>Ga0247774_1000360_pt1 | contig 22393 bp, 18 predicted proteins | sample UWRJL001104B6_FD_179933 | JGI IMG/M metagenome (GOLD analysis project Ga0247774, IMG submission 179933) | Plant litter microbial communities from Arlington Agricultural Research Station in Wisconsin, United States - UWRJ-L001-104B-6 | ecosystem: Environmental > Terrestrial > Plant litter >... | reverse complement strand
ATCAGGTGCACCTGGGGATTCACCGGGTGGACTTCGAAGTACTGGCTCACGGTCGCGCCCCGCCGGAAGAGCCGAAGCCGCGGCCGTTATCACGAACAGAGCTGTGCCGATGGACGGCAGCCGCGCCGCCAGTGCCGCATCCGCCCGAATGGGCGGCCGTGCCGCCAGCACCGACGCCCATGCCAGAACCGACACCTCCGCCAGCATCGACGCCCACGCCACCACCGGCCCGCATCGCGGGCGTCGCGTCACCCGTGCTCAGTGCGGCAGACCGACCGCGCCGGGCACGCGGGGGCACTTCGCCGCGGCCGTTACCGGCCAACGAACTCAATTGAGTTACCATACGCGGCCGTTTTTTCCGGCGGATTCACGAAAGACTTCCTTCGCGCCATGCAGTTTCTGTTCGAGCTTGCGCCGGTCATCGCCTTCATCGCCGCGTACGTCCTGGGCGGCATCTATGTCGCCACAGCCACCATCATGATCGCGATGGCGCTGATGCTCGCGGTGGACTATCTGCGTACGCGACGCATCCAGAAGATGCACGGCCTGAGCGCCGTTCTGGTTTGGGTGTTCGGCGCGGCCACGCTCATTCTGCACGATATCCGGTTCATTCAGTGGAAACCGACGGTGTTCTACTGGCTCGTGGCGGTCACCCTCCTCGGCAGCATGTGGATCGGCAAGCAGCCGCTGCTGCAACGGCTGATGAGCGCGGCCCTCGAAGGCCAGGTGCAGGTTTCCGACACCACCTGGCGCCGGGCCAACCTGCTGTGCGCGTTCTTCTACGCGCTGCTCGGGATCGCAAATCTCGTGCTCGTGTTCAATGTGAGCGAGAGCACCTGGGTGAAGTCCAAGCCGGGGTTCGTCGTGGCGCTGTTCCTGTTCACCTTCGCCCAGCTGTTCTGGCTCATGCGCCGGCCGGCCGCGCAGACGCCCTCGCCCCAATCATGAGCAAGGTCATGAGCAGGCCATGACCGCCGAGCGCATCAGCCGCATTCGCGCGGCGATCGAGCAGGAGCTGGCCCCGACCCGGCTCGAGATCGTCGATGACAGCGCCCGCCACGCGGGCCACGCCGGCGCGCGCGAAGGCGGCCATTTCAAGGTGAGCCTCACGAGCGCGGCCTTTCGCGGCAAGAACGCCATTCAACGGCACCGCCTCGTGTTCGCGGCAGTGGCGGATCTCATGAAGACCGACATCCACGCGCTCAACATCGACGCGCGCACGCCCGAAGAAGACTGACTCCCCCGACCTACACCCTCCACCGATAGAGAGCACAGCATGAAACTTTCCCGGACCCTCCTCTTCATCGCGGTCGCCGCGGCACTTGCGGCGTGCTCGCCCAAGGGGCAGGACTCCAAGAGCACCAGCACCAGCCCACCGGTGGCGACGGTCGACGGCATGAACGTCGACAAGGACCTTTACGAGTTCTATGCGAAGGGTGTGGCGAACAAACCTTCGAGCGAGCTCACGCCGGAGCAGCGGGACCAGGTGCTGGACAACCTCATCCGCGCCAAGGTGATCGCCGAGCAGGCGGACAAGGACGGCACGAGCAAGGAGGCCAACACCGCCGCGCTGCTCGAGCTGTCGCGCCTCAACGTGATCCAGCAGGCTGTGTCCGAGAAATACCTGAAGGACCGCAAGGCCACCGACTCCGAGCTGCGCACGGAATACGAAACCCAGGTCGCGGCGCTGCCGAAGACGGAATACCACGCGCGCCACATCCTCGTGGCCACCGAACAGTTCGCCGGCAAGGTCGTGCAGGAGCTGGAAAAGGGCGCGAAGTTCGAAGACGTCGCCAAACGCGAGTCGATGGACAGCAAGGAAAACGGCGGCGACCTCGGCTGGTTCACGCCGGACCGCATGGTCAAGCCGTTCGCGGATGCCGTCGTCGCGCTGAAGCCGGGTGAGTACACGCATGCGCCGGTGCAGACGCAGTTCGGCTGGCACGTGATCAAGCTGGAAGACACTCGCGACCTCGCGCCTCCGCCGTTCGAGAACGTGAAGCAGCGCGTGGAGCAGATGGTGCAGGCCAAGAAGTTCAAGAGCTATGTGGATGAGCTCATGAAGACGGCCAAGGTGGAAAAGAAGCTGGAAGCGACGACGCCCGCGCCGACTGCGGCGGCGGCTTCTCCTGAGAAGAAGCAGTAAGACAAGCATGCCCCGAGGGGAGGCCCTCAATCGCCGCGCGGCTGGGAAGGCGCTTGCATCGAACGCCCCCAGTCGCCGCGCGACTGGGGGCTTGTTCTCTCAGGCGCCCTTCACGAGATCCAGGAACTGCTGTTCCTCCAGCACCGTCACGCCCAGCTCCGCTGCCTTCTTGAGCTTCGACCCCGCCTCCGCACCCGCGACGACGTAGTCCGTCTTCTTCGACACGCTGCCACTCACCTTCGCGCCCAGCCGCTCGGCAAGGGCTTTGGCTTCCTCGCGCGTCATCTTCTCGAGGGACCCGGTGAACACCACCGTTTTCCCGGAGATGGGCGAATCGTGCGAAGGCTTCTCGGCGTCGAGCACCTCCACGACCTTCTTCAGCTGCTCGACGATGCGAACGTTGCGCTCCGCCTTGAAGTAGGCCGCAATGCTGTCGATCACCGTGTCGCCGATCTGGTCGAGCGCGTCCATGTCGGCGCGCGCCTCGGCGTCGTCCTGCGCCACTCGCAGGCTCGCGTCGTGAAACGCCTTCCAGCTTCCGTACCCGCGAGCGAGCGCTCGTGCCGTCGTCTCGCCGATGTTGCGAATGCCGAGCGCGTAGATGAACCGCTCCAGTGAAATCGTCCGGCGCGCGTCGATCGCGCTGAACAGGTTGCGCACCGACGTCTCGCCGTAGCCTTCGACCTCTTCCAGCTTGATGTCGGCGTTGCGCTTTTCGAGCGTGAAAATATCCGCCGGCTCCTGCACCCACTTGTTCTCGAAGAACAGCTGGATCTGCTTCTCGCCCAGCCCTTCGATATCGAATGCCAGTCGCGACACGAAGTGCCGCAGGTGCTCGGTGCGCTGGAAGGGACAAGCGAACTCGCCGGTGCAGCGGGCCCGCGCGCCCTCTTCTCCGCCCGCGATGGTTTCGCGAACGACTTCGGTGTGCAGCGGACACGGGCACTTGCGCGGAAACGCGTAGGGCTTCGGCTCGGGGCTCGGGCGCTTTTCCATCACGACGCCCAGCACCTGTGGAATCACGTCGCCCGCGCGCTGAATGGTGACCGTGTCGCCGATGCGCACGTCGAGCGAGCTGATGTAGTCCGCGTTGTGAAGGGTCGCGTTCTGCACGACGACGCCGCCGACAGTGACAGGTTCCAGCTTCGCGACCGGCGTCAGCGTGCCCGTGCGCCCAACCTGGATATCGATCGCTCGCAGCAGCGTCGTCGCCTTTTCGGCCGGGAACTTGTGCGCCACCGCCCAGCGCGGATTGCGCGACACGAAACCGAGCCGTTCCTGCCAGTCGAGCCGATCCACTTTATAGACGACGCCGTCGATGTCGTATTCGAGCTCCGCGCGCTCGAGGCCGATGTCGTGATGGAACTGCAGCAGCTCCTCCACCGACTTGCACTTGCGCCACTTCGGGCTGGTCGCGAAGCCGACGCGCTTCATCCATTCGAGCATGCCGGACTGCGTGTCCGCCGGCAGCTCGCTCATCGCGCCCCAGGTGTACGCGAAGAAGCGCAGGTCGCGGCTCGCAGTAATGCTCGCGTCGAGCTGTCGAATCGAGCCCGCAGCCGAGTTGCGCGGATTCGCAAAGATCGGCTCGTCCGCGGCAGCCCGTTGCTCGTTGAGCTCGCGAAAAGCGGACTTGGTCATGTAGACCTCGCCGCGGATCTCGCAAACGTCCGGCACCTTGCCCTTGCCCTTCATTTTCAGCTGCTTCGGCAGCTGACCGGCCTCGGCGAGCGTGCGAACGTTCGCGGTGACGTCTTCGCCTTCGTAGCCATCGCCCCGCGTGGCGGCCTTCACGAACTTGCCGTGCTCATAGCGCAGCGACATGGAAAGCCCGTCGATCTTCGGCTCCGCCGTGAAGATCAAGGGGTCGTCGGCGCCGACGCGCAGGAACTTGCGGATGCGGTCGACGAAATCGGTGACGTCTTCCTCGCTGAACGCATTGCCCAGCGAGAGCATGGGCACGGAGTGGCGCACCTTGGAAAATCGCGAGGACGCGGCCGTGCCGACTCGCTGCGTGGGCGAGTCCGGCGTCATGAGCTCGGGGTGCGCGGCTTCGATCTCGCGCAGCTCGCCCATCAGCGCGTCGTATTCCGAATCCGGAATCGCCGGCGCGTCCTGCTCGTAATAGCGTTTGTTGTGATACGCGATCTGCTCGCGCAGCTCCGCTGCTCGTCCGCGTACATCCTTGTCGCGAGCTTCCGGATCCTTCTTCATGGCGACCGCCTAGGTCGGCGGCCCCACTACAGGCGCGGTGGCGGTGGCCGCGGCGGTGAGACTGTCGCGAATAGCTGTGCTTCGCACCGGCGTGAGCGGCTCGCCGCGTTCGTCTTGAAGTGCGCCCCGCAGGCGGTCGTTCAGGCTGCGTGCTGTCGTGAGCAGCTCATCGAAGGTGGCGGCGGGCGAAAGCGGGCCTGGCATCACGGCGAACAGGCTGAGCCCGCCGTAGCGCTGGGCGTCGATCGTGGACAACGAGAATGTGCCGGGCTTCGTCAGGCTCGCGGCACTCAACACCGCGCGAGCGTCGGGTCCCGCCTTGTGGAAAATCTCGAACTTGCCGAGGCGGAAGCCTTCCGCAGCCAGCGCCATGCGCACGGCACGGCCCGCGAATCGCTCGCCGGGGGCGGAGACGAGCCGAAAGGCAATGATCTTGCGGACGTCTTCATCCGGCCAGTCGACGATGGGCTCGACGTCGTCGACGTCGTTCTGGGAGGGAGTCGCAGCGCCGCCATCCGCAGCGTCGTGCGCATCGCGCGCAGCCTCGGCATCGGTCTGGGCATTGTCCTCGTCGGCCCTTGCGGCACGGACGTCTTCCGGCGCGTCCTCCGGATCCGCGGCAATGATCTCGCCGTCCGCGCCAACGCCGTCCGCCTCGCTGACGACAGTCGGCTTCTCCTGCCACTCATCATCCGCGGCAGACAGCTTCGGCACCATCGGCTCCGCGCGAGCGGACATCTCAGGCATCGAGCTGGAAAACTCGTCGACGGCAGTCTCCGAATCGACGCGCAGGCCGGTGAGCGATGGATCGTCCACCTCCATTACCGGCGGATTGCTGATGGGCGCGCGATCCGTGACCTCGGGGAACGTGAGTGTTGGTTCGCGGAACGCTTTCACCTCGCCGCGCCATGCGTCCGACACTTCGCGCAACGGATCGCCGTTTTCGAAGCCCGAGTCGAACGTCGGCTGGACGCGCTCGCCTTCCCGCTGCGCCAGCTGCTCACCGCGAGCATGACGCTGCCGACGCAGCTCCCATAGCGCGAGACCGCCGATGAACAGCGCTCCGAGTATGAGCAGCGTCCACCGCAACTCAGGCATGACCAAACCGCTTCCCGTCAGACCGCCGCGAGCCGTACCGCCTCATCGACATCGACCGCGACGAGCCGCGATACGCCGGGCTCGTTCATGGTGACGCCGATCAGCTGCGATGCCAGCTCCATCGTGGTCTTGTTGTGCGTGATGAAAATGAACTGCACCCGCTGGGACATTTCGCGAACGATGTCGCAGAAGCGGCCCACGTTGTGCTCGTCGAGCGGCGCGTCCACCTCGTCGAGCAGGCAGAACGGCGCAGGATTCAGGTCGAAAATCGAGAACACGAGCGCCACGGCGGTTAGCGCCTTCTCACCACCCGAGAGCTGGTGAATGGTGCTGTTCCGCTTGCCCGGCGGCCGGGCCATGATCGAGATGCCGGCGGACTGCGCGTCTTCGCCCATGTTGAGCTCGAGATACGCGTGTCCACCGCCGAACAGGCGCGGGAATTTCTCCTGCAGCCCGGCGTTGATCTTGTTGAACGTTTCCTCGAAGCGGGTGCGCGTTTCCTTGTCGATCTTGCGCATGGCGTCTTCGAGCGTGTCGAGCGCCGAGGTCAGGTCGGTGAACTGGCTGTCGAGGTATTCCTTGCGCTCGGTCTGTTCCTTCAGCTCGTCGATCGCGGCGAGGTTCACCTGGCCCAGACGCTCGATGTCCGACTGAACCCCCTTGAGGTTCTCTTCCCAGGCCACGACGGTCGCGATGCCGGGCAGGTTGAGCTGGATTTCTCCGAGCTCGAAGCGGGTGGCGGCAAACTGTTCGGCAATCGACTCGCGACGGACGCGAGTTTCCTGCGCGGCGAGCTTCGCGGATTCCATCGCTTCGCGCGCGCCGTTCACACGCTGTTCGGCTTCGACGCGGGACTCGTCGAGATCGCGCAGCTCCGACTCGGCATCTTCGAGCGAACGACGGGCGTTCGACAGCTCCGCCTCCACTTCGAGCCGGCGCGCCAGCGCATCTTCCAGCCGCTGCTGCAGCTCTTCGATCGGGCCATCGCCCCCGGCGAGCTCTTTCTCGAGCTGCGACACACGATCGGTGAGCTGCGCGCGCTGCTCCATCATGCGGGTCAGGCCGACTGCAACGGAGCTTTCGGTCGAGCGCCGGGACTCGATGCGGATGAGCAGATCGCGCGCCGCGAGTTGCGCCTGCTGGGCCGCCGCGCGGCGTGAGGCCACTGTTTCGCGGCGCTCTTCACGCTCATATTCGAGATCCGGACGGCGCGAGTCGAGCTCGCCGAGCGTCTGCAGGCCGCGATCGAGCTCCGCGCGCGCACGCGCGAGCGTTTCCTGCGCGATGCCGATTTCGCGGGCCACCTCGGTGGCCTCTTCCTCGAGCCGTGCACGGCGCAGCGCCGATTCCTGCGCGCGGGCGCGCATGGCTTCGAGCTGACCGAGCATGTCTGTGTGTTTTCGATGCGCGCCCTGGATGCCGGCCTGCGCGCTATCGCGCTGGCGTTCCGCATCGGCGAGGGACTGGCGCACGGAGCCAAGGTGCTCCTCCATGGCCCGCACACGCTCTTCGGCAGATTCGAATTCCGTCCGCAGCGACTTGAGCCGATGCTCGCGCTCGATGACGCCGCTGTGACGGTCTTCGCCGCGGCTGATGCGCAGCCAGTTTCGGCCGAGCCATTCGCCGTGACGCGTGATGATCGACTTGCCGGGGGGCAAGCTCGAACGCGCAGCGAGCGCTTCCGCGAGCGACTCCGCGGTGATGACGTCTGCGAGCGGCGTAACGACCGCCGCCGGACCTTTAACCTTCGCGGCGAGACTGCCGGGCTGCGAGAGATCGGCGACTTCACTCGGCTCGACGAGCGCGAGGCGGCCACTGTTGAATCCATCCAGCGCGCCCGCGATGTCTTCGAGACGATCGACGCACACCGCTTCGAGGTAATCCCCGAGCGCCGTTTCCACGGCGCGCTCCCAGCCCTGCTCCACTTCGAGGGTCTGGCCGACGCGCGTATTGCCCGCAAGCCCACGACCGGCGAGCCAGTCGGCGGCCTTACCGGCCTGATGGCTGAGGGCTGCCTTCTGCAGGGCTTCGAGCGACATGAGCTCGGAGCGCTTGCGCTCGCGATCCGAGCGGGTCTGCTCGAGGCGCGACTCCACTGCAATCTGTTCCGAGCGCAGGCCCTGCACGACTTCGAGCGCATGGGCCAGCGTATCCGCGAGCTCTTCGCTCGTGAGCCGGGCCTGCGCTTCGTTTTCCGCGAGCGTCGCGAGCTGCTCGTCCGGGCTCTGCGCGGCGAGCGTCTCGCGTTCCACTTGCAGGCGATCGGCCTGCGCCATGAAACGGCGCAGCTGGTTTTCGAGCTGCTCGATGCGAGCCCGCTCGACCTGCGTGGTCTGGTGCGCGGCGCCGAGCGAACGGTTGAAGTCTTCCCAGGTCTGCTGCCACAGCTGCAGGGCCTGCTCGGCATCCGCAAACGCGGTGGCCGCGGATTCCTCGGTGAGCTGCGCGGTCTCGAGCTGCGGCTCGAGCAGCTCGATTTCCTGGCGCAGGTCGGCGAGCTGCTTTTCATCGCGCTCGATGTGGAGCGCGGTGTCGTTCAGCGTGCCGCGCGACTGGGCGAGGTCGTTCTTCTGGCGCTCACGCAGCTGGCGGGCATGCTCGATGGTCTGCTCGGTGCGGGAGATCTCCGCGCCGATTTCGTAGTAGCGCCCCTGAACCGCGGCCACCTGCTCGCTCTGTTCGGTATGGAAAGCGCGCTGCTTTTCGATGGCGGCCTCGGCCGAACGCTGGTCTGCCAACGCGGCCTGCATGGAAAGGTCTGCTTCGCGGACGGCGCTGTCGTGCACTTCCGTGCCACTGTCCAGCTCACGAAGGCGCAGGGCGAGCAGCTCTGCGGTGAGGCGCCGCTCCTGTTCCTTGAAGTTCTGATAGCGGCGGGCGGTGGCGGCCTGGCGCTGCAGATGTCGAATCTGTTTCTCGACTTCGTCCCGAACGTCCTGAAGTCGTTCGAGATTCTCACGTGTATCGCGGATGCGGCTTTCCGTTTCCTTGCGACGCTCTTTATAACGCGAGATGCCGGCGGCCTCTTCCACGAAGGCGCGCATGTCTTCGGGCTTCGACTCGATGACGCGCGAGATCATGCCCTGCTCGATGATCGCGTAGCTGCGCGCACCGAGGCCGGTGCCGAGGAACAGCTGCGTGATGTCCTTGCGGCGGCAGCGGATGCCGTTGAGGAAGTAGCCGGAGCTGCCATCGCGCTCCACGACTCGCTTCAGCGCGACCTCGTTGTAACTGGCGTATTCGCCCCCAAGCTTGCCGTCCGAATTGTCGAACACCAGCTCGACTGACGCGGTGCCGACGGGCTTGCGTGACGTGGAGCCGTTGAAGATGACGTCGGCCATCGAATCGCCGCGCAAGTGCTTGGCCGACAACTCACCCATCACCCAGCGCACAGCATCGATGACGTTCGACTTGCCGCAGCCGTTGGGGCCTACGACGCCGGACAGATTGCTGGGGAAATTGACGTGGGTGGGATCGACGAAAGATTTGAAACCGGCGAGCTTGATTCTCGTAAGCCGCATCTAGCCACTCTCAGTTACACACACCCCACTCGGCGGCGGCGCGTAGTGTAAGGTAAATGTCATGGCAGCAACACCGAATCAACTGAACCCGAATGCGAGCGGACCCTCCCAGGAGCTCGTGACGTTTCCGAATCCGGCGCCGGATAGCGACTACACCATTCGCATGACGCTGCCCGAATTCACGTGCCTGTGTCCCGTCACCGGCCAGCCGGATTTCGCGACGTTGGAACTCGAATACGTGCCGGACCGTTTGTGCGTGGAGCTGAAGTCACTGAAGCTGTACATCTGGTCGTTCCGCGACCGCGGCACGTTTCACGAGGCGGTGACGAACGAAATCGTCGATCACCTCGCGGGCGCGACGGCGCCACGCTTCATGCGGCTGACCGCGAGATTTAATGTTCGCGGCGGAATCTATACGACGGTCGTGGCCGAGCGGCGCAAGCCGGGGTGGACCCCGCCGCTGCCGGTGACGCTGCCCTGAATGGAGCTGGGCCAAGGCGTTACGCCGAGGTCTTGAGCGAGTTTGACAAAGGTCGAGGGGCGCGGACCAACGGCTGCCCCCCGGCTGATATGCCCGGGCCGCCCGTGACAGGAAGTACTGGCCGCCCGACGATCTACCACCGCGCGTTTCACGCGACTGATTCTGGAGGCCTTTTCACAGCCGTTTACACGCGAAAGTCGGCCGGTATAATCCCGCGTCCTTCACAAGCCAGACTGCTTTTGAGGAGCGACTGATGGCGGCCAAACGTTCCGCGCCCAAGTCTGCCAAGGCCAAGAAGCCGGCGGCGAGGCCGGTCGCGCGAAAGGTCGAAGCCCGTCGGCCCGCAGAGCGCCCGAAGGCTGCCGCCGCAAGCGCTATTAGCGCCGCACCCGTGAGGAAACCTGTACCCGTGTCACCTGCTCCGAAGAAAGCCTCTACCACCCGCTCTGCCGGTTCGACCGACCAGCCTGCCGGCACCCGTCCAAGTGAAAGCACGACACCGGCGCCATCGGCCGCTGCTCCCACTCCGCCGCCGGTGAAAACTCCGGCCGCTCCGCCGCGAGCGACTGCTCCCGTGCAGACCAACGGCGGGGACAGCGACGACGACTCCTACGAGCCAGGCAGCCTGCTAGCCGGCCCGCGCAACGTTCAGCCGTACATCGCCAAGCGTGGCGAGCAGTACATGAGCAAGGAGCAGCTCGAACACTTTCGCCAGATCCTGCAGACCTGGAAGAAAGACCTCATGGAAGAAGTCGATCGCACCGTGTCCCATATGAAGGACGAGGCGGCGAATTTCCCCGATCCCAACGATCGCGCTACGCAGGAAGAGGAATTCAGCCTCGAGCTGCGTACCCGGGATCGCGAGCGCAAGCTCATTCGCAAGATCGACGAGGCGCTCAAGCGAACGGAGGACGGCTCCTACGGCTACTGCCTCGAAACCGGCGAAGAGATCGGGGTCAAGCGGCTCGAAGCGCGTCCCGTCGCCACGCTCACCATCGAAGCGCAGGAACGTCGCGAACGCCGCGAACGCCAGTACGGCGATCGGGACGACCGCTACCGCTAGCGCTCCGCGGGATTCGACGGCCGGCGTACCCATGCAAACGTACGTCGGCCGGTTCGCGCCTTCTCCCACCGGACAACTCCATCTCGGGTCGCTCGTCGCGGCCCTCGGCAGCTATCTCGACGCACGCCATCATGGCGGTCGATGGCTGCTGCGCATGGAAGACCTGGACACCCCTCGCGTCGTGCCCGGTTGCGCGGATCGGATTCTCACGACGCTCGAAGCCTTCGGCCTTCACTGGGACGGTGAAGTCAGCTGGCAGAGCCGGCACCTCGATCGATTCCGCGATGCTCTCGCCGACTTGCGTGCGCGCGGCTTCACGTTCGAATGCTCGTGCTCGCGTCGCATGCGGCTCGAGAATGAAGAACGGGGATATCCGGGAACCTGCAGGGACAAGCCGCCCACCGCCGCCAGCACGGCCACCCGTTTTCGCATCGATGACGAGCTGGTCACCTTCGAAGACCGCTTCCAGGGTCGCTGTGTGTTCACTGCACGCGCGATGGGTGACGTCGTTGTTCGCCGCCGCGATGGTATTTACGCATACCAGTTTGCCGTGGTCGTCGACGATGCCCACGACGGAATCACTCACGTGGTTCGGGGCGCAGACCTGCTTAGCAGCACTGCTTGGCAGATGTGTATGCAGCGCGCATTGAACGTAATGAAACCGACCTACGCGCACCTGCCACTCGTCACCGAGCCCGATGGCGCGAAACTCTCGAAATCCCGGCGTTCCGTGCCGTTGAATCCTGCGCACCCTGCTCCGCTCCTGCTTTCTGCTTTGTCTCTGCTCGGACAGAGCCCGCCGCCGGGACTCGAATTCGAGTCAGTCGATTCGATCTTGAAGTGGGGACGTGATCACTGGAATCCGCGTGTGTTTTTTGGTACGGGAGCAATTGCCGCGCCTCCGCCAGACTGACTTTCTCGCATGGAAGTGCGTATTTAGTTTGGTTCGCCGCGATTGTTGTATTAACGTACGCATTCGAGCCGACCCTGACGCTTCTGGATTAGGAATGTCCATTTATTGGTACAGGGGGTGCAATGAGCGATCCGCGGGTTATCAAGAAGTATCCTAATCGACGGTTGTACGACACCGTCGAGAGCCGATACATCACGCTGGCCGACGTCCGTAAACTGGTCGTGGACCGCATCGACTTCGTGGTCATCGACAAGAAGAGTCAGAACGACATCACTCGAAGCATCCTGCTGCAGGTGATTGCTGAACAGGAACACTCCGGAGAGCCGGTGATGAGTCGCGACTTCCTGTCGCACATCATCCGGACCTACGGCGGTTCGCTGCACAGCATGATCGGCAGCTACCTGGAGCAGAGCGTGAAGTTGTTCGTGGCCCAGCAGCGCGAGATGCGTGAGCGGGGCAAGACCTTCGCGTCGACCGAGTCGGAGGCCGTCACCGGCCTCGCGAACCGAAATTACCAGCGATGGCGATCGGTACAGGACGAAATCTACAGCACGTTGGTCCGCGCAGCCGGGCGCGGTGCCGAAGACGACGAGCTCGCGACTGCCGCGCGCTCGCGCCAGTAGAGGTCTCGTGAACTGAAGGGGCCAGTGCCCGTGCTCTACCGAGGAGCACGGGCTTGGTTATCTGAAGTGACTGAAAGCGTGCCGGGCGCGCAAACGGTTGGCGAAGACTTCGAAGAGCCCCAGGCCGAAAGCTCAGTGAGCCCCACGGGTGCCGGGGCACCCGCAGGTCAAGCGGCCCTGCTCAGGCCGCATCCACACTACGCATCGACAGGCGCACGCGACCCTGGCGGTCGACTTCCAGCACCTTCACGCGCACCACGTCGCCTTCCTTCAGCTTGTCGCTGACGCGCTCGACGCGCTCATCGGAAATCTGCGAGATGTGCACGAGGCCGTCGCGGCCCGGAAGGATCGTCACGAACGCGCCGAAGTCCATCAGGCGCGCGACCTTGCCTTCGTAGATGCGACCGACTTCGACGTCGGCCGTGATCAGCTCGATGCGGCGCTGGGCTTCGCGGCCCGCAGCTCCGCTGACCGAGGCGATCTTCACCGTGCCGTCGTTCTCGATGTCGATGGTCGTGCCGGTCTCTTCGGTGATCTGGCGGATGACCGCGCCACCCTTGCCGATGACGTCGCGGATCTTCTCCGAGTCGATCTTCATCGTGATGATCGACGGCGCCCACTCCGACATCTTGTCGCGTGAGGTCGTGATGACCTTGTTCATCTCGTCGAGGATGTGCAGGCGGCCTTCACGGGCCTGGCCCAGCGCAACCTTCATGATCTCCGGCGTAACGCCTTCGACCTTGATGTCCATCTGCAGTGCCGTAACGCCGTCCTTCGTGCCAGCGACCTTGAAATCCATGTCGCCCAGGTGATCTTCGTCACCCAGGATGTCCGTGAGCACGGCGAAGCGGCTGCCTTCGAGCACGAGGCCCATGGCGACGCCCGCAACCGGCGCCTTGATGGGCACACCGGCGTCCATCAGCGAGAGGCTGCTACCGCAGACGCTGGCCATGGAGCTCGAACCGTTCGACTCGAGAATTTCCGACACGACGCGGATGACGTACGGGAACGTCGCCATGTCCGGCATCACGGCGTGCACGCCGCGACGGGCCAGGTTGCCGTGGCCGATTTCGCGGCGCTTCGGCGAGCCCATCATGCCGGTCTCGCCGACCGAGAACGGAGGGAAGTTGTAGTGGAACATGAACGGCTCGCGGCGTTCGCCTTCGAGCGCGTCGATGATCTGCGCGTCGCGACCGGTGCCGAGCGTCGTGACGACGAGGGCCTGGGTCTCACCGCGGGTGAACAGCGCCGAGCCGTGCGTACGCGGCAGGACGCCGACCTTCACGGTGATCGGACGCACGGTCTTGTAGTCGCGGCCGTCGATGCGCGGCTCGCCATTGAGCACACGCTGGCGAACGATGTTGCTCTCGAGCTTGAAGAGCGCGGTATCGACCTGCTCTTTCGTGAACTTCGGCGTCTCGCCACCGGCGAGCGACGCGAACACCTGCTGCTTGATTTCGCTGAGCTTCGCGACGCGGTCTTTCTTGACCGTGATCGCATAAGCCTGCGTCAGAGCGGCCTGCGCGTGCAGCGCGAGGGCGCTGGTCAGCTCGGCGTTGTCGACCGGCGCCTGCCAGTTCCAACGCGGCTTGCCGGCCTGCTTGACGAGATCGTTGATGACGTTGATCGCGGTCTGCATCTGCTGGTGGCCGAACACCACCGCGCCGAGCATCACTTCTTCGGAAAGACCCTTGGCTTCCGACTCGACCATCAGCACCGCGGCCTGCGTGCCGGCGACCACGAGGTGCAGGTCGGATTCGACGAGCTGCTTCGCAGTGGGGTTCAGGCTGTACTGACCGTCTTTGTAGCCCACGCGTGCGGCACCGAGCGTGCTGCTGAACGGGAGGCCGGAGAGTGCCAGCGCTGCCGAGGCACCGAGCAGCGACGGGATGTCTGCATCGATATCCGGGTCGAGCGACAGAACCGTCGCGACGATCTGGACGTCGTTATAGAAACCATCGGGGAACAGCGGACGGATCGGGCGATCGATGAGACGCGAGGTCAGCGTCTCTTTTTCCGTCGGACGACCTTCGCGCTTGAAGAAGCCACCAGGAATGCGGCCCGCGGCGTAGGTCTTCTCGATGTAGTTGACCGTGAGCGGCAGGAAGTCGCGACCGGGCGCCGGTTCCTTCTTCGCAGCCACGGTGACGAGAACAACCGTATCGCCCATCGAAACGCGCACAGAGGCTTCGGCCTGCCGTGCCAGCTCGCCGGTGTCGATGGTGACCGTGTGCGTGCCGTAGGGAAATGACTTGACCAATGGAGACTGAAGAGTAGCGCTCACGCTATGTTCCTCGAATGTGAGAGCGAGGCTCGATTCGCGGCCTTCGGCTCGATCGCTCAGTGAAAGAAAACCCAGGATCCGAAAACACGAAGGCCGCGTTGTGGCGCGGCCTTGGGTGCATTCAGCGGCGGAGGCCCAGTCGCTCGACGAGCTCCTGGTACTTCTGCGGTTGGGTCGACTTGAGATAGTCGAGGAGTCCGCGACGCTGGTTGACGAGCTTCACGAGGCCCCGGCGCGAAGAATGATCGCGTTTGTGGGACGTGAAGTGCTCACCCAGACCATTGATACGTTCGGACAGGAGCGCGATCTGCACTTCGGGAGAACCGGTGTCGGCGGCCCCGCGGCGGTACTGCTCGATGATTCCGCCCTTTTTCTCAGTGGTTAACGACATTGCGCCAGAGATTCCTAATAGCTTGACTTGATTGCCCTTTTACGAGGCGCGCGATTCTACCCGCGCACCCTTACGGCCACAACTGCCGCCGGCATTTTTTTCAGGAGTTTCCGCCGTTACCCGGCAGGCGTTACAGCGGCCGGAGCGACGAACAGGCGGCGCGGATGCACCGTTCCGAAGCCATCCGATTCGCCGAGACCGAAGAATTCGCCCTGGGCGTCATAGAGACGGACGCGTCCCGGCGCGAGACCCGCCTGACCGGTTTCCGCCGGCACAGCAGCAGGTTGCCCGTGCATGACCCGCGCGGTAGCCGCCTGCCCGAGCCGGACCTCGGCCAGATGGGGCACACCACGATCGGCTGCCAGCAGCGTTGGCAGCGTGCCCGCCTCGGCGCAGGCCTGGACGGCATCCAGCGTAACCATAGGCTCGGTCTCAAAGGGCTCGACGTTCACCCGCCTCAGTTCGGCCACGTGCCCGCATGTGCCGAGGGCGCGGGCGATGTCCTCGGCGAGCGTGCGGACATACGTGCCTTTGGAGCACGATGTTTCGAGACGGATGCGCGAGTGATCGAAGTCCACCGGTACGAGCTCGAAGATCTCGATGTCGCGGGGAGCTCGCTCCACTTCCACTCCGGCACGCGCCAGCTTGTACAGCGGCTGGCCGTCCCGCTTGATCGCGGAGTACATCGGCGGCACCTGCGATTGCTTGCCGAGGAAGCCTGCAAGCACCGAGTCGAGCGCAGAGCGATCGAACGCGGGGACGGGCTGCGTCTCCACGACGCCGCCTTCCACGTCACCCGTAGCCGTACGTGAGCCCAGAGCGATGGTGAACGCATACCGCTTGCGGCCCGAGAGGATTTCGCCCGCGATCTTGGTCGCCTCGCCCAGGCAGATGGGCAGCATGCCGGTGGCGAGCGGATCGAGGCTGCCGACATGACCCGCTTTTTCCGCGCGCAGCAGCCGTTTCACGCGCTGAAGCGCGCCGTTGGACGACAACCCGAGCGGCTTGTCGAGCAGGAGGATGCCAGTGAGCATGGAGATGGATGAGCCGCGCGCCGACGCGCGCCTATTTCGGCGCTCGGTCGATCAGCTCAGTGAGCTTCGCGGCTTTCTCGAAGGAATCGTCGTACTCGAACTCGAGCTTCGGGGCATGCCGCAGGGCCAGCCGCCGGCCGATTTCACCGCGCAGGAAGCCACTCGCACGCGTCAGTCCTTCCTGGACCGCCTGCGGTGAGTTCTTCGACGCAAACGGGGTGAAGAACACCTTCACCGAGCCCATGTCGGCGGCCATCTTCACTTCGGTGATCGTGACGCTGCCCACGCGAGGGTCTTTCACCTCGCGTGAGACGAGCTCCGACATCACGCGCTGAAGCTCGGCCTCGATGCGTCGATGTCGCGGTTTTGATTGGGCCACGGAGGGATCGGCACGCCGCTATTGAAGCGTGCGTGCCACCTCGACGCGTGAATAGCACTCGATCTGGTCGCCCACGCGGACGTCCTGATAGTTCTTCACGCCGATACCGCACTCCGTGCCCGCACGGACCTCGTTGACGTCGTCCTTGAAGCGACGCAGCGACTCCAGCGCACCTTCGAAGATCACGACGTTCTCGCGCAGCACGCGGATCGGATTGTTCCGCTTCACCGCGCCCTCGATCACGAGACAGCCCGCGACCACACCGAACTTGCTGGAACGGAACACGTCGCGCACCTGCGCGGTGCCCACGATCTGCTCCTTGATCTCCGGCGACAGCAGGCCGGTCATCATGGCGCGGATGTCGTCGATGGCCTCGTAGATGATGCTGTAGTAGCGGATCTCGACGCCGGTTTCCTTCACGGCATCGCGCGCGCCCGCATCGGCACGCACGTTGAAGCCGATGATGATCGCCTTCGACGCCGCAGCCAGCTGCACGTCCGACACCGTGATGCCGCCGACATTGCTGCCGATGACGCGAACCTGCACTTCGGCAGTCGACAGCTTGTTGAGCGCGTCGCGAATGGCCTCGGCGCTGCCCGCCACGTCTGTCTTGATGAGCACGGTCACGCCTGCGGCCTTGTCGCTCTCCATCTGCGAGAAAGCGTCTTCGGCACGCGTGGTGGTACGAGCGAGCTTCACGTCGCGGAACTTGCCCTGGCGATGCAGAGCCACTTCACGCGCCTTGCGCTCACTCTCGACCGCGAGCAATTCATCACCGGCACCCGGCGGACCCGACAGGCCCAGCACGACCACCGGCATCGACGGCGCAGCTTCCTGAACCGGCACGCCAAGCTCGTTGAACATCGCGCGAACGCGACCGAACTCCGAGCCCGCGATGATCGGATCGCCGACCTTGAGCGTGCCCTTCTTCACGAGCACCGTAGCGACGGCGCCGCGGCCCTTCTCGATGGTGGCCTCGACGACCACACCGGAGGCGAGACCCGTGCGCGGCGCCTTCAACTCCATGACCTCGGCCTGCAGCACGATGGACTCGAGCAGCTGGTCGACGCCGGCACCGGTACGCGCGGACACGTTCACGAAAATGTTCTGGCCGCCCCACTCTTCAGGAACGACTTCCTGCTTCGAGAGCTCCGTGCGCACGCGTTCCGGATCCGCGTCGCTCTTGTCGATCTTGTTGACCGCGACCACGATCGGCACGCCAGCCGCTTTCGCGTGCTGGATCGCTTCGATCGTCTGCGGCATGACGCCGTCATCGGCCGCAACCACGAGCACCACGATGTCCGTGGCCTTCGCGCCGCGTGCACGCATTGCCGTGAAGGCCGCGTGGCCCGGCGTATCGAGGAACGTAACGCCGCCCCTCGATGTCTGCACGTGATACGCGCCGACGTGCTGGGTGATGCCACCCGCTTCGCCCGAGGCAACCTTGGTGCTGCGGATGTAATCCAGCAGCGAGGTCTTGCCATGGTCGACGTGACCCATGACCGTGACGACGGGAGGACGCGTCTCCTGAACCAGCTCGGCCGCCGCGCCTTGCAGGTCGGCCTCCATCTGATCGTCTTTGAGGATCTTCGCCGTATGGCCCATTTCTTCGACTACGAGCACGGCAGTATCCTGATCGATGACCTGGTTGATGGTCGCCATGACGCCCATGTTCATGAGCACCTTGATGACTTCGGTCGCCTTCACCGCCATCTTCTGGGCGAGCTCTGCGACGGTAATGGTTTCGCCGATGCCGACATCGCGCACGACCGGCGCGGTGGGCATCTCGAATCCGTGACGACCTTCCGAATCGTTGCCGGACGGACGCCGTCCCGAGCCCCGACGCGGCTTTTTCTTGAAGCGCGAGCTGACGTCCGTTCCGACGTGCAGCTCCTTGCGACCATAACGAGTCGGCTCGGCAGCGGCGGCAGGTGCCGGTCGCGCTGGCGGAGGCGGTGCTGACGATGGCGGCGGAGCGGACGCGCGCGGCGCTGCCTGCGCAGGCTCGGGCCGGCGCGGTGGCTGTGCGGGGGCAAGCTGTTCCGCAGCACGCGGTGCTGACTGGACAGGCTCGGCGCCAGCCTTGCGCGGCGGCTCGGCGGCTTTGCGCGCTTCGCGCTCGCGGGCCTCCTGCTCTTCGCGGACCTTCTCTTCGGCAGCACGGCGGGCATCTTCGACCGCCTGCTTCTTGCGATTCTCTTCTTCTTCGACGCGACGACGGTTCTCCGTCTCGATGCGCTCGGCTTCGAGGCGCGCAGCTTCGATGCGCTCGGCCTCGAGGCGCACGGCGTCGTCAGCCTCGCGGCGGCGGGCGTCGATCTCGTCCTGTTGCTGGCGGGCCTGCTCGTTGAGCACATCCCGCTTGATGTAGGTCTTCTTCTGGCGCACCTCGACGTTGACGGTGCGTGCGCGGCCCTGGACGCTGGCGAGCTTCAGCTCGCTCTGCGTCTTGCGCTTCAGCGTGATCTTGTTGGGCGCGCTGCTGGAATCACCGCTGCCGTGTGCACGGCGCAGGTGGGTGAGCAGCTCCATCTTCGCATCGTCGCTGATGCGGGCGTTCGCGCCTTCCACCTTGATGCCGGCCTGTTCGAGCTGCACGAGCAGCCGGTCGACCGGGACCTTCAATACTTCTGCGAATTGGGAGACGGTTACGTCAGCCATGCATTAACCCCCAGGCGCTACTGGCCCGCTTCGAACCAGTGAGCGCGCGCCTTCATGATGAGCTTGCCTGCCTCTTCGGAGCCAAGCCCTTCGATGTCAGTGATGTCGTCGATGGCCTGTTCGGCCAGTTCCTCGCGAGTGCGCACGCCGCGACGGGCGAGAGCGAGCGCGAGATCGGGACTCATGCCCTCGAGCAGCAGCAGGTCGTCGGAGGGCATGGACTGGTCCAGGCTCTCTTCGCTCGCGATCGCCTGCGTCAGCAGCACGTCACGCGCACGATTGCGCAGCTCCTTGATGATCTCCTCGTCGAATTCCTGGATCGACTTCAATTCGGCCTGCGGCACATAGGCGATCTCTTCGATGGTCGAAAAGCCTTCCTGCGCCAGGATGGTGGCGACGTCCTCGTCGACGTCGAGCTGTTTCATGAAATTCTGGACCAGCTCTTTCGCTTCGCTGTCGCTCTTCTGCTCGGCGTCGCTCTCCGTCATGACGTTGAGGTCCCAGCCGGTGAGCTGGCTCGCCAGACGGATGTTCTGACCGCCGCGGCCGATGGCCTGCGACAGCTTCTCTTCGGCGACCGCGATGTCCATGCTGTGCGAGTCTTCGTCGACCACGATCGACATCACCTCGGCCGGTGACATCGCGTTGATGACGAACTGCGCCGGGTTGTCGTCGTGCGGAATGATGTCCACGCGCTCGCCCGCGATCTCGTTCGAGACCGCCTGCACGCGCGAGCCACGCATACCGACGCACGCGCCGACGGGATCGATGCGCGGATCGTTGCTCTTCACCGCGATCTTCGCGCGCACGCCCGCATCGCGGGCCGCGCCGAGAATGTTGATGTGGCCCTGGCCCACTTCCGGCACTTCGAGCTTGAACAGCTCGATCAGGAACTCCGGCGCCGTGCGCGACAGGAACAGCAGCGGACCGCGCACCTGCTCGGAGACTTTCTTCACTTCCTTGAGATAGGCCTTGATACGGTCCTGCGGCTTCACCTGCTCGCGCGGGATCATGTCCGTGCGCTGTACGAAGCCTTCGGCATTGCTGCCGAGGTCGACGTAGATGCCGTTGCGATCCACGCGCTTGACGATGCCGCTGACCAGCTGGCCGACCCGATCCTTGTAGGCATCGACGATCTGCGCACGCTCGGCCTCGCGCACCTTCTGCACGATGACCTGCTTCGCCTGCTGGGCGGCGATGCGGCCGAAGGCGACCGATTCGATGGGCTGCTCGACGAAGCCGCCGATCTCGGCCTTCGGATTGAGGTCGACCGCGTCTTCGAGACGCAGCTCGCGCTCGGGCACTTCGAGCTCCGTGGAATCGTCGGCAAACACTTTCCAGCGACGGAAGGTGTCGTAGTCGCCCGTCTTGCGATCGATCTGCACGCGCACGTCCAGCTCTTCGCCGTGTTTCTTGCGGGTAGCCGATGCCAGCGCTGCTTCGAGCGCTTCGAAAATCACTTCCTTGTCGACGCCTTTCTCGTTCGAGACGGCATCGACGACCATCAGGATTTCCTTGTTCACCGCTTCTTACCTCCGCATGGGGGCCGCGTATTCTGGCGCGAGCCTCGCTATCTCGATCTCTTCGAATCGCACACCTACCGGCTGGCGATCCACCTCGAGCTCAATGCCGCCGTCGTTCACCGACGTCAGCTTTCCCGTATACCGTTTGCGTCCGTCGCGGGGCATCTTCAGCTCCACGAACACACGCGAGCCGGCGAACCGCTCGTAGTGCGCGCGGGTTCGCAACACCCGATCTTCTCCGGGGGAAGACACCTCCAGCGTGTAAGCCGAAGGAATCGGATCCTCGACGTCGAGCAGGGCAGACACCTCGCGGCTCACCCGTTCGCAATCGTCGATACCGATTCCGCTCTCCCTGAGCGTCCCGCCCCCATCCTCGACTTCGTCAGCGTCGTTCAACGTGACGGTCGCATTCTCTGTTCTGTCGCCAGCCTGGGTGCCATCGACACCCGGCTTATCGATATAAATGCGCAGCAGGGCACTGCCCCGACTGGGCACATATTCGAGCTCTACGAGCTCATAGCCCAATCCATTCAGAAGGGGCTCTATGAGGGCAATCAGCCGCCCACGCAAGACCGACGCCATCGCACCCACCGCCTGCTGTAGAAACAAAAATGGGCCCCTGAGGCCCATTCGAAAACACCGCATTTGCCCCGGAAACCTGCCGCAAGCGGCATCGGCCTCCGGCCCGACCCCGGCCAGGGGTCGCATCGACTTCGCTACGCACTTCCAAAAAAACAAAAGCCCCTCGGGGGGCTTTTCAAACAAAGCTCGTTCAGAGGCAGAATCCGGTTCCGGACTCCCGGGACACGCTGAAGTGGCCGGGCTCAGGGATCGACTTCTACCCAGACCCCAAACGGCCGAGGCCCGCAGGGGGCGCGCATTCTAGCCGACGAATCTAGGTCCGTCGAGGCTGTAAAGAGGCTTCGTCGCTGGCCGCGCCGACGTTGCGTCCTCCCAGCAGAAAAGCCGAGCTCCCGACAGTGGAATGAATGATGAGCCCTTCCACCGCAAACAGGGCCGAGAGCGCAAACGCCTGGGACGGCGGCACCCCGAACAGCGCCAGCACCGAGACGTGCGCAGCCTGGATGAGGCCGAAGTCGGCTATCGACACGGGCACGAGCGCGACGAGACGGGTCAGCGGCACGAGCACCATCCACACGGCGAACGGCACTTCGATTCCGACTGCAACAGCCGTGAGCTCGAACATGCCCGTCTGCGCCAGCAGGCCGGCGGCCGAAACCAGCACGAAACGTACAAAGCGGCCCGGCGTCTGCTCGAACACCAGCAGCGCGTTGAGGAATTTTGTAATCGCGTCCCCGGCTTTTGCCGATCGACCGCGCACCCGCTCGATCATCCGCTCCGCCCACGGCCTCTTGGACGACAGAAAGCCGTAAGCGAGCGGCAGACCCGCGAGCGTCGCCAGGAACAGCAGCGCTGCGGGCTTCAATAACGTTGGCAGCAATCCCTCACGCGAAAGGATGCTCATGCCGACGAGCCCGATGAAACTGCCGGTGAACCAGCCCAGACAATTGACGGTGACGATCGATGCCGTGCATGGCAGCGCGTGACCGCCCAGACCACGCGTGGCGAGCCACACGCGACACGCATCCGTTCCGGCAGAAGACGGGACGATGGCGCCGACAAATCCGCCGGCGAAATGCCATCTCAGCACACGCAAAAGGCTGAGCTGCAGGCCGCTGATGCTCGCCATGAGAAGGTGTTGCCAGTTGCGGGCCTTCGCTACGCCATCCAACGCCAGCAGGGCCGTCGCCGCGAGCAGCATCGGCACGCTCGCATGTTGGAATGTATCGAGAATTTCACTGAAGCCAACGCTGTGCATCAGCCACCCAAGGATGCACAACGCCAGCGCGGCACGCACAACGCGCCGCGTTGACTGGGAAGTTTTCAATTTACTCAACCGTCGCAAGCTACCAAGAAGGTATTGCCAGCAAGACTCCCTCCCGCACGACACGTGACCTCGATCGCGACAGGTCGCGGATTGGACTGACTTTTTTGCGTTCCCGCGATTGATTCCGAGCGCAACCTCGACGTTGGCCGCTCG
>Ga0247774_1000359_pt1 | contig 22438 bp, 21 predicted proteins | sample UWRJL001104B6_FD_179933 | JGI IMG/M metagenome (GOLD analysis project Ga0247774, IMG submission 179933) | Plant litter microbial communities from Arlington Agricultural Research Station in Wisconsin, United States - UWRJ-L001-104B-6 | ecosystem: Environmental > Terrestrial > Plant litter >... | reverse complement strand
CATCGAAGCGGGCTCGTCACCCGCCGCGCAAGCCCTCGTCGGTAAGACGGTCTCCGTCGCGCCGGGCAGCGGGATGTATGCCCAGTACCGCGTGGTGCGTGCGGAGCAGTGCTTGCCGTTGAACGCGGGCGCCAGCGCGATCGACGGTGCTTCGGCGTATATCAATCCGCTGACTGCGCTGGGTTTCGTGGAGACGATGCGCCGTGAGCGGCACACTGCGATCGTGAACACCGCCGCCGCCTCGAACCTGGGCCAAATGCTAGTGCGGATCTGTCTGAAGGACGGCATTCCGCTGGTGAACATCGTGCGCAGCGCCGAGCAGGTAGCCAAGCTCCGGGAAATCGGCGCGACGCACGTGTGCGATTCCAGCGCCCCCACGTTCCTTGCTGACCTCACAGAAGCCATCGCAGCGACCGGCGCGACGATCGCATTCGACTGCCTTGGCGGCGGCAAGCTCGGCGGTCAAATTCTGAGCTGCATGGAGGCCGCGATCAACCGCAAGGTGACGGCATATAGCCGTTACGGCTCTGCTACGCACAAGCAGCTGTACATCTACGGCGGGCTCGACACGAGCCCTACCGAATTCGTGCGCAACTTTGGCTTGGCATGGAGCATCGGTGGGTGGCTCGTGACGCCGCTGTTGCTCACGCTCGAGCCGGCACGAGTTGCCGCGCTCAAGCAGCGCATCGCAACGGAGTTGACGACGACCTTCGCAAGCCCGCACACGCAGCGTGTTTCCCTCACCGAAGCCCTGCAGTTGAAGGCGCTGCACCACTACACAAAGAAGGCCACGGGGGCCAAGTATCTAATCACCCCGAACTCCTAGGAAGGCTAGCTCCCAGCGTGATTGCCTTTCACTGAGCGCTGTTCTCACGTTTGTCACATCTGGACTTGCGATGTCGGCGGGGAACGCCACGCACTCGAAGGCACCGTTCGCCGAGGAAATAATACTGTGTGAACACAGTATTATTACGATGCAGGGAGGGCTGTCTGATTCCCGCCGGTCGCCATGCGGAAAGATGTGACCAATCGTTAGCTGGACGGTGGGGGCAGCCCGACCGAGGGTTCGAATCCCGAGCGTTGGCGCCCTGCTTGCCCGCGTGAATGGCGCCATTCGAGAGCGCTCGTGGCTTGATTCGTGTAGACTTTTGCCATGCGTGCGTCGGCAATAGGCTCCCTCGTCGGGCAAGGTGCTGTGCAAGCGGACCGCCCCAGAGTGCCTGGTTGGCGAAGAGCCGCAAGTCGTGGCTGGCTGCTACGGGGAATGCGTGAAGGTCGAGCGCTGCGCTTGTTCGACAGCCGCGCAATGCCCGCAGCCCGAGCTGGCGATGCGACGCGCTTCCGCGACTCAGCCAGCCCGGTAGCGCTTGGCAGCGGCAAGATCGCGACGCAGCTCTTCCGCAGTCCGGCGTGGACCGTAGCCAGGCGTATCGCGTTGAATTCGCCATCCCTCGCTCAGCGGGCCGGCATCGACCGTGTCGAAGCCAAACTGATCGAGAAGCTCCGTCACCCTAATCTTCGCAGCCGCCTCGTCGCCGGCAATCACCAGCGCACGACGGTCCTTCGCGCCTCGAGGCTTGCCGTCAGTCGTGAGCTGAGCGGCGTGGATGTGATTGAAAGCCTTGACCACTTTCGATTGGGGAAGGTGCGCTTGGAGCAACTCGGCAGTAGTGGTCGATTCGTTGTCTAGCTCGGGGATTTGCCCGTCTCGCGTCGGGTAGTAGTTATTGGTATCGATCACGATTTTGCCCGCAAGCGGCGCTGCCGGGACGGAGCGGTAGTGCTTGAGTGGGATCGTGACGACCACGATCTCGCCCGCCTGAGCTGCTTCCAAAGGCGTCGCGGCTCGCGCCTTCGGGCCGAGCTCGGCCACCAGCGTCGCGAGGGTCTCCGGTGCTCGTGAGTTGCTGAGTACGACGTCATAGCCGTTTGCTACTGCGAGGCGAGCAACTTGGCTTCCGATATGGCCTGCACCGATCAGTCCGAGAGTCGTCAATGAAACCTCCACAGGTGGTTGAGCCTGCGCCGGAGATCTCTCCAGGCAGGGTCGATTGCTGCGCTTGCGTCGATGCTGGCGTGTCTCCTATACTAGAATCTGCGTTTCGGGCGCAAGCAACGCGCACGGCGGCGGCCCGGAGCTCTGAGCAAGACCGGCAAGCGCCGTTCACGCGGATTCGTCAGCGTGAACGGCGCTGCTTCCGTAGGGAAAGGTTTCGTGATGACCAAGATATGGGGACGCCGTGGATCCAGCTCGGTGCAGAAGGTGCTCTGGACGCTGGCAGAGCTGGGCGTCGAACACGAGCGGATCGACGCTGGCCATGGCTACGGTGTGACCGATACGCCCGAATATCTAGCGAAGAATCCCAACGGCACCGTGCCGACGCTTGAAGAACCGGATGGCTTCGTGCTTTGGGAATCGAACGCCATCGTCCGCTATCTCGCTAGGCGATATGGCGCGGGTAGCCTAGCGCCAGCGGAGCTCCGGGCATACGCCCGCTCCGAAAGCTGGATGGACTGGGCGTCGATCACCTTCGAACCGTCGCTGAGCAAGCTCTGGCTCCGGCTGGTGCTGAATCCGCTTTCGCCAGTACGGGACGCAGCCGTCCTGTCCCAGGGTGGCTCTGACGAAGAACTCATCGACAAGGTTGCTCGTGGGCTCGCCAAGTTCGCCGCGGCTCTGCCGAAGCACGGGTACCTTCAGGGTGATGTGCTGACCATCGGTGATATCCCGGTAGGTCAACTCGTCAGCCGCTTTTACAAGCTCCCCATCACTCATCCCGTGCTTCCCCGAATTCGTGACTACTACGAGCTCCTTTCGACGCGGCAGGCCTATCGCGACCATGTCATCGCAGCGCGCCCGCTCACTTAATTGCGCGGAGCGACGGATATGCGATGGATCTGCGCGTGGCCGACAGGGGCTGGCCCGCGCGCTGCGGCTTTCAACCTGAACGGATCAGGGAGTGTTCGTGGTCGAGCGCACACGACCGACGGTCATGCTCGAGAAACGCGCGAGCAGTGGCGAAGTCGCGCTCACTCTGAAAATTTCTGGTACATGCTGACGCCACGTGCGCTCCAAAGGTCAGGTTAGGCGCGCCGGAGTGGATCCGGCGCGGGCAAATCGGAAAATCGTAGCTCCGCCATGATTGACGAGACCGAAGCGACCGAGCTCAGCGAGGCGTGCTTTGCCAGTGGTCGGGCGCTCTTTCCCCGAATCGTCTGGAACGGGCTGGATTTTCGCCGCGCATGTCTGGAGCGCTGGGCAGGACAACGGCCCTCAGAGGTGGCGAGCCGCTTGGCCGTGGGTCGCGGAGGCGCCGAGGAGTACCTCGTTCTAGCTTGCCTCACGCGGCGTCCGGGGGCACTCGAAACGCTCGAAAGTGAGTATATCTCAGGGCTGGAAGGTCGAATCCACCGAATCTGTCCGCAGCAGGACGTGGTGGACGACGTACTGCAAATGGTGCGTGAGAAGGTCTTGCTCCCCCCGGCGCCAGGCCTGGCGCTGTACGAGAATCGCGGCTTCTTGACTGCCTGGCTCACGATTATCGCGGTCCGCACCGCGTTGGACTTCAATCGACGGGGCAAGCTGCGCTCAGGTCAGCTCGCTGAGCTCGACGAAAAGCTGATGACTCTCGCGGCCGATCCGGAAAGAGAATATTTGGGGCACGAGGTGCGTACTGCACTTCGGAAGGCGCTACGCGAGGCCGTGCGCCGCTTGCCAGAGAAGCAACGCTTTGCACTCAAGATGCAGCTCGTGGCGGGCTGGAGCATCGATCAGATCGGACGGGCTCTGTCGACGCATCGAGCTACCGCGGCTCGCTGGTTGGTCTCGTCGCGAGAACAATTGGAACGCGATGTTCGGAAGGAGCTCGTCGAACAATTGGGATTGAGCGAACGTGAAGTGATGCGTTTGATGGGGCAAATGCGCAGTCAGTTGGATGTTCGATTCTCACAGATCTTTCGCTCGACCGAGCACTCTGGGGAGCTCCGCGAGATGACGGAACATGGAGTCGCCTGAACCAAGCGCAATCGAGCTCTGTCCGAGCGAGCATGAGATCTTGACGCTCGTACGCGGTGAGCTTCCCCCTGAGCGGCTCGAGAGCATCCTGGCGCACACGGACCTGTGCGACAATTGTGCGTTGGTGGTTGGGGAAGCGGGCCTGGCCGTCACGGCCGAAACGGACGACGTCCAGGAGCAGGTCCAGCGCAGCCCCACACGCGGTATTTTCGCCAAAGATCAGTTGGTTGCAGCTCGTTACCGCATTCAAGAGCGAATCGGTCGAGGCGGGATGGGTGAGGTCTATTCAGCCGTCGATGAAGAGCTTGGAGAGCAAGTCGCACTGAAGACCATCGCGTCCGCGCTCGGTTCGGACCCAATGCTCGTCGAGCACTTCAAGCAAGAGCTTCGCCTAGCGCGCAAGGTTTCCCACCCCAACGTGTGCAGAACGCTCGAGTTTGGTCGTCACGAGCTCGAGTCAGGTATATCCCAGTGTTTCTTTACCATGCAGTTCATCGACGGAATGACGCTGCGCCGCCGACTGATCGAAGGTGAACCCTTCGAGCTGCTCGAGGCATTGGCTACCGTGCGTGACCTGGCTTTGGGCCTACAGGCCATTCATGACCAGAACATCGTTCACCGTGACATCAAACCCGATAACGTAATGCTGAGTCCGGACTCCAAGAAGGGCTCGCTCATCCCGCTGTGGCTCGACTTCGGAGTTGCTCGGGTCGATCTTCGCGAAAGTACGTCGCGCGGACTCCTAGCAGGCACCCCTGACTATGCCGCGCCGGAATTGCTTGCGGGTAAAGCCGCCACGCGCGCCTCCGATGTGTACGCGCTCGGGCTGGTCTTGCATGAAGTCCTCGTGGGTGACCTTCCCTTCGCCCGCGTGGGTTCATTCTCCGAGGCGGCGTTCCGCCCGAGTCTCGAGCCGACCGCACCGAGCCTGCTCCGGGCAGGCATCCCCGCGGCGCTCGACGATTTAGTGCTGGAGTGCTTGTCGGCTTCCCCCGAGCTCCGGCCTACCAGCGCGTTGCTCGTGGCCGAGCGATTGCACACCCTGCAAATGGCGCTCAGTAACGATCCGCACTCCACGCGAGTGCCCGGCGTTTCTGCTGCGTTGGAACCAGCCCGTGCCCAGCGCGAGCCCTCGCCACGCCTGTGGTACTTGGTCGCCACGGCAGTCGTGGCCGGCCTGCTCGGAGCACACTTTGCTCTGCGCGCTGCTGCACCCAGGTCCGCAGCGAGCATTCGAATCGAGCCCCCAGCCTCGAGCTCGACCTTACCGAGCCCGGTGCAGTCTTCCCAAGCCGAGGCCCACGCGACGCCCCCGACGCGCGCACTACCCACCGTTTCGCGTCCGGCTCAAACGGAGCGCGCCACGGCAGCGCCTACCAGGGGCTCGCAGCGGCCGACGAGTACGCCGAGCGCGTCCCCGCACACCGTGAGCGACTTCGGCGGGCGGCGCTAGCTCCGCGCCCTTCCGGGCCGAACTTCGCCTTCGCCGGCGAATTATTTGCTCGCGTCATTAGAAACCCTGCGACCTCGGGTCGGGACGCTTCGTTAACCCTTCGCCTCGGGCTGCTGAGCCGCGGATGGCTGCGTTCAGCAACGCTCATCCCAAAACTCAAGGCAAGTCAGTCCCGAGCAGGAAAAAGAAGGCAAATATGAGTACGAAGCGGAATACTGGAACCCTATTGCTGTGCGCGTTACTCGGTCAAATTGGCTGTGGCGCAGTACCCGACGGAGCAGCCATCGAAGGCGCGGACAGCGAGGCGACTGGCGTTGCCAGCGTGGCGCAGCCGCTCGTCCGAGCGCTGCCCGCTCGCATCGAGGCCGAAGCCTTCGAGCGCTTCGCCGATTCGAACGCCGTTCACGAGGGCAATTGTGGTAGCGGCGCGGTAGATCAAGAGACAACGTCGGATCCGAATGGCGGTACCTGCCACGTCGGCTGGACGACGGCAGGTGAGTTCCTCGAGTACGACCTCAGCTCGGCGACCGCGCGCACCTACAATTTGACCCTGCGCGTCGCGAGTGCCTTCGCTGGAAAGACCGTGCGCGTGCAGCTCGACGGGATCAGCATCGGCACGGTGACTGCGCCGAACGCGGGTTGGCAAAGCTTCGCGGACCGTACTCTGAATGCCGTCAACGTTGCCGCGGGCAACCACGTTCTCCGTGTTACGTTCGTAACGGGCGACGTCAACTTGAACTACCTCGATGTCAGCGCTGCGGGCGGAGCGCCTTGCGCCTCGAATGCCCTGGCGCGCACTGCTGCTAGCGCCTCGACGATCGAGACCGCAGCGCTGGTCGCTGCGAATGCCATCGACGGCAACGCGGCGACTCGCTGGTCGAGCTCATTCGCCGACAATCAGTGGTTGCAGGTCGACCTGGGTACGAGCCGCTACATCGATCGCGTTTCGCTGTCTTGGGAAGGGGCTTCGGCCGCTGACTATCGCATCGAGCTTTCCGCGGATGGCAGCAGCTGGACGACCGCAAAGTCCTTCACTGGTGGCAGTGGGGCGCGCACAGACGTGCTCACCGGTCTCTCGGCTCACGTTGGCCGCTACCTTCGCATGTACGGCACCAAGCGCTCGACGGCCTGGGGCTTCTCGCTCTGGGAACTGCAAGTGTTTGGCGACAACTCTCCGCTCTGCAGCGCCGTGGGCGTGTGCGGTAACGGCGCCCTCGAGAGTGGCGAGCAATGCGACGACGGCAACACGGCCAGCAATGACGGCTGCAGCTCGACTTGTACCACCGACAGCAACGAGTTCAAAACTGGGCTCTGGCGTCTGGCTTCACGCGCGGACCGCAGTACCTTGAGTCGCTCTATCGAAAGCGGTGCACTCGCGGGCAACGATTACACGGGCAACGTTCGTCAACAGTGGCGCCTGCGGAACCTGAGCGGGACTCGTTACGAGTTCAAGTTGGAGCTCGACAACCAATGCCTAATTCCTTCGGGCACGACCGCGCTTCTGGGCGCCTGCGGCAACAGCGCGCTGTACTGGACTTTAGACACGCTACGCGCGCGGACTGAAAATCAGCCGGCGCTGTATCGCTTGCGCTCGCCCAGCAACACCTGCCTGATTCCGAATGGAGCGGGTTCCCCGACGCTGGGCGCCTGCAACGACGCGGCCAGGTGGTACCTCGAACCGGTCGGCTACGGCGAGCGCAGCGCGCCGATGCAGTACGAGCTCCGGACGCTGCTCATCGTCAAACCAACAGTGAACGTGGTGAGCCCCTTTTCGCAAGGCACGATCGCTTCGGACATCGTGGCCGCAGCACAGACCTCGTTCAAGCGCGACGTAGCCACCTGGTTTCAACGGATGACCGATGGCCGCGTGCTGTGGACCGGTGCCAGTGTCGTGTCTCCGACTCCACTGACCACGCTGTTCGAATCCGGCGGCAATTGGTTGCCCGCCGACGTCACCATGCCTAGCGACGTGCAGGCGTTCGTCCCGCGCGGCAAGTACGATTCAGTCGCGGCCTTCTTCAAGGAAACCTTGCCCAGTGCGCCGGGCGGTTGGGGCTGGGGTCCGGGTATTAGCCCCGCGTCGAACTATACCGCGTGGGTTACCGTCAACGGCGGCAACACGCCTGCCGCGCAGTGGATTTCGGGTGACAACGAACCGACCGAGGTGTTCATCCATGAGCCCATGCACGGTCTGGACAGCTACTTCGATCAATTGGGCCTTCCGTTGCCGGAGGGTTACCTGCACGGCACGGAATTCAACGCCTATGATCGCGAGAGCGACGGCTGGATGCCCTGGTACCGCGACTATTGGCTAGGGACGGTCATTGCTGCCGACGATACCTATCGCGGTTACGGCCCTCGCGCGTTCCGTCTGCCGACGGTACGTCAGGCGGCGCTCAGTCACTGAGCTCGCATTGCTGGTCCGCGACCGGGGCGAAAAGCCTGGCCGCGGACCAGCGTTTGCGGCGCGCAGCGTGCGCCTCTGGCGGAGCCTGCTGCGTAGTCGCCGTTGTGTTCAACCATCGCAGTACTGCGCGCAAACCGGGCGCCGTTTCGAGTTTGCCTGTCTACCCCACGAACTTAGGTCGTTGTGATGCCTGCAGCGAGGTAGAGCTCATTTAGGTCCATCCGCAGGATAGCACGCTACCCCGCCTTTGGCGCTCGCGCAGGCTCTCGATCTGGACGAGTCGAGAGCGCCCGTGGCCTGATTCGCGTAGACTTTTTCCATGCGCACGTCGGCAATTGGCTCCCTGGTCTGGAACACTCTGCTTTGCCTCGCGGTAGCTTGTGGCAAAAGCAGCGACGATGGCGGGTCTGCAGGCAGCGCCGGGGCGCTCAGCGCGGGCTCCAACGTTGGCGGGAGCGCCGCCGGGGAGTCGAGCGCCATCGCGGGCAGCACGAGCTCAGGCGGGCAGAGCGTGGGCTCGGCTGGCGCGGGCTCGGCTGGCGCGAGCTCCAGCTTGCTCGACTGCGACCCCGGTAAGGTGCTGTGCAAGCGGACCGCCCCAGAGTGCGTGTTTGGCGAAGAGCCGCAAGTCGTGGCTGGATGCTACGGCGAATGCGTGAAGGTCGAGCGCTGCGCTTGTTCGACAGCCGCGCAATGCCCGCAGCCCGACCAGTACACGTGCTGGTCGAAGAGCCACTGCGGACCGTTCGTCAATTGATGTGTAGAGGAGGGGCACCAAGGCTATCGAGGCTGGGCCCGCACCGTGATTATTCGAATTCGAGCTGTCCGTTGCTGGCCAGGCGAATGTTTCGATGGCGATGGGCGCCCGTGAAGCGCTCGATCTCATGGACCCATGCCGAATCCGGACACTCGTTGACCATGTGCTCGGCTTCAGCGCGTGCCTCCGAGGAGCGCCCTACGCGCGCCAAGGCATGAATCAAGAGAGAGCGGCGTTCTGGAGCGTCCGCGCTATCACCGAAGCGCGCCTTGCCTTCCCGGGCCCGCTCGATGCAAAGCTCCGGGTCCAGCTCCGCGAGCACGCGCAGATCAGTCATGAACGCGGCTTCTTCCGCGGGCAACTGCGGTATGGCGTGCGATGCGGGTAGGGGCGCGGGGCGGTCAGGCGAGGAGGGCGCTGCGCCGAGCGACGCAGCGGAGTGCGCGGAAGGCGCGGAGCGCGTGGCGGGCGAGACGAGCGCGGGCGACCGCGCGATGCGGCGCGCCGGCAGCAACGTGAGCGCACCCAGGGCCACCATCCCGAGTGTCGTCAGCACGGCAATGGTCGGCTTCATTTGAGCGGGCAATTGGCTACATCCGAGTGGGCCGCGTAGAGTGTTTGCAGCGTGCTCTGCCCAAGGGGCCACGTGCGATCGGTGACCGACCAGTACCAAGCACCGCTGTAGCCATTCTCGTACAGGTATTTGCCGAGATCCTTGGCGACGACGCCGTCCGTGTCGTCCGGGTGGAACTCACCCATGACCAGCTTCTTGTCGAGTCCCCAATAGGAGGCGGGGTGCTGGAAGGCAGAGTTGGAGATGCCATTCACGGTGTAGTAGTGCACCTGGTAGAAATCGAGCGTGCCGTTTTCCTTGTCGCCTGCCGTGCGCAGCGCAGCGTCGGAATACAAATTGGTTTTGCCGCCGATCTTGGAGCACGTGTCGAAGGTTTGCGCGCTGGTGGTCACGAGCACGTTCGGATCGGCGGTGTGAATCGCAGCGGCCAACCAGTTCACCGTCTTCTGAATCGCCGCCAATGTCGTGCGGTGTGTCGCCCAACCATTCGGGCCCATGCCTTCCGGCTCGTTGAAAATTTCGTAAGCGTACAGGCCTTTCGAGCCTTTGAGCGCCGTGACGAGGGGCGTGAGGTAGCGATCGACGTACGCTTGTCGGTTCTCGTCTTTCTCGAGCAGGGCTTGGTTGTTGACGTACGCCGCGCCCGCGTTGTCCTGCATCATGTCGAAGGACCAAAGGCTGATCACGAGCGCGACGCCGGCGTCGTTGGCCGCGCTCAACAGGGCCTTCACCCCGTCGATGTGCGACTGTGGAATCGCCGACGCTTTGCCATCGCTGCCGTAGCCGGGCGTGACCGTGCCATTGGTGTGGAACCACCAACGGACGATGCGGCCGCCCGCGTCGTAGTTGTTTTTGAAGACGGTCTTGAAGGTCGGCAAATCGGGATTCGGCACGTCATTGGCGAACTTCACCCAGGCGACGTTGAGCCCGTTGGCAAAGGCGCACACCGGAGTTTTCCCCCCAACCCCCGCCGCGCCGGCCACGCTACCTCCGCCGCCCGCACCAGCAATCGCCGGCAAACCGCCCGCGCCAGCCGCCGCGCCGACAACTGCGCCAGCCGAGCCACCGGTGCCCACGATCGAGCCACCGGCGCCAGCGCTTGGCAGCGAGCCGCCAGCTCCCGCGCCAGCGATCGAACCGTTGCCACCGGCGCCTGCGACGGGGATTGCGCCAGCACCCGAGCTACTCGCTGTAGAGCCGCCGCTACTGCCAGGCGCTGCTGTTCCGTCCGTCGAGCCGCAAGCGGCGAGCATTAGCGCGCCACACAAGGTCGAAAACGACGCGGCACGCTGCGCGCGCACAGAAAAGAAACTATCCATACCAAACATGGAACCACCTGCTGTGGGGAAAGCGGGAATTCGATCGCAGAACGTAGCAGTGCACGCTCAGCGATCAAACGGCTGCCTGCTGTCTGGGACAGATTCCAGCACGAGCAACAAACTGAAGTCGAGAAGCTTCCGCACGGCCCACATGGTGGGAGCTGCGCTCATCACTCTGCCTTCAACAGCGCTAGGCCCGCGGTGCCTCCCGACCATCCGCGTGGGCTGACTAGCCGACGCCGAGATTGCCGCGGAAGGTGGTGCTCTCGTACTCGCGGCGGAAGCGGCCGCGCTTCTGGAGCTCGGGAACGAGCCAGTCGACGAGGTGCTCGAGCCCGTCGATGTAGCGGTCGATATTGAAGTTGAAGCCATCGCACGCGGCCTCGTCGACCCACCCGAGCAGATCGTCCGCAACCTGCTGGGGGGTACCAACGACGACGCGGTGACCTCCAGTCACGTGGTTGAGCAGCACCTGCTTCGTGCTCAGGTTCCTGACCTTGGCGTCCTCCACCAACTTCGCGCGGCGAATGATCGCGGTGTCTTTGTTGGGATTCTCGAGCGGGATCTTGTCGTACGGCAGCGGCTTCGACAAATCGAGGATGCCCGGGTCGACGCCGAGCTGCTCTGCGAGGCGGCCTTTGATGTGCTCGAGGTCGAGGAGCTCGTCGAGCTCGGCCTTGCGAGCGATGGCCTCGGCCTCGGTAGAGCCGAGCACTGGATACACACCGGGCACGACCACCAAGCTCTCCGGATCACGCTGCCACTTCTGGGCAGCCAACCTTTTGACATCGCTGTAGAACTCTTGCGCTTGCCCCTTGAGCCAATGGCTCGTGAACAGCGCATCGGCCCACTTGGAGCCGAACTGCTTGCTCAGCGCGGACGCACCGGCCTGCAACAACACCGGTCGCTTCCCGTTGTACGGAGGGACGCTGAGCAAGCCTGCTGAGCGGTAGTAGGCGCCTCGGTAGTCGATGGGGCGCGTCTTCGCCCGGTCGATGTAGACACCGCTCTTCTTGTCCGCCACCAACGCCTCCTGCGGCAGCGAGTCCCACAGCTGCGTCACGATGCTGACGAACTCCTCCGCCTTGTCGTACTTTTCGGCTTGAGAGAGCGCTGCGTCGAGGCCAAACATCCCGAGCACCTCATCGCCTTGACTGGTGATGATGTTCCAGGCCGCCCGACCCTTGCTCACGTGGTCGAGGCTGGCGATCTCGCGGGCGAGCGTCGCGGGGTTGCCATACAAAGCCGGGCTCGTCACCACCAGGCCGATGTGCTTGGTATGAGCGGCCAAGGTAGCGAGCAGCACCGACGGCGCCAGTGAACGGAACGGGCGACGAAAGTTTTCATCGCCGACGCCGGCGTGCCCATCAGCGAGGAAGATGCCGTCGAGCTTGCCGCGCTCCGCGATCTTGGCGATCTCGATGAAAGTGTCGATGTCGGTCGAGACCTGCTCCGGCTTGGGAAGCGTCTTCCAGGAAGCGTTGTGACGGCCAGTCGCCAGCAGGTTGATGGCCAGGTGAAGTTGTTTCTGTTTTGCCATGCTAAATCTCTGTGCTTGCGAGAAGTGGGGCGTCAGCGCTGTTTATGTGAGACTTTTGTCTGCTATACAGGACATGGCTCGCGCGGGCAAGCAGGACTACTCACGAGCACGCAAAGGCACGCAGCTCGACGCCGACTTGCGCAGCGGCTCGGCGTCTTTTACAAGAGACCGGAATGCGCGGCACGCTCCCCACAGTTGGCGTGTGCCTGGCGGCCCTGCTGCTCGATGCCTGCCGACACGCACCCAAGGAATCGCAGACCATGACCACCACCGAACAAACGGTCGACATTTACGGGCTCTCGGCAAAGACATTGGAGGGCCAGCCGGCGCCGCTCGCAGAGTACCGTGGGCAAGTCACGCTCCTGGTCAATGTGGCCAGCGCGTGTGGCTACACACCCCAATATGCCGGGCTCGAACGCGTGTACACGAAGTACAAGGACAAGCGCTTTGCGGTGCTCGGTTTCCCGAGCAATGATTTCGGTCGCCAAGAGCCGGGCTCGCCGGAGGAAATCCGCGAATTTTGCGTCAGCAAGTACCGGGTCGATTTCCCGATGTTCGAAAAAGTGCAGACGAAAGCGGGCCCGGGCCAATCTGAAATCTATGCCGCGCTCGAGCGTAGCGCGGGGGCTCTCCCCTCCTGGAACTTCGGCAAATACTTGATCTCTCGCTCAGGAAAGGTACTCAAGTTTTACCCGTCCAAGGTCGATCCAGAGGATGCCGCTCTGATTCAGGATATCGAAGCGGCGATCGACGCCGGCGCATGAAGCGCTAAGCCAAACAGGCTGTCTTCAGTCGTTGGTCCGCGCGTCGCGGAAAGCCGCGCTCGAATGCGCGCGGGCCAAGCTGTTAGGTGGACGCGGAAGGCCGAGGTTTTCGCGGAGGGTCGAGCCCTCGTATTCCCGACGGTAGAGGCCACGCCGCTGGAGGATCGGCACCACCTCCGCCACGAACTCGTCCAGCGAGCGCGGCAACACGGGGTACAGAACGTTGAAGCCGTCCGCGGCACCGCTCTCGAACCAGAGCTGGATGGTGTCGGCCACTTGCTCGGGAGTTCCGACGACGACGCGGTGCGTGCGTTGGGCGACTTGATTGTAGAGCTCTCGGAGCGTGGGTTTGGTGCGCGCGATCAGATCTGCCGTCACTCGCAGCTTGCCCTGCGGGCCACTGGTGACCGTTGCTGGCGGAGGCGCAAGGTCGTCCAGCGAATAGCCGGACAGGTCGATGCCTACGTAGAGGCTCCGTAGCGTGGTCCACGCGGCGGAGGGCGGCGCGAGCGCTTGCAGCTCCTCGTAGTGGGCCTTCGCCGCGGCCTCGGTTCCTCCCAGGACGGGGAACAGACCGGGCATGACCACGAGCTCGTGCGGCTTGCGGCCATGGCGAGCCATTCGAGCCTTGAGATCGCGGTAGAAGGCTTGGGCCTCCTCGATGGCCAGTGCGGCCGTGAAGACGCCGTCTGCGGTTCGCGCTGCCAACTCGCGGCCGGGCGTGGAAGAGCCGGCCTGGAAAACCACGGGATGTCCCTGCGGCGGCCTGGCGACATTCAGCGGGCCGCTTACCTGAAAGTGCTTCCCCACGTGATTCAAGAGGTGCACCTTCTCGATGTCGACGAAGGTCCCGCTCGCCTTGTCGCGGACGAACGCATCGTCCTCGTGGCTGTCCCACAGTCCCTTCACGACATCGACGAACTCCTCGGCGCGGGCATAGCGGAGGTCGTGCTCGAGGTGCTCGTCACGGCTGAAATTGCCAGCCACATCGGCGAAGGTGGTGACGACGTTCCAGCCTGCCCGGCCGCCCGAGAGCCAATCCAGCGACGCGAAGCGACGCGCCATGAGGTAAGGGTCATCGTAGGTGGTGCTCGCCGAGGCGACGAAGCCGATGTGGCGAGTGAGCACCGACAGCGCAGACCACAGAGTGACTGGCTCGAAGTGGCCGGATGCCCTCGCCCCGGCGTCCGCGCGCGAGGGCGTCGCGCCGGGAAAGTCGGCGACGAAGATCAAGTCGAAGCAACCGCGCTCGGCCGTCTCGGCCATGGCGCGATAGTGGGCCAAATTCAGGCCACCGTCGGCCTGGGCGTCGGGGTGGCGCCATGCGGCTGAGTGGTACCCGGAAGATTGCAGGAACGCTCCCAGGTGCAATGTGCGTGGCACGTCGGGTGCGCTCAAACCGCGACGGCCTGTGCAGCAGGCGCTGCGTACTTGGCATAGCGTTCCACGTAGAACTGCGCGGGGTTCTGGATCTCCTTCACACTCGTCCGCGCGGCGAGCGCCTCACGCCAGCGCTGCAGGCGCTCGAACTTCACGATCGAGAGCGGCCCGCGGTAGTGCTCGAGCGCGGCCCAGCGCTCGAACCAAGGGTAGAAGGTGAGATCGACGAGTCCGGGTTGCTCGCCGAACCAAAACGGACCTTGCCCCGACGTTTTCTGCAAGCCTTGCTCGAGGTAAGCCAAGGACTCGAAAAGGGCATTGCGCGCCGGCTCCACGGTTTCGCTGGTGGCCCGAAGCAGCGCGCCCCACGCCGGCACGAAACGCGTGTTGGCGTAGTCGATCCAGATGCGCGCCACGGCGCGCGTGCCCGGGTCCGCGGGTAGCAGCCGAGGCTCGGGGAAGACCTCGTCCAGGTATTCGTTCACGATCGCCGATTCGACGATGCGGTGCTGCTTGTGCTGAAGCGCCGGCACTTTGCCGTAGTTCGACACGGTGCTGAACCAGGTCGGCTTCTGTTGCAGATCGATCTCCACGAGCTCGAAGTCGAGCCGCTTTTCGGCGAGCACCAAGCGGGTGCGATGGGCGAACGGACAAGCACGCGCGCTGAATAGGGTGAGCTCTGCCATGAGATATCCTTGGTTGACGGCGGTTACGATTCCGCTGACGGGTGCCAGCGACAAGATCTAGCCTAGAGTCACGGATTCTTCTTTACAAGACATTGGTGGCGCCTCCCCAAATTCAGCGCTGATCGCCGCCCGTGTCCTATGCGAGTGTCCCGTATGGTAGAGTTCTCTCCCTCCGGAGCCAGGCAGAAGCTCGAGATTTTCGGGCGGGTGGCCCCGCGAGAACCATGAGCATGCACGCCCCCTTTCGAGAGTTGGAAGAGCCGTCGGTGGTGTTGATCACCGGCAACATGGCTGCCGGGAAGTCGAGCGTGGCCCAAGAGCTGGCGCGACACGTCATCGTCGGTCCTGAGCTGAACGAGGTCATCGCGTTGTACCGTGGGCTGCCGCTTCGGGTGTTCGTGCTGCAACCTAGCCCAGCAGTGCTCGCAGCCCGCGAGGCCGCTCGCTCCAAATCGGGCTACGCGAACGCGGAGGACATCCTCCGCTTCGACGCGCTGCTTCGGAGCGGCACCCCGCGCCATGGCCATTGGTTGGACAGCTCCGAGCTCAGCGTCGAGCAAACGGCAGACGAGGCTCAGCGACACTGGGCTACGGCACTCGTCTCACCCTGATTCCGTTGCTTCCCTGGGCCGCGACCGGACATGTCAGAGATGAACGAAAGAGCACTTTTCGCCAGCGCAATCGAGTCGAGGGCGCGTGCGCCCTGGCTCATTTTGCTGCACACCGGCCTGCTCAACACCCTGTTCGTGCTGCCGGTGGTGATGGCCTACTACGGCCTCAAGGGCGTCGGGCTGGGCAGTTTCTTCGTCCTTCAGGGCCTCTTTCGCGTGTCGGTCACGGTACTGGAGATCCCCACGGGCTACGTCAGTGACGGCTGGACGCGTCGCAAGCAGCTCATTTTATGTACCTTCGTACGCGCCGCAGGCGTGGTCGTCACTGGCCTAGCCATCGGCTTTTGGTCGCTGGCGCTCGGCGAAGTGATGGCAGCCTTTGCAACCTGCCTTTGGTCGGGGACAGTCGAGGCTTACCTGTACGAGGCCCTCGAACCCGAGCAACGGGACCGCCTTGCGGCCCATTGGCAGGGCTACCTGACTGCGAGCATCTCCGGATCTGCGGCGGTCGCTGCAGTCATCGGTCCCTGGCTATTTGCGCGCCATGTCCAAGCTCCGCTCTTGGCCACGCTCGCCGCAGTAGTGGTCGCGCTCGTCGTCGTGCATCAACTGCCGGACGTTCCTCGTAAGGAGCGTGCCGCTTCCGCGCGCCCTTGGCATGAGATGCTGGCGGTCGCGAGGTGGTGCCTTGTGGAGCACTCTCGACTCCGGTGGCTGTTGCTGGGTCCAGGAAGCATCGCGGGCTTCACGTTGCTGCTCTTTTGGGCCTTGCAGCCCCAGCTGTCCGAGCTCGGAGCCAGCCCCCAGGAGCTAGGTTGGGCGACGGCCGGCTATTTCGTCGCCGGCACGACTCTGGCGATTTCGACGGGACATTTGACGCGACGGCTAGGCGAGAAACGGCTTTTCGCCTGCACCTTGCTCAGCGTGTTGCTCGGTAGCGCGTTGTTCGTTTGGCACGCCAACATCTGGACTGTTTGGCTCGGCATTTTGCTTGGCGGCGGGGTGGTGCATTTCACCAACAAGCCGCTGACCATCGCGCTCATCAACCACCACGCACCCGACGAAAGCCGCGCAACGGTCATCTCCGTCTTCAGCATGGTGAGCACGCTGGTCGGCGGGCTCTATCTCATTTCGGCCAAGGTGCTGCTGGGCGTATTTTCTTACTCTCAGCTCGTGCTTTTCTATCTGGGCGTCACGCTGCTGTTGGCTGGAAAGGCCTTCTGGCAGATCATTGGCGCCCATTGACGGATTCGACCGGTGCGCGACATGACGCAGGGCTTTACAGTGGCCCGCTTTGCCAAACATCTTAGCGATGCACGCGTAGCGCCGCTTGCGCTAGCATCGTGGCCGCGTGACTGCCAACGATCAATCGTCAAAAGCCTTGCCGCGTATTCTCACCGGCGATACGCCCACGGGTAGGCTTCATCTTGGGCACTGGGTCGGCTCGCTCGAGAATCGAGTGCGGCTTCAGAGCGACTACGAGTGCTATTTTCTGATCGCCAACCTGCACGCGTTCACGACGCGCGCGGACAAGCCCGACGAGATCGCGCGTGACGCGATCGAGATTTTGAAGGACTGGCTCGCGGCAGGGATCGATCCCGAACGATCGACCATCGTCATGCAGAGCGCGGTGCCGGCGATCACGGAGCTGACGTGGCACTTGTCGATGCTACTGCCGTTCAACCGCGTCATGCGCAATCCGACGCTGAAGGACGAGCTCGAGGTGAAGGGGCTCGTCGACAAGCACAGCTTCGGTTTTCCGCTTTACGCCGTCGGACAATGCGCAGACATCTTGGCGTTTCGCACGGCACTGGTACCAGTAGGCGAAGATCAGCTCGCGCACATCGAGATGTGCCGCGAGGTCGCACGGCGCTTCAACCACACTTATTGCGACGTGGACCCGGCAACGCCCGACGACAAGCACGTGGAGGCGGGCGGAATTTTCGCGATTCCCCAGGGCCTGGTCGGACGCGTGGGTCGCCTAGTAGGTGTCGACGGCGTTCAGAAGATGTCCAAGAGCTTGGGCAACGCCATTTTTCTCACCGACACGCCAGCACAGGTCAAAAAGAAGGTCGCTCAGCTCTACACGGGTCGAGTGGACATGAATGCGCCGGGCGACACGAACAACGCGCTCTTTCAGTACGTGCGAAGCTTCATCCAAGATCCAGCGCGCGTCGCCGAGCTCGAGGATCGCTACCGGCGGGGCGACGCGATTGGTGACGGTCATATCAAAGCGGAGGTAGCGCAGGCGATCGACACACTTCTGGCACCGATGCGCGAGCGCCGAGCAAAGTACGATGCTCCAGGGCAAGAGCATGCACTTGAGGACATGATCGCGACGCACGCCGCGCGCGCAAACCTGGTCACCGGTGAGACACTAGGCCGCGTCCGTGAGGCGATGAAGCTCAGTTTCGGCGCGAGGGGCGCGCGAGCTGCCCTTCGGTCCGGACGCTGAATTCACGGCACGCCCCAGAGCGGATGGAAAGAACAGTGGTCTCTCAATCAACACACGTGTTGGCGGTTCCTGACTTGAAGCGCTCGGCTGAATTCTACTCGCGGGCGCTCGGCTTCGAAGTTCGCGAGATGGGTGATCCCGGATGGCGCCTTTTCGTGAACGGCCCATGCCGAATCATGGCCGGCGAATGTCCGGACGCCCTGCCCGCCGAACAGCTCGGAGATCACTCATACTTCGCCTACCTCACCGTGGATGACGCGCGCGCGTACCAGCAACGCGCCAGCGAGTACGGTGCGACGTTCGTGAAGCCACTTCGCGATGAGCCCTGGGGCATGCGTGAGTTCGGGTTGAGAACCGTCGACGGACACCGCATCATGGTCGGACAGCTTCGACCGACTTAGCCATTCTCGGGCCCTAAGTCGATAGCACCACGACGCCGGGGAAGTGCGCGCTCAGACGAGCAAAGTCGTGCACGTCCCCAGTGATCACGATCGCGTTGGACAGCGCGGCGGTCGCCATCACCATAGCGTCGATGGTCAGCTTCGCGTCGACGCCTCGCAGCCGTCCAAGTGCGATCCCTGCAGCCTTGGTCGCCGCCAGCGAGGCAATGACTTCGCACGCCCCGAGGATCTCATCCCGTATGTCCGAGCGGCCTCGCCACCATTCTGCGATGACTGGAAGCGGGACCAGGATGCGAGCACGACCGGCATGCACGAGTCGAAGAAACCTAACCGCGCGCTCCTTCCCGCGTTCCGTCGCGATCAGCGCGCCGCTATCGAACACGTAGCGCGGACTCATGCAACGCGACGGCCCCGACGCGGCCTCCGCACGGCCGCGACCTCAGCGGCAATGGTCTCTTCGATTGCGGTCAGCTCTTCACCAGCGAGCCCAGGAATCCTCTGCCGCTCGAGGTAGGCACCGGCAGACAGACGACGACGCGCCTCGTCGGCGAGGTCAGTTACCAGGGCTGACAGATTCCCCCCGTATTGTTTGTCAGCCAGTTTGCGCAGCGCACGCTTGGTTGCCGGATCCACGGACACCGAAAACGTCTCGGTTGCCCCTGCACGCCGCTGCTTGGTCCGCTTCATGCTGAAGATGTAGCATGAAGTGCGGCCTGCGGCGAGCGCGGCTGGTGGTGTAACCGGCACTTTGAGCTGCAGTGCGGCCGTCGCGTTCGATACACCGGGGCTCGACATGCTCGAAGGCCGTCGCGATCTCGCCGTGCTGTGGGACATTCGCGTCGATCCGCAAACGCGAGGGCTGGGCGTGGGCTCCGCGCTGTTTCGCGCCGCAGAACGGTGGGCGCGTACCAGGGGATGCCGCACGCTCAAGATCGAAACCCAGAACACAAACGTGCCGGCCTGCACGTTCTATGCACGGCAGGGCTGCATCCTCAAAGAAATTAAGCGTTCCGCCTACGCCCAGCTTCCGGAGGAGATCCAGATGCTCTGGTACAAGACCCTCGCGACCGATAGCTGACGGCATGCTCGCTGATCAATCACTTCGCGAAGACCTTCGTCGCCGATGACCGAGAGAGGAAGCCGCAACTCTCAACGCCGAGTCAGAACGACGTCACGAAGGGATCAATTCCAGCTCTGCACCTTCGTCGTCCGACGGGCGCTCGAAGAGCAGCACGAACTTCTCCAACAGATCGGGGTCGATCGCGAAGTTTTGCGGCGGCAGTCGCGCGTTGCGCGCCTGCAACCGGGCTCGAAGCACTGACATCGGCGCATCGCAGAAATGAAGCTTGCTCTGCGCCCCGCGCTCTTTCGCGCGCTCGATGACGGCCATCCGATGTCGCCTGTAGAAGAAGCCATCGTCCAGGATCACGTCGATACCTCGATCGAGGTGCGCCGCCGCTGCCGCCCAGATCGCTTCTCGAGTCGAAAGGACGCGACGGACGTGCTCGTCATCACCGACTTCAGCGATGGAGTAGCGGCCGAACGCGGCGATCAGGTGCTGATCGAGTGAGAGCCGTAGTGCACCGATTGCGGCTTCGAGACGCACCGCGTACCAGCTTTTCCCCGAACAGGGCAGGCCAGAAATCAGATGGGCGGTCGCCATGCTGCGTTTCCGGGCACGATAGCCCGTTTTCGGGACCATCGAGCGGCACCCCTGCACGCAGCGGGGTATCTGTCGTTAGCCAGGGGCGGCCTTGGCTTTTCCGGGCCGGCTCAGCTCGGTGAGATCACCGCGGAGCACTCAGCCGAGCGCAGCGACCCAAGGGTGGTGACGACATGATCGCTGACCAATCACTTCGCGAAGATCTCGATCTTGCGAGGCAGCTTGCGAGCCTAGCTTCGGAAATCGCTCTCCACCACTTCGAGCGCGGAGTGCACGTGGACACCACGCCTGACGGAACGCCGGTCACCGTCGCCGATCGGGAGATCGAGCGGGCGCTCGTGGAGACGCTGGCACGTTTAAGGCCCGGGGACGCGATTACTGGAGAGGAATTCGGTGCGCGCGGGGTCTCTTCGCGACGTTGGTTGCTCGATCCAATCGACGGCACGTTCAATTTCGTTCGCGGGAACACCGAGTGGGGGACACACGTTGCACTCGCGCTCGAGAATCAGATCGTCGTGGGGGTCATCACGCGACCCGCTCAGGGGCTCAGCTGGTGGGCAAGTCGAGGCTGGGGCGCCTACCGGTCGGAACTGTTACCCGGTTCAACGCCTGCCCGGCTGAGCGTTTCGACCCGAGGTGAGCTTCGCGAGAGCCGTGTCACTATCTGGACGAAGGAGGTGGATCCAGCAATCGACAGCCTTCGTCGCCAGGCGCGCTGGGTCGAACCCAACTTGGACGCGATCTCCGCCGACTGAAGGCGTTCGAAGCCACGGTCCGCGTAGTAAGTTTCCAGAAACGGATTCGACCGGGTCACATCCAACCGGAGCGCACGGCGAGCTGAGGTTAGAGCGGATGGTGGCAGGCTACCGTACGGCGGCCGCCGAGGGTGGACAGAGCAGGCGTTTCTTCCCGGCAGCGCGTGGTGGCCGCGGGGCAGCGCCCGGCGAAGGCGCAGCCCCGGATCTCCTGGGTGACGCTGGGAGGTTCGCCCTCGAGTGGAGCCGGCACGCCGGCTCGCCTTGGAAACGGCTCGGGGATGGCAGCGATCAGGGCGCGTGTGTAGTGGTGAGCAGGTCGGTGGAAGACGTCCTCCGCAGGGCCGAGCTCGACCAGCTTGCCTTGATACATGACTCCGATCCGGTCCGAGACGTGGCGCACCAGATTGAGCTCATGGCCGATGAACAAATAGGTGACGCCCAGGCGAGCCTTGATATCGAGCATCAAGTTCACCACCTGGGCTCGGACCGAGACGTCCAGCGCCGAAACGGCCTCGTCAGCGACGATGAAGCGGGGGTTCGCGGCGATGGCTCGGGCGATCGCCACGCGTTGGCGCTGTCCGCCCGAGAGCTGATGAGCAAAGCGACCCTCCCAGTTGGGGTCCAAGCCAACCTGATCGAGCAGCGCGCGGACCTTGGCACGTCGCTCTTCACGAGAGAGCTGCTCGTGGAGCCGCAGCGGTTCGGCGATCGTGTGGCCGACGCTCCAACGCGGATCGATCGAGCCATAGGGATCCTGAAAAATCATCTGCATGTGCCGGCGCTCGGCGCGAAGCGCGCCTGAGCTCAGCGTAGCGAGGTCGCGACCAGCGAACTCCACCTTGCCGGCGGTGGCGGGCTCGAGATGGAGAAGCAGCCGTCCCAACGTCGACTTCCCGCTACCGGATTCGCCGACCAGCCCGAATGTCTCCCCGGTATGAATGTCCAGGCTCACATGGTCTACGGCGCGGATCGCGGTTCGAAGCCGGCGCGGCCACTTTCGGCCAATGGGGTAGTGCTTGACCAGATCAATGCCACGAACCAGTAGCGGTGTCTCTGGAGCGGTCCCTTCGTTCCTGACTTCGGTGCTCAGCTGTGCTCTGCTCGCGATGGGCGCGGTGTGGGGGCGAAAGCAGGCGACCAGGCCTTCGCCTTGCGGTTCTAGCGGCGGTCGGGTCTGAGCGCATTGCAGGACCGCGCGCTCGCAGCGAGGATGAAAGCGGCAGCCCGTCGGTAGACTCGCGAAGGCGGGTGGCGAGCCTTGGATGGAGTAGAGCGGCTCGTGGCGTGCGTGATGCAATCCGACAACGGAACGCAGCAGGCCGCGCGTGTAGGGATGCTGCGGATTTTCAAACAGCGCGGAGACCGGCGCATTTTCCACGATCCGTCCCGCGTACATGACCACGACCCGATCGGCGAGCGAGGCGGCAACCCCCAAATCATGGGTGATCAGCAGCATGGCCATCTTCGTCTCGGCCTGAATCGACTTCAGCAGATGAAGGATCTGGGCTTGGATGGTGACATCCAGGGCGGTCGTTGGCTCGTCTGCGATCAGCAGCAACGGGTCGCAAGCCAGGGCGATGGCGATCATGACGCGTTGCCGCATTCCGCCCGAGAGCTCGTGCGGAAACTGGTCGATCCGCCGCTCGGGATCGCTG
>Ga0247774_1000358_pt1 | contig 22450 bp, 17 predicted proteins | sample UWRJL001104B6_FD_179933 | JGI IMG/M metagenome (GOLD analysis project Ga0247774, IMG submission 179933) | Plant litter microbial communities from Arlington Agricultural Research Station in Wisconsin, United States - UWRJ-L001-104B-6 | ecosystem: Environmental > Terrestrial > Plant litter >... | reverse complement strand
TGAAGGCTGGCCCAGAGAGTTACTGGCGTCGAATGTGTACACCGAGTGGTCCAAGTAGAACAAATAGTACATAGATTTCCTCCTGGCAAGATTCCAGGTTCTGGTTCTGTCAAAAGATCCGAACCTGGAGAATGAAGGAGATGCCGGGCCCACGAAACTCCCAGATTCGGTGGTGACTACACTGTTTTTGGCGGGCGGCGGAATAGGAAATCATAAACGTGCCTTGAGTGTTGTCGAATGATTGGTTTAACAACTAAAGCAACCAAGGTATTAGTCTTGTCCTCCTAGACGGGACAGAACTCGGCGTGAAGGGAATATTAAACGTGAAAGAAAAGAACAGGTAAAATTAAAGAAGGCAATCCAAGACTTACAAAGAACCGAAAAGCAAAAACGGACAGAGTTAGCCAAAGGGTCAGAATAGAACAAAGATACAAACAGAGTGGCGGGAGGAAAGGAGAAAATGTGAACACGGAAGTAAATGGTTGAAAGCAGACAAAGAGACAAAAGGAGAATATTGACAAAGGACCTCCGGAAATTGAAAGACAGAAGGGGGAAGATGGGCTAGAGATGAACGATGATCATGGGAAACGTCCGACGATGATTTTGTTACTTGCATTCTAGTAAAAATAGCAATCTTGACGGATTGCTTCATTGCTGAGTAAATAAACTTACTTCTCATACTATCCAATAGAAGACATACAGGTTGAGAAATTGTTACACTTCTGCGGAATAGAGCAACAGTTCAATGCTTGTAGTTCTGGTGCGAGTCCGGCAGCTACTTTGACAGACACCGAAGTCCGATCCGACATATCCACTGAGGCACCGCATCCTCGGATCCGACAAAACGCGAATCGCGTTCACACCAGATCTCAGGAGGCATCCACAGCGCCATCAGTATAATCTTAGGCCCATATTTCACCCTTTTGCCTTCCGTTTGCCGACATAAACTGCCTAGCAGATCCAACACCTCGAAGCTGTGATAAATAGCATCGGATTTTCGTAGGCGCGAGCATTCATCATGGCAAATTGCTGCCTTTACACATAATGTGAACTTGTGAAGTGGAATTTGCAGGTCGCCAAAGATTCTAAAAGTATTCCTTGACCCGACCAAACAGAACTTTCCTTGCTTTCCCCGACCGAGGGAGGAAGGCAACGGAAATGCAACGGAAATGCAACAACTGCCAACCTTATAAATACTATATAATAGCGTGTATGCGCACCCCATACCTGACAAACAGCGGAAATGACAAACCAAATGCTCGAGTTCTCAAAGCCTATCGGAGGAAATAGGGAGGTTTCGCGGGAAAAAAGGCGATTCGAGCCAAACAAGCGAATCAACGAACCTCAATTGCAGTGCAGCCCACTGCGGATTTTTCTCGGAGAACTAGACCCCGTTGCAGGCGTGCGATGCCGGGGGATTCCGGGGACGATTAATTACATCATCCGCAGGCTCATGGTTCGATTCCACAGCTACGTCGGCGAACACAATCCATGCCATCGTGGTCTTGCTGCAGTTGGCCATTGTTCATGATCTGATTTAAAGCATATATGCAACCTCTCAATTCTAAAGAGTTTTGATTTCCTGGCCTCGTTGTATTATTTTGTACCGGCTTCTCGGGAATAGAAAGTTTCTAGGAGTGGCTATTTTTCGTTCTTGCAATACTACGGCAGACAAAGAGCTGTCTTGTTCCAAAAAATAACCCGACGACAGAAGGGATACGAGCTTCGACCCGACAACGTTCCTGACCCTCGCGCACACTGCGCAACCTTGTCCTCGAGAAACAACAAACAGGGTGCCTCCCGAGTACCTACATATCGCAAACGGAGCCTCAAGCACGCGACCTCGCGCAGGCACGAAACCTCTACAACCCATTCACCGCACGAACACTAGCTTGACGACAACGACAAGATGAAGCTCCTCACCAAGGAAGAGGAAGCAGCCCACTACTCGGCCGTCCTCAAAGGCGGCACCCTCGGCGGCGCTGTCGGCCTCTCCCTCGGCCTAGCCGGGACCCTAGCCGCCACCCGCCGCTATCCCGCCTTCCGCTCGCTCACCCTCCCCTTCAAAGCCTTCCTCGTCACCTCGACGGGCACCTTCACCGCCATCGTCAACGCCGACCGCTGGTCCGCCGCCCACCAGCGCTCCGTCGCGCCGTTCCGGACATACAAGGACGAGGCGCAGGTGGCGCGCGAGGAGCTGCTCCGGTCCGCCTCGGCCGGCCAGAGGTTCGTGGACTGGGGGCGCCGGAACCGGTATAGCATCGTCATGGGGTCCTGGGTCGCCAGCATGGCGGCCGCCCTGGCCATTGTTGGGCGGAACCGCTATCTGACGGGGGCGCAAAAGGTGGTGCAGGCGAGGGTGTACGCGCAGGGGTTGACGCTGGCGGTGTTGTTGGTCACGGCCGCTTTTGAGATGAAGGATGCGAAGAAGGGGAGTGGGCGGTGGGAAACGGTCATGGTACTGGATCCGGACGATCCGGAGCACAAGCATCTGATTGAGAAGAGGATCCATAAGGAGGAGTATGAGGGGCAGGATTTGTGGAAAGGTATGTTTATTTTCTCTCCCTCCCGCCGTCTCTTTTCCTTTTTTTTTCTATCCTCAAGATTCTGTGGGCACAGTTTGATTAACGGTTTGGCAAATGCAGATATGGTGGCTGCCGAGGAGAAGAGGCTCGCGGAGCTCAAGAAACAACGGGAGCAGGAGGCGGCCGGGGCTAAGAACTAGTAGGATAATGAGCTGCTTTCCCATAGACCTTCTGTTGCTTTTCTGCAGCGAGTTTGGCGTCGAGAGGGTAGACGAAGGCGGTGGGCCTGAGAGGCAATGTGATTGGTATCCCTGACATACAACAGACCATGTGTTACGAAGAAAAGGGCTATAAACGCTAGGAACGAATGGAAGCACCAATGCGGTCGCTGCGAGGAGTGTAGGAAATATGGGCGATGTGGGCTTTGACCCGCGAGAAGGAATATTCATGGACTCGGCGTTATGCACAAGTGACGATGACTTGGATCGTTTTTGCCCTGAAACATTACGTTTCTTTACCGGTCTGGTAGACATCCCATCTAGGGGTATTGTCTCTAACAAAGAATAATATACTTGCAAGTGTGCTTGTCATCATGAATGGTGATGGTTTGTGATGTATCAAGATAAAATTTCGTGTAATTGTGATACAGGGTACTACCTCTGACCCCGAGCAGCATGGAAAATTAGCTCTTAACTAGCTTTATGGTGAGATCTAAATGGGTCTCAGGTAAATATACTAGCCCACTACTACGATTCGCTTCATGTTGCGCAAATGCCATGTCCTGTTAAACATTATCGTTCCGCAAACAATACACCCCCGCTAATCTCCATCCTAAGACAATAAAGAATTCTAAAATTAATGGTCTAAAGCTTGGTGCTCCTACGTATATACTACCAGACCTACTGAGGTAGGCATCTTCACCCCCAGATTCCTAGTTCGAAGCCGAAAGACTTCCTCACTCCGAGACTCGTCTAGGCAACTGGCCGACAAGTCCAAAGTGATGATGTGATTATAGTAATATAACTCGGTTTAAGCAACATGCGACAAGTTTACTAGCCCCTCATGTAGATGCTGCGAGTTGCACTTGGCGCCTCTCTGAGTGCTTGCTAGGTTATGTTGCTGCACATAAGCTTGCATAGCCCACCGTCCTGCGTGATGAAGCCCCACGTTCAGACTTAACCAACCTCCTCCCGAATATGCGCATCATAGACGCCATCGGCAGTCTCGATAAGGAGCCGCACTTGGCTAGCCCTGACACTGAGGGTCCTAACCTTCTGCGTCATAGCTGTTGGACTTGTATTTGGGCGTAAAGTTGAAGTCGGGGAGCATCTTGCCCAGGTAGTGGTCACTTTTACAACTCGTTAGCATCGCCGTAAGCAAAAGAAGCACGGAGAAAGTAGAGAGAGAAAGACAAAAAAGGGAACCCTACGCAAGGTCGTTCCAGTCGGCAACGTCCTTTGAGGCAAGCTTGGACTCAAATTTGTCCCGCCCAATCCAAGCAGGAGGCCGGTCGTTCATGTCCGGAGGCAGAACCTCGAGGATACCGACAGGAATGTAGCGATAGCTGAAAGACATCCACTCCAGCAGGAACCGGCGCGTGGTGTTTACGCCCCAGGAATCGCTACCCCAACTCTCCAAGCCATAGTTCACAAACTTCTCAATGTACTCCAGTCGCTGGCTGCCCGTCTTGTCCAGGTACTGGCGGGCCTGAATCTCCTCGTACAGCCAAGGCTTGATTAGCGCACCTCGGCCAATCATTACCGAGTCGACGCTACCATGCTCAATGTGCTTGTAATATTCCTCGTGGCTATAGCAGTCCCCGTTGCCAATGAACCACATCCTACCCTTGGAAGAATTGGCCTGGGTGCTTTCGTCAGGCTCCCTGACCGTGTCTGTAATTTCGTCGGCGGCCACATTGTACGTCTTGATGAGCTCGCCGCAGTCCTTGATGTATCCCCAGTCAGCCTTCTTGGTGTACCGCTGCTCACGGCTGCGGCCGTGCAGAGTGATGGCGGCACATCCTGGACCGCCAAGCCTTTCTCGATGCTCTCGGGCGCCAAAAGCAAGCTGACCGATGAGCCTGGTTGCTGTGGGACGGCCCGTGTGGACGCCTGTTCGGATCTTTGCCGTGATTGGGATCTCGCCAGAGACGGCGTGCATACCACGAATAACACGCTCAAGCTTGTTGGGCGAGTCAAGAAGGGCTGATCCAGCGCCGGCCTTGTAGACAGCATCCAACGGACATCCGCAATTGATGTCGATAACACGGAGCTGTGGGCAGTACCGGCTGAGGACACTGGCCACCTTTGTTGTTATCCTCTGATGAGAACCCGACATCTGGGCACCGAAGCGCATGTCTTTACTCAGATCATAGCCCTCCGGCCTGCCGGGTCCATCCTTGGGAGGCGAGAGCTCGCTTTGATGGGCTTTGAGAAGCACCCAATCTGCATCCCTGCCAAAAAGAAGCTGTTGACCGTACATCATTTCCGAGTACGTTAGTTCACAACCGAGCCCAACACAGAGCCGTCGGAAAGGCAAGTTGCCCTGCGTAGTCAGGGGTGCCAGCATGGGTGTGTCCGCTCCAAAGTAGAGGCGCCTCTTTTCCGATGGCCGGAAGGGCGGTTCGGTGAACTGGGCTCTCAGATCGTCAATCCCTTCAAAGGATTGGTTCTTGCGGCGATGATGGAAGGAATCGTTGAGCTTGGTCTCTGCCTGCAGCCACTCGTTGTAGCTGTCGGCTGTTTCGAACTCCATCTTTTTCCGCTGAAGCTTGATCTTGACCTCTTTCGGCACAATGTTGCCACTGGTCAAAGGGATCTGAATCTCGTCCCAGACGGGCCGGTCGACCATCTTTCCGGGATCCTCTTTGTCCTCCACCCTTTGGAGGAGAACTAGTTCCTCTCTGCCATCTGGGTGCTTGAAGTTGAGCATGTGATGTTTCACAAACTTACATCGCCACCCTAGATTACACCACCCAAAGGCCTCGTAGTTGTGGCATTTGGACATGTCAGATTTGCTGAGAACCGGGTCGTCGGTAGAGCTATCACCCCTTTCGATATCCTTTGTGGCGTTTTCAATGTCTTCTTCATCATCGTCTTTGGCAAACTCCGACTCTAAATACTCGCGGAGATTGTGCAGAAATTTGCACTTGTCTCCAAACTTGCACTCCGCCAGGGAGAATTCAGGTCGCAAGGCAACAGTGCTACATAGGCCCTTGGGCTTGTTAAGTTTCCCATTGCGCCGGTTGAAGTTTTGTCCGCGGGATTTCCTTGGTGCAGCCCGGCCATCATCGCCACCCGCCCTTGTCTCGGCAAGGTACCTATAAACGTGTTAGCCAAGGAGAATGGGCAACGATGAGTGAAAACGTGGTGACTTACTCTGCCTTGATCGGAGCGACTCCCTTCGTGCGTTCCGTGAAAGCCATGGCTTGATCACTGCCGCCTGAAGGGCCGGTCTTTGCCGTGTGGGGATCGAGAGTCCAGCCGTCCTTCACCTCAGATGTCTTCAACTCGGCACCAAGCCAATCCAGACTGCCTTGACTGACCACTGACTTTTCTTCGGTAGTTAACGGTGAAATCTTTTGCGAAGACACAACATCTGCGTCGCTTTTAAGTTTCTTGATGGCCTCTCCGTTCGAAGACGGATTGATTCCGGCATTATGACCGTTGGTCACATTATTGTGAGTTAGAGAAGCCTCGTTGGCTAGTTTCTCGGCGTCACGAGAGGTTTGGGAATGGGTAGTCTCCGCCTCAATGTCTTGATTAGTCTTGACCGCATCATTCTCTTCAGCGATTTCCTCTGTAAACTCAACAGTTTTCATTGTCTTCTCTGAGGAAATTGCGGCCGAGACATCATCATGAGCTGGGGAAGCCTCATAGGCGGGCTTCTCGGTGTCGCAAGAGGACTGGGCAGCGGTTTCCACGTCCACATTTTGATCGCGAGACTCTTCCAGGGAGCTCCGGGTCAAGTCGTCTATCTTACAACGCTTAGTTGGACGCTCATCGGCGTCATCGAAGTCAACTGTCGACGGAGGCCGTTTGCCCTCGTGGGTCTTCTCATCCTGGTTGGCAAGCGGCTGTCCGCCACCAGGTAGCACATCATCCAGCACGCTCCCCATTGTGATGAACGTGACTGGCAATGGGAATGAGAGAGAGGTACTTGGCGTATATAGGTGAAACCGGGAGAATGTGGAATAAAGTTGGGCAAGGTGAATTGGTGCAGAATACTATTGCAATACGGCAAACCGATGTGTGGAGGTTAACTCCGTTGCAAGCGTCGGATTGATGGCTCTAGGGAGACGTGGAAGTTGTCTCGTGGAGGATCTTGGGCGACTTAGTGAGAAAGGGAAGACATTTCTTCGTCAATTGAGATTTATAATGAGCATGAAGAAAGGGTTTGAAGAAAGTGCTCCGTCCTCAAGCTTGTCAAGCTCGATCTGTGAAATTTTAGAAAGCAGTTGTGACCGATAAGTTCAGTCTTCTGTGGGGTGAATGTTGCTCTTGCCCAGGTTGGAAACTTTTGGCGGGGTAGGCCAATGGCTTTCAAGTGTCTCAACAAGCTGTTTCGGGACAGTGACAAATAGAGGCAGCTGTTAACAGCTGTGATTCTGATATCGAGAGACCTTCATAATTGATGAGGAACTCTGTGATGGTTGCAGCTTGGGAGGTTTTCTGAATTATTACTTCATAAAGTAGTCAGACTTTAGTACCATCAATTGAGATTCTACGCATTCACCTAAGACGCTTTCCAGGGCACTCTGCAACGCCTGGCCACCAGCCCTGTCTCTGAGCTGTAAGTTGCCCCACCATCCTGCTGTGACCCTTTTTCACAGACTGTGGATGGATGCAGGGGCTGGCTCCACCGGGACGTACCAACTATCAAGGCCTGAGACGCTGCGCAGCCCTATGAAAGGGAGGGGCGGCAAAGTCACCACCAGAAAACATCAATCCTTCATTTGTTCGGTGCTGGAATTGAGCCTTGTTGGTCCAGTCATCTCACCAAGAACCGTACCTAAGCTTCTCTACTCGATCTAATCAACTCTCATTAGTATTATTAGACTTCCAAAACTTCGAGGTGACGACAGCTTCAGCTGTTCCTTCAGCCCACAATCTCCGAAACAACCTACCCATCGAAACAGCAATGACCAGCAGCTCCCATCCCAACCATGGGTGATTCGGCCAAGTCTCCGGGCGACAAGACGCCCCGGTCGCCCGTCAAGAACCGCGTCGTCCGCTCTCAGAAGATCATGGCGACATCGCCAACGCACGAGGCCGCCGCAGACGAGCCATCCGGGGGCCCAAGCTCCGAACGTCCTCCCTTGCCTCGAAGCCACACTCCCGGCCACCTCGCAACGCGGAGCCAGGACCGTAGGAGAAAGCCCTCGGAACTGTCCATACGGCAACGGTCCCAATCGGCCGCCGGACAATCTCCTGCGGCGGCCAGCAGCTCTCAATCCCTATCCTTTTCCTCCAAGACGCCCGTCTCGGCACACTCGACCCACTCGGCGACGACTACGTCGACTTCCGCGGCAACGACGCCGAAGCCGCCCGCCCTTCAGACGAACATACCGAACGGCGCGACAAGCGGCAGCGCCACTGAAAGCGCGAGTGCAAAGGGCGCCGAGTCCGCTTCCACTGCTGCCGCCGGCGCTGCCGGCGAAGGCAAGGACAAGGAAAAGGACCGACCAGACGCTAAACGACCGGCTGGCCTCCGGTCCACCTCGGCCATAGCTGGGAAACCAGGCAATACCGCACCACCTCCACAGCATCGCATCATAAACAACCACGCCCGCCAGCCACGCGGCGAACACGTCTCCTTCCCCCCGCTCCAAGACCCCAAGGCGGCCACCGACGTCCCCGCCGCGCCGGCCTCCGGCATGTACTGGTCCCGGGCCCCCGTGTCGGGCGCCCCCCACACGGCGCTCCGCGCGCACACGACGACGCTGATCGGGTCCAACGTCTACGTGTTTGGGGGCTGCGACTCGCGCGCGTGCTTCAACGAGCTCTACGTCCTCGACGCCGACGCGTTCTACTGGTCCACCCCGCATGTCGTGGGCGACGTGCCGGTCCCGCTCCGGGCCATGACGTGCACGGCCGTCGGCAAGAAGCTGGTCATCTTTGGGGGAGGCGACGGGCCGGCCTATTACAACGACGTGTACGTGCTCGACACGGCGAATTTCAGGTGGAGCAAGCCGAGGATGATCGGGGATCGGTTTCCGTCGAAACGGCGAGCGCACACGGCGTGCTTTTACAAAAATGGCATCTACGTCTTTGGCGGTGGGGATGGCGTCCGGGCACTCAACGATATCTGGCGCCTCGACGTCAGCGACGTGAACAAGATGTCGTGGCGATGCATCTCCTCTGGGTCTTCGGACAAGTCACCTGGCTCGGGCGGCAAGGAGGTGGCGAGGCCGAAGGCAAGAGGATACCACACCGCCAACATGGTGGGCTCCAAGCTCATCGTGTTTGGGGGGTCGGACGGCGGCGAGTGCTTCAATGATGTGTGGGTTTATGATGTGGACACTCATGTTTGGAAGGCCGTCAACATCCCCGTCACGCACCGGCGGCTGTCCCACACGGCCACCATTGTGGGCTCTTATCTATTCGTCGTGGGCGGCCACGATGGCAACGAGTACTCCAACCAGGTGCTCCTCCTGAACCTTGTCACGATGCAGTGGGACAGCCGCAAGATTTACGGGCTGCCGCCCAGCGGACGGGGTTACCACGGAACGGTCCTGTATGACTCCCGGCTGTTTGTCATTGGGGGGTTTGATGGGAGCGAGGTGTTTGGGGATGTTTGGCTCTTGGAGCTGGCGGTGCATGCATATTACTCGCAGATTAGCCACTTTACCATTGAGGTGTGATGATACTGGGGGCGATGGAGATTTGGGTTCAAGAAGTACATGAATGTTCACAACATTTCTACTTCGCGGTTCGGGTTCATAGAAAGGAAAACGGGACGAATGGCGCGTTTCAATCGTCCACCTGTCTGTTTGTTTGTACGGAAGGTGTGGTGAGGATTGATATCCGGCGGGAGGGGGAGGGCGGCTCAGCTCGATTTGGGTCTTGCATTTAGCGGACGGAGCTATGTAGGATAGGATAATACCAAGCAGTTCATGATGGCAGATTCAACTCTGCATTAAGGGCTATCGTTGTGACTTCTCTCTTCTTCTTTCTCCGGCTTCCTACATGCTCACAAGAGACCCCAAGGTGCGTGTGCAGAGACATTTTATGTATTTCCCAAGACTCGCTAAGCAGAATGCTCATTCCTCCCTTCTGTTTCAAGATCAAGACACTCTGGAGTGCCAAAGCCTAGGCTAGCTAATTCTTTCAAAAACGACAACGACGGGTGATCATACCCCTAGTGACATAATGTTACACGGAATGCTGTTTGGCCTCTTAGCCTCTCATTACACTCCCTTCTCGCTCTCTTCGTGTATCATAAAGAGTACTTCTCTCTTCTTTCTAGCTCACCTTATAAGCTTCCCTTCGCTGCGGACACGCTTTCCCTCTCTCGGTGCTCCATCTGCCATATGGCCTGGCCTGGTATAGAAAGCGATGTTCGCGTGCTTGATAATGAATAAACAGGGACTGTGACTCCTCCAACTCAAGAATCCGCGAGCAAAGAGAGAAAGAGCCGTCGATGCCATCCACTGATAATACGCTGCCCTCCCTGCTTTATACGTCATATGTCGTGAAAGTCGTGACGACAAGAAATCTGTCGCAAGAAACCTCTGAACCGGGGATTTCCAATCAGTTTCGTGTGAGCGCCTCTCCCTTCGGAAAAAAATATCTCGAGAACAGGTCCATTACCCCCCCTCTTCTTTCGGAATCGCCGATGGGCTTCGGCGGTCTCGGTGATGTGCTAGCATGTGGGCGTGTGGTAGGTTCAACCGAGTCCCCAGATGTTCTTCTGGAAATGCGAATGGGCCCAGGGGTCCGTAGAGTCGGCTGCCTTGGTTAGTTAGACGGAGCTACATGGTTGGTGACCTATACACTTTGCGGTTGCACATTCGCAGGCTGTGTGTATCATATTAGCAAAGCTGCCAAATCAGAGGCAGAAGACTTGCCATGGCGACTCACCGGGCTGTTAAGAATGTGCTGTCGCTTGCTTCGGCCTTTCTTGATATGGCTCTTCAGCGCACTGGAGTCTAGAGGCTTGAGCAGCTCAAAACTGCAGAGTAATTCCGACGAAACGGACATGACCGCACCCCAATTGTCGAACTCGCCGCAATACTAGACATCTGTAAGACACAAATCCAAGCAATTCGCGTTCCAACAAACAAACACTCACGTTGGGTGCACTGAAGACCGTGACCAAGACTCTGTCGTTGAAAAACTCATATCCGTCTTCCACCACCATGTGGGCTCTGCAAATCAAGTCGAAGTCGTGGTCGGCCAAGAACTGCGTAATAACCCTCTTGCCGAAACAGTAGCTGACACCCCTTTCATTTGCCTCCCAGTCTTGTTCCATGTCGGCCGGATCGGACCAAAGCAGATCGTTTAGCAACCCGTAGTCGGGAACATCGGTGGGACGGGCAATGTTGCGGATGTCGTCCATGTGCGCAAGGGCCGGACTAAGCCCGCCATGTACGCAGAAGATCTTTCCAGCAACGATGGACGCAATGGGCAGTGTGTTGAAGCAGTCAATAAATGTCTTCCAGATCTTGACATTGCACCGCCGCTTGCATTCATCGTAGAAGCCGTACACGCGCGTAACGTTAGCGCATTCGTGGTTGCCGCGCAGGAGAAAAAAGTTCTCGGGGTATTTGAGCTTGTAGCAGAGGAGGAGGAGGATCGTCTCGAGTGATTGCTTGCCTCGGTCGACATAATCTCCGAGAAAGAGGAAGTTCGCCGACGGCGGGAACCCGCACATCTCAAACATACGGATCAAATCTGTGTACTGGCCGTGAACATCGCCCACTATCTTCACCGGCGCATCGAGTTCGAGCAGCGCTGGTTGAGAAAGGAAGCATTGACGCGCCCGCTGGCAGATGGCAACAATCTCGGCGTTCTTCAGACAGACACTTTTGGTGACCTTGCCATTATACCCCGCATCCAAGAGTCTTTTGATGAAGTCGTCAAGATCAATGTCTTTGATGTCATTCATGGGTAAATTGCCTGCTGCGTCGTCCTGCTTCGTCGCTGCCGTCTCCTTCACAATATTAACTGCCGTGTCCTTAGCCGAGAGAATCGATGGTCCGGGCTGTTGTAGCGGCGAGTGAACTCCGACGTTGGCAAGAAGTGGTTGGTCGGACACGGCATCAATTTCACCAGATGCTTGGGCGGCACCAATGTCCTTATGACCAGCGTTGATGGAGCTTCCGTGCATCGGAGAAGGTGGCCGATCCGACATATTGGCGGCGCCAGGGGAGTCCGAGCCCAAATCACCAGTTGAGGATGTTGGAGATATGTTCGTTTCCGTGCGGCTAGTTCGCGAGGCTACCGACCGGCCGCTCTTTCCCGACTTCACAGACGAAGCATCTCCCTTGTCTGGTACGGAGTCTCCGTTAGACATCACCGCCGAGGACCTGGGGCTGTCTGTCTTTAAGGAGCCAGGCATTCTCGATCGCAGGCTGCGCAGCGACCTCGAAGACTCTCTGGTATCCGACCTGCTCATGGGCGGACCTTGTTCCACCGACCCAGCGCGGGACCCAGATCCGCCATCCTTGGAACTCTGGTTCCCCATTCTAGACTTGGCGGATGCGCAAGATCCCTTCCCAGTGCATGCAGGGAGCGATAACGGTCAAGGGCAAGTCTGTCGCGAGCTGTGCCGTCTTATCGCTTCGTCACTGGCTCGAACGATGATACTCTTGGCGTTGTCGAAGCAAGAGTCGAAGAAGGATAAGAATTCTGTTCGAGCTCGACTGTTCGGCACCCTATACCGTCTTTCGTTCGTGGAGTCGGCGGCCTAGAGAAGAGAGGGTGCTAGGGAGGTCGACAACAGAGGTCGAAAAGGTAGGAAGGAAAGAGACACCAGCTCCTTCTTGAATCCGTTTTGGCGAATTTTGCCTGCAGGTTTACTCTACGAGGATAGGAGAGTAATTAAGATAACCACAACACCGTGTCTACCGGGATTCGCAAGGATGAGGATTGCGAGGTTGTTGGGTTCTATGGGACGCAGCGTAGGGCGGAAAGCGTGATGACGTCGGCGCCGTGCTTGACGTTGGAATTCGTGGTGAAGTCGATGAGGGGGAAGGTCAATGTTTAAAAACGCAAGCACTTTTCGGGAAGCGGCAGGTCAGGCAGAAAAGCGGCTGCCGCAGTCCAATTCCGCAGGGCCTTTTTTTGAGGCCCACACCTACTAAAGACCCGGGCAGAGCACTAAGCAGGAGCAAAAGCTCGGGAGCTTCGGCGTGGTCCGGGCTTGGCTAAGGGCCTTGAGGTGCTGGAATAATGCAAATACCGGTAAATAGTACCTGGGACGGTGAGTCGCCAAGACACTAGAGCTTGGAGCTCTGATCCGGGTGCCGGGTAAGTGGATAGTCGCACTCGGGGAGCTTGGCTTCAGAACCCTCTTCGAAACGGCTCAAGTCGAGCGTTCGACAGTATGCACCAGCCTCGTTTCTGAACCCAGGTAGTCAAATGTTCCCAACACAGTTGACAGGCGCACTTCGTACCTCCTCTCCACCTTTGATGTTCGGTCGCACAATGGAAGCGGAGCAGAAACACAAGGATGGGCGTTCTGAGCTTTGCGGGGGGCAAGGGCGGCACAATATTGGCCTCGTGACAGTGTTCCTGAAGCGTCCAAATGACGAGGTAAATGCTGAAGCTGGTTAGTCAAGGACGGCTGCTCGTGATCGACTTTTCAGGGGTATTGTTCTACTCTGCCTCGCGGAAGAAGAAAGTAGAGAGTGAAGTGGGAGGAATTTTTGGCATCAGGAGGGAAATACAGCAAAAAGAGGCTTGAGGTTCACGGGCGGCGGAACAATACAAGGACAACTGGGCGAGCCTCGAGATTCCAATACCGACCTTGACAGCGCCAGATTCCGTACCAGATCTACGGGTCACGCGGGTTGACACCACCACGACCACCTCCCAGAAGTCGGATTTCAAACAGCTTTAGCAAACAACTTCTATGATTTTCCATTGATCGACGAGATAGTCACTATGACAATTCACCACCCCTGCGTTGAGGTAGCCGTCCTTAGGTCTGGATGCTGGTTACTTTGTTCTCCCGGAAATAACTACTAAGATGCTTTGTTCCTCGTTGCCCAGACGGAGCCTCGGCACCAGCGGAAGACACTCTGGCGACGGAATTCTCGACGCATCCCTTGCGGCACAGCACGGCAACTGCCGTCAGACACGCCAGGTAGGGGAAAATTCCGTCGCCTTGGGATCAGATCACAGCACTGTTGTTGCCTCACCTCTATTCCAATGCACTCTTGACACTTCCATGGTGGAGTTCTCTTCTTCTTTGCTTGGGAGGATACGGCCAATTGGCCACGGCGAGTCCAGAGTGCCAGACCAGCCAGTTCTGCGTCAGGGCTTGAACAGCGATACTGATGGCAAGACGTGTGAAGGTTGTCCTGACAGGAAGGCAGTAAGACCGGGCAAGTTCGATGCTTCCGCCATAGCAGCCGAATGCTGGTCCGGTTTGCTATCTCTCAAGACCTCCCCTTGCTTTATCGCAGCCGTTGCCCGAGTACAGACCTTCTCTTGGACATCTCGACCCACTCCCTAAAGACGACCAGAGTTGTGTGTTTCTCGCACTGGACGAACGGTAGTAGTTTCCATATACTCTCTCTCCTTTGTATAATACTGGGGACGAGTGCTTGTGTCACCTAGACGACTGCAATATGAAATGGGTGCCGCATCCGGTCCAGGAAAGCTGGAGACATCAAAGGTCTGCCTCAGCCTCACAAATCTAAGCCTACTATCCGTAAAGTGCAATGCCAACCCGGAAAGTTGTCGACCGGGGCCCTGTGGCTGGTGTTCAGTCGCAAGTTGCCACACTGAACACTTGACAATTACCAGCGCACCGGGTTTCCTACGGATATTCTCCGCTGGCTAAATTTAGGCGAGATGTGTTGCTGTGGTTGGTCGCGAGGGGTTGGTGTCTGAGCTTCGCCCCGAGTCCCGGACACGTCCGAGGAGTTGAGGAGGGATTGAGACTTCCGCCAGCACCGGCGGTTTGGATCACCGAGCCCTGACGATTACAGAAGTCTCGGCGACTTTTCTAGAACACTTGCAAAGCCACAGTTTGGCGATTGACGACTCATTCCAGGTAGGTAACGCGGTCGGCCGGGTGCATTTTTTTGTCAGTTGGTAGATTCCTCACGTAGGGAGAGGGAATAGCATGACCTTTTACTATGTATCTGCTCTGCCGATACTAAGATTTAAGCGAACGTTTGCAAGAAACCATCCCGAAACAACAGGCTCCGTCATATCACAACTTTCAACGACCCGCATATTTTACGGCGTACCTCTGTACTGCTGCGACGAAAGACTAGTGATTGGCTCATTCTCTGTGCAGGAATGTTCATTGATGGTGCATCGCGTCATCCTAAGCTGAGGGATATCTTGTTGAAGCCCGAAAGTCTTCGCTGCAGTTGCCCAGCCTGGCGCATCAGCTAAATCGCAACCGACAGCTGCACCGATACAGCCCTGCAGCGGCAAGGGGGGCTTTAATTGGCGAGGACCCGTTCCAGGGCAGGAATGCGGCGAGCGACGCGTAGGTAGCTTTGACTAGTCGAGCTCCTTGTCTCACCAAGCAGCCATTGCGTACGCCGCTGTGTTGCCATTGAGGCACTGCGAAAGCAAACAACGCATCCAAGGGCCAGCCCAGGACCAGCCAAGGGACAATACAGCCGGGCAGAGGGTGGCTGAGCAACTGCGGGTTGGAGGGATCCACTGCACCTAGTCCAAACAGCTTCAGCCGTCGCACCAACCACGGAATGCGCTAACGGGAGGGGGCCCGGTCCCCGCCCCCTACAGAGGTTGCAGACTCTGCAGCCTTTTCAGCTTGCTCCGTATAAAATACCTCTCTGCTCCAGCATCTTCATGTGAACTCTAGCGTTATTCCATCTCAGTCTATCGTTCTTCCTTTGTGGAGTCTCACCTTCGTTAGAAGGCTATACAGTCGGTGATTTCCCCCGCTCTATTGATATACCACGAGTCCATCGCCGAATTCGACGCCACAAACACTCTTCGCGAACTAACGAGGAGGGCACCGCTTGTGTCTTTTGAAACACATTTTCGTCTCCGAACCCTTTCCCGAAAGAAACCAACCATCCACCACTAGTAACGATGGCCAATATCGGACGGTTTTTCTGCGTGGCTTTGCCATTCATTCTGACGCTTATCTCGCTCATCTCGCTACTGATAGCGTGTCTTGGCGGCATCACGAACAAAGATCTCTACATGTTCCAGGTGAACGTGACCGGTCTCGAAGTCAACCCGATATCCATCAAGTCCATTATCCAGCGCGACATCTTGGACGATGCCAAGGGCATCATCAACGACGTTTCCGATAGCGATACTGTCAAAACCGCCGACAACATAATCAACGGCGATGGACAGGCGAGCAACGTCACAGCTGCGGACCTCGGCCTCGCCGACATCTACACAGTCAACCTGTGGGGATACTGCACCGAGAACCTGAAGACCAAGGAGAAGGAGTGCAAGAAGCCGAAGTTTGACTGGGCGTCGGACACTCTTAACACGAGCATGATCAAGAACTTGGCTGTCGCCTCCGGCAAGGACATCGAGATCCCCGCCGAGGTGCAGAAAGGCCTTGACGCCTTCAAGTACGCGACGAAGTGGACCGAGATAGCCTACATTGTCGCCCTCATCTCGCTCGGCGTCCAGCTCTTCTTTGGCCTCTTCGCCCAGTGCTCGCGCGGCTTCTCGTGCATCGTCTTCCTCATCTCGGGCATCGCCGTCGTCGCTACCATTGCCGCCGCAAGCTTGTCGACTGCCATGTCGGTGGTGGTGGTCGGCACCGTTGAGAGCACGGCCAAGTTTTACGGTGTCGAGGCCTCGTTCCAGACCACCTTCTTGGGTCTGATCTGGACGTCGGTCGCCTTCGCCCTCGGCGCCGCCTTCTTCTGGATGTTCACCATCTGCTGCTGCGCACCCGACCACAAGAGCCGAAAGTCGTCGTACCGCAATAGCTCTTCCAACGAAAAGCTCCTGAACAAGTCCGCCTACCAGCCTCTATCGGACCCCGAGATGCACGGCGGTAACAACCCCAATTACTACGACACGACCTCGTACGGTGCTCCAAAGTATCATAGCGGTGCTCCGCGGTCAGATGCTGCCTACGAGCCGTTTTCACACCGTTAAATTTGATTTGGAGGGCAGTTGGGGAGTCAAAGGCTGGATACGGGGTAATGTTGCAGAAGACTGCTTCATGTTGATAGCAGTCCTTTTCCTTGGCATGTGTCGGCGTTCAGTATTACTTAATTTGCTTGTTCATTTAGCTTGCATTGTCGCAAGCTTGAAGGAAAATGTGTCAGTGGATACGTAGAGATACCCAATGATCAAGGGGATGTACATAGATGAAATCAAAGAAATTCCATACTAATGATCTTTTCAATGCGGCGTTGTCTATTTTAATCGGTGTGAAGTGGACCTGAGCACTTGCTGCACAGGGCGACCCCAAAATCTATGCGCCGACAGAACTTCCTTCTCGTGGCGGCATTTTAATTTCATCCGCATTTTATCTCTCTTGATGTTCCTCATTTCTTCATGATCTACGAGACCTGGCAACAAACGACGCTTGGTGGCTCAGAGTGCGCAACATCTTTGCAATATATCTCAGCCACCCCACCCCTCGTGGTCTCTGCTCGTCATCTCATGCCCTGAGAGTGTTATATCCACAGAAAAATAGTACCCGCTCCTGATTTAGGGAAAGAATCTAGTCGCAGTTCCTTTATGCAAGCCGTGTCTGCAGAAACGATGCAGAAATTAGGGCTAGGGTTGAATTACGCCCCACCGAAAATTTCTCTTGCAGGGTTCAACTGCCTGGTGATCGCAAGATGCAAAACCTTCACTGCCACAACGGCGTCGTCATCCGCGACGCCACCAGAGTTCAATGCTACGTTTACGGATTTCGGCTGCAGATCGGAATACAATCCCCTAACCACAAGGATCCGGAACCTTGTATGACAAGTCAGCGAGAGGCTCAACAAGAGGAAGAAAAGGACAGCGGGAATGCTCGAAGCTGACAAGACACATGAATAACCTGGTATCTTCCTGCGAATCCTCTTGAACGTCTTACCGAGCAGTTTGAGACACCCGGTGGCCTTGTTTCTGTCCACTTGTGGGCGGAGTTTTGGGGGACTTTGCTGGTTGGTTAGGGTTTTGGAAATTTCTTGTTTCCACTTTCGATCCCGCCCGTATAAGCCCAAGGTTCATCCTATGCCAAAGTGGCCCGGGTTTCAGCTCTCATGCCCGCACAAGTACGCTTGCATTTCCGTGTGCCTCACACTTCTCAACCCTCGTATTTTGTGGCACACACTCACCTTGTACTCGATGAACTTAGAGTCGTCATACATGATATTCATTTAAAGCTGACAGGTTCTTTACTAATAGTCTAGTTCAGGCTCGCCGGTGCTGAAGCGTAGGGAGACGCTTGTCGTCCCAGTTACGGCCTTGGCCTTCTTGACTGTCGCGCCCGATAGGACCCTTCTACTCGTTGGGGAAGACACGCAGTTTAGAGTGTACGAGCTTGAGGCGAACGAACTTCTCCTCGACGTGGAGTTGTTCCCGGATCAGACCATCCAGGGTTTCCACGTCCAAGGCTCGGAGGTCCGTGATGATGGGCAGCGACCGAGAAGGATTCTCGGCTGGGGCGGGAGCGAGGTGGCTATGCTTCCCGTTTCTGCAATCGAGGCGGCCCTGCAATATGCACGCGACGGTGGGGAATGCAAGGCTGTCGACATGGGGGTTGTGAGGGGCAAGGCTCCAGATCGAATCTACGATGGCGCCATAAACCCTTTTGATAGTCTCTCAGGCAGTCTTGCCACAGCTCACAATGAGCTTATAGAGATATCATGGTCGGGTGAAAAGGATGAAATCACAATGGGCAATGTGATTTCTCCTTCGCGACCATTCCTGTTCTCGGCGAGTCTAAAATATCTATCGCCCGAGTCAGTTCTCGTAGCAGGCGGCACAATATTTGGGGAGATTCTCGTGTGGAAATGCAAGCCTCAGGACCGAGCCGCTTCGTGCACTTTGCTGCATGTATTTTCTGGGCATGAAGGGTCGATATTCGGCGTTCATTTGTCCGAAGAGATTACTGACGAGGGTGGAAATTCAAGACGACTACTTGCCAGCTGCAGCGATGACAGGACAATTCGCATTTGGGACGTTGTCGACTCCCAGTCAGATGCAGACTTGGAAAGCGCTGAGGTGCAAGCCCCCCAGGCAAGGGAAACAGGTTTTGGTGCCAACACTATACCGACCGGAGACAAACAGGCCGATACCCATATTGCTCTGGCCATGGGCCATGTGTCGAGGATATGGCACATTAGGTTCCCTTCTCCATCAGCTGCGTCTGGCTTGGACTTGGGTCTATTACCGCTTTACTCTTTTGGCGAGGACTCTACAGTCCAGCGGTGGTACTTAAACCTGTCGACCAAACAACTGACACACCAAAAGACATACACAAACCATGATGGGAAACATCTCTGGTCTGCAGCCATAAAAAGGTCCGCCAACGACAGTCTCATGATAGCAACCGGGGGCGCTGATGGCAAAATATCTCTCATTGACGAAGGCGTGGCAGACGCAAGCTTCGACGGTGCTGAGGCAACTTCACCATCCATTACGGTGGTTTCACAGGAAACCCTTCCACTGCTGGAGACATCTAGCGAAGCACCGAAAAGGAGAAGAAGCCATGACTTTCTTGCGCGGTATGATTTTATAGCAAACGATACGCTGCTGGCAGCTACCAGATCTGGCAAGTTGCTTCTCGGATCTTTCGAAAACGACGTCGTGAGCTGGGCAGAAATTGCGGTAGACGGGGCTTTCAGAGATGATCTAAGAACCTGCACCGTCGTGGCAAGACTCGGAGACTCAGCTGCTCTAATCGGCACTTTGACAAAACAGCTTTTTCTCTATCAAAATGGTAGCCTATCAGCTATTGGCGCCGCACCGGCCAAGGTATTGAAGCTGATATGTTTAGCGGGCAGCGAAACCGAAGCCAACGTTCTGCTCACCGTGCACGAAAGCACCGTGATCAGAATCTACAAGGTGGATCTGACTTCAAACTCCATTTCCTCAGAGACAACGTTGCGAGGCATCGATTCGCGCTTCGTCCTCACCTCGGCCGCTCTTTTCCATTCTCTTCTCGTGCTCGGTTCCCGTAATGGCTATTTGTGCATCTTCCGAGCCCAAACGACTGCCTATACTCTTGCCGCAGAAGTCAGCCCACGTTCCGACGACTCCATCACCTCGATACTTCCTCTCCCCGGCCAGAACGAAGATGCCACCAAATTGTCGTTCATCGCTACTAGCCGGGACGGAAACTACAGAATATACGAAATTTGCACGTTCCAACAAGAAATCGCTTGCCTTCTTCGACACGAGACTTCCCCCCGATTCGGGCCACTGATCGATCGTGCTTGGTTCGTTAAGAGGAAACTAGAACAGCCTTCAGGACTGATCCTCTCCGGATTTAAGAACACCAACTTTATCGTCTGGGACGAGTCGGAGAGAGAAATTATCGCAAATATCAGCTGCGGAGGACCTCACAGGGAGTTCGCGCATGCCATGGACGTGATGACGGGGCGGTTCCGATTTGCCTTCACGAAGGCTTCCAAGGTCTTCATCTACTCGCAGGCTCGTCGAAAGTGCAGAACCGTCAAGCCCGGAATCCATGGCCGGGAGATACGAGCTATTGCCAGCACCACTATTAGCGCACGCCAAAGGTCCGACGGTGGACCTGATCCAGTTCATTATTTGGCCACGGGCTCCGAGGACACAACAATCCGCATCTGGGAGCACAGCGGCGATGGATCGGTTCGTTGTGCCGCGTCTGTCAAGATGCACGAAACCGGTCTCCAGTCGCTGAAATGGTGTACGACGTCTTCGGCTACCTACCTCCTCTCATCTGGCGGAAATGAGGACTTTTTCATCTTTCGAGTCAGGAAGCTCGCAGCCGACTACGCGGGGATTGCTTTATTCCGCGAGGCTACATTCACTGACAGGACCGTGGACGGGGATTTGCGCATCACCGACTTTGACGTACGTGTCCAGGCAACCGAGCGGGGGCCCGTCAACGCCGAATGCCGCCTAATCATCACGATGGGCTTCTCAAATAGCTCCTTGAAAACATACCAGTATACTCAGTCCGAACAGAGGACCAGGAAAAACACGTCGCCATCAGGGAAAAACAACAAACATTGGGACGAAGGCTTTGAACTTCTGGCTTCAGGAATGTACACCGGCGCTTGCATTACACAAGTGAGGCACTTGGAGGAAAACTCGGTCCTCACCTCGTCGACCGACGGCCATCTTGCCATCTGGGGGACGAAGGGAAACGAGCTTGTCTTGCGGCGGGTTATCGAGGTTCATCAGAGTAGCATCAAGGCGATGGCTCTTGTGGCCCAACGGGACGGCCGTCTTTTTGGCCGTCCGTGGTTAGCAGCTACCACTGGGGACGACAATGCTTTGGGCTTCACTGCCTTCGACGCTAGTAGCGGTGGAGATATGCGGCTCGATCGGAAGCTCGTGCTCAGGAACGCGCATGCTGCTGCCATCACCGGTGTTGTAGAGATCCGTGGCAACAAGAGGCGCTTCGCGACGGTCAGCAACGACCAGCGGGTGAAGGTTTGGGAGCTCGGGTTCAGGGGCGTAGACGGAACTCACGGTCGATTTGCAGTTAGGCTTCTGAGAGATGTCCCCTCAGGAGTAGCAGATCCTGGATCAGTAGAAACCTATGGCAGTAAGCTTGTCATTGGTGGAGTAGGGATGGAAGTTTGGGATATGGAAGTGGATAGATAGCAAGACTTGAAAGACTTTGGTGGCTGAAAATATAGAGGACTTCCTTTCAGGGGAAGCCAGAAATTCCCGTGTGTGTGCCAGTAGCTTGCTACCCCACGTCATTGTCTATCCGTCGTGATAATATAGAATTCGAGAAAGAAATCATTCTCTTAAATTGTCATGTGCACACAAAAAAGCAGGATTGTACAGCTTCTTAAGGTCTAAGAAGAGACAAAAAAAGCTGATCGCGGCAGGATTCGAACCTGCGACCCCCTGTGATCCAAAGATTTACAATTTGTAAAACAGGTATCATAAACCCCTAGACGACGCGATCTTTTTGGCAAGTTCATTATTTACCAAGGACGCAATTTGCCTTTATCAAGGTCTTTAACTTTGACGGCTGCTAAAAGCTATATTACAGCTGGCAGCGACTGGCACGGCTATGAATGAGGTGCATCCAAGTACAATGAAGCAAACATTGTCAAAAAGTAGGACACCCACTGCGAATATACTTTTTTTACTCTTCCGACTTCTCTTTTCCGAAATTGAGCTTTCCTGAGGATCTGGCTGGCCAATAAAGCTGGATGTAGGCTGCTTCTGCCCAATCTTCCCTGGTTGTCAACCGACAGATGCTACAAACCTTTGAAGCCCAAGGCGATATAGGGACAGCTGACACCTCTACACAACAGCTCATGAACTGCTAAGACAGCCACCATGACTGCTCTTAGTGTGTACAAGGGTCTTCTACAGCCATCCTTGGCTGTGGGAATGTCACGGTACAGTGCAATTGGCCCGCCAGTCGGACGTTAAACCTCTTCTCAACCGCGGTTATCTAACAAAGGCTTAACAGCACCATCACGAGAAGCTCCCGACCAGCAGCAAACCTCACCCACCGGCTCAACCCAGCCCTCCCAACCCGAACCCTCTCCCGACCCTTCACTCAAACAAGCCCTCTCTCCAAGAAGCCCAAGAACGCCAAATCCAACCCCGCCCCGG
>Ga0247774_1000357_pt1 | contig 22461 bp, 24 predicted proteins | sample UWRJL001104B6_FD_179933 | JGI IMG/M metagenome (GOLD analysis project Ga0247774, IMG submission 179933) | Plant litter microbial communities from Arlington Agricultural Research Station in Wisconsin, United States - UWRJ-L001-104B-6 | ecosystem: Environmental > Terrestrial > Plant litter >... | reverse complement strand
TGGAGACATGGAAGAAAAGGTTTCCAAGTATAAGGCTCGGTTGCGAGCCCTTCAACAGGATGTATCGGACACAGATGATGACGGTGACGAGGACGAAGAGGGGGATGAGGAAGAAGGCAGCGACAGCTGAGAGTAGTTACTCAATAGAAGGAATACCCTTTCAGTCAACCTCGGTGCTTTCGCCAATCTTTGCCCAGAAGCCGGATCTAGTGAAAATCAATAGAGGTATTCGCTAGAAAGTGTATAACGCAATTGAGGGCGAAACGTGGAAGATGGCCCAAATTTTGATGGCGAGTGGTGCTGGAGAATGGTAGACGCCGATTTGATAAGTTCCTGTGACTAACAAGCCCTGCTTCCCATTCATACCCTCTGTGCAGCGGCACACAAGCTACGAATTTTTCCCTGCAACTTTGCATTCCACTTGCTAAGTCCTCAGCCAAACAACGGGGGGCAAATAACTTTTTTTTTCATACGCCGCAAACCTCATGTGAATTGGGTATGCAAGTCCGCGAGTACTAGATTCCGCTACATGCTCTTTTTGCCAATTCTCGTCGCATGTCACTTTCATTATCTTAGTCTCAGCGCTTCAGCGCTTCAGCAACCCCGAAATTTCATTGACTGCAAGAGAAGATATTATCCAGTCTACGCTGGCAACTTTGACTCAACATCTAGCGAAAACTACCGATACCACTGCGCCAGAGGAAGTTACTCAGCAGGGCCCATTCGCTTGACCTAAGTTCTCTAAAACCCCCCAAAAACAGAAGAGAGCAATGGCCAGTCAAGATGTTTCAGAGAAGACGGTGGCCTCGAGACCTCACGTTACGGAAAGAACCGGAGGTCTCCTGCCATCTGATCGACTATCATCCCTATCCGAGAGCGAGAGCGAGGCTGATGGCCTGGATGATATTGACGATGCCGGATGGGAGGACGTCGAGCCTGACGAAGAATCCATGACAGTTGTCTCACTTTTTGACTCGGCTACATTCCCAGATTTGGACTCCATGTTCGCCTATTGCCGAGAGAAGTATGACTTCGATTTCATGGCAACCCGAGCCCGGTTAGGGCTAGACTTCCACGGGGCGGTCAAATTGTGTAATTTCAGTGAGTACTAAATTTTCTATTGACGTACGCAGGACGGTAAGGATAAAACCCAGTTTGCTGACCTGAATGCTCCAGTTCGGAGCCATGTCCGAGATGGAGTGCCACTCCCAAGTGTCATCGCGCGGGAGGCGATTGAGAGCGATGGCCTCCTAATCCCAGTCATAGCTGATGATGCTCTCATCATCTTGCTGGATGAGGTGCTGGAGGAGGCTGGGTCAGTGGGCCAAGACGAGCAGCAAGATGGTGAGACTTCGGGGAAAATCCATAACCAGGAGAAAGGAGTCGAGGACTTCCGCGCGGCAAACCTTCGTCTTGAGAGCGAGATTGCAGCGCTCCAGGAGAAGTTTTCGAACTACAAGCTATTCGTGGAAGAGACACTAGACCGAAGGTGGGGTGATGATGCCGGGTCAGCGGCAACGGCTGCCGGGGCTTCCAAAGTCGATAAGGGCGGCGAGGATGTGGAATATTGGGAATCGTACGCTGGACGAGGTAAAAGAGTCCCCCTTGCATCCTACATATCCCTAGGACGCCATTGACACGGGGCAGATATACATGAAATCATGTTGAAAGACGCTGTGAGAACCAACGCATACCGCGATTTTGTCTACGGCAACAAGGATCTGTTTAAGGATAAGATAGTGCTGGATATTGGCTGTGGTACCGGTAAGAGAATGCCCCCATCGGGCCTATTTTCCACACTGTTTATTCGCTAGCTGACTATTCCTAGGGATTCTTAGCCTTTTTTGCGCGAAGGCCGGAGCTAAGAGGGTATTGGCGGTTGACAACTCTGCCATTATAAGCAAGGCAAGAGAGAACGTCTTCAACAACGGCCTCGCAGACGTCATCACTTGTGTCTCGGGACGAATCGAGGACGTCACGCTCCCGGTCCCCAAGGTAGACATCATCATCAGCGAGTGGATGGGCTACTGCCTCTTATATGAAGCCATGCTGCCCAGCATCCTCTGGGCCAGGGACAAGTACCTCCAACCCGACGGACTTCTAGTTCCCAGCCACGCCACCATATGGGCTGCCCCAGTCTCGGACGAAGGATATGTGGAGGATAACATATCCTTCTGGAAGGATGTATACGGCTTCAACATGACGTCTATGCAAGAAGGCATTTACGATGACGTCCGCATGCAGCACATACCTGGAGCGTCGCTGTGTGGGCAGCCCTTCCCTGTCTCGCAGCTGCGGCTCCACCAGACGACGGTTGCGGATTTGACATTCAAGGCGCCGTGGGCCACCAAACTTAGCCGGGATGTCGACAACGTTGATGGATTTCTAGTGTGGTTCGACATATTCTTTGCTAGGTCGCGGGAGGATAATTCTTCCGAGAACATGGCAGCCGCTCAATGGGCCGATGAGCAAGGCGGAAAGGTCGCCTTCACTACGGGGCCGTCTGGGACCGAGACGCATTGGAGGCAGGGTCTTTTGCTTGCCCCACCAACCGAAGGGGAGTCGCCTCTCAAGTCTGGTTCTGATGTTGTTGGAGATTTGTCATTCGCCGCGCGTGAAAAGGATGCGAGGGCATTGAAAATCGATGTTAGATGGTCGACGTCAGCGGACGGCACCTCTCGTAGCCGTTCATGGCTGTTGTGATGAGGCGGAGACTTCAAGGCGGAAAATTCGGATTGGCGTACCCCGCCGTCTTCTCATGCCTTGGGCCGCTTGGCTAGAAATGGGGCACGCCGAGACTTTGCATCACAAGGTTGAGAATGCTCAAAGAGCCCTCGCCGAGAATGAATCCCTGTGTGTTTATGCTCTCTTAGCAACTGGAGTCCCCATGGGAGCAGGCCTGTCAAGATGAGAGGGGCTGCTTGGGCTTAGAAATAGCACTCACCGATGCCAAGACAATCAATGGCGTGCTCGGCTTCTTGGACATGGAGATCCAGTACCAACTTATGAATCCACCGATGGCTCGTGCCAGCGTGAACGACGGCACATTATACATTCCTATTCAAAACAAATGTTAATTATCCGACACGATCTGAGCAGTCGCGCAAACCGAGCCAGCTGAGCCCCAGTCGTAGTAGACATTTCACTCACCAACAGCTACCGAGATCCCGCCAGGAATGAGGACCTTCCACGGCCTTCCCTTGGCTAAGATTCTCGCCACAGTAGTCACGCCGAACAATAAAGCCGCACCAGACGCCCACTCCTTGGACATGGGGGGCAGTCCCTTCCCCGTCACGAGCCGTGCCGTGAAGATCCAAAGGTACCCGGTCGGTACTTGGAACAGATCGCTGGGTATCTCATAAACGCTACCAGCTGGTCAGTTAAGCCTATTAAGAGGGCAGCCTAGTCGTTGGACGCACGAAGTATATAATCGATAAACAAAGGCGCTAACAACAGCCCCAACACTCGCCCCAATAACCTGGCCCCAAAATTGGGCAGCAGGCGCAGCACCTAGTAGGTGGCCCGTTTTGAGATCTTGCATTAGCTCGCCTGCTTGGAGGGCTCCCTGCAATGCTCACGCCATCAGTATCGCTCCCGAGAGGTGTCTTTCTTCACTTACCGCCTCAGCTACGGCCCCACCGATAAGATTAACAAGCACACTCGCCTTGCTTGAAGCAGGCACGACAAGAGCGAAGAAAAGCTGGGCGACCTTGCTGATGCCCGAGACGGGATTCAGGTCTGTCTCGCCGAGAGCGCGGACACCCATGACGCTAAGGATTAGGGCCATAAGGACCGAGAGGATAGTGGCGTAAAGGGGAATTATGGAGCCGAAGACGATGTGGATTGTGAGGATGCAGAGGAGGATTGAGAGCGTTAGGCCAACCCAGATGGTTGCCCCGGTGAGTTGCTGCTCAGCAGGGGCATCATCGTCGTCGCTATCGTCCATGCTCGAGCGGATGGCGTTGACATCCTCGCTCTCCTCCCTTTCGGATGGCCGACCCGGACCTCTTATTTGGGATTGGATTCCGGATGGGGCTCCTGGCGAGGCCTGGTCAATATGTTCATCGCTATCGACTGGTTTGTATCCGAGCCACCGCGGTAGTTCCATCGGCGACGCCAGCCAGCCGAATCTCCACTTTGCATCCTCTGTAAAAGACAACCGAAGCACCGACGTCACGGAGACGTGCAATAGACTGACAACGGCATCGGCCAGCATGATAGCAAGCGAAACCCACACAATCCATCCCCTACTCCCCGTCTCCCAGTCACCCACATGCCCAGGTGCCCATCCCTTATTATGCGCAAGCGGCGACAAAATAGCCCACCCAACAATCGCCCCAAGCAACATGTGCGTAGTTGTCTCGGGCCCCATAATAATACCCTGCCCAAGATAGGCAAGGCTAGGATTCAACGTCCAAAGCCACGACTCAGCGGCCCAACCGCCAAACACGGCCAGATTGCGCAGCATGGGGAAGAAGTAGGTCAATACCGTGAAGACGGCCGACACACAGAAACATATGAGCAAGAGTCGCATGTTGGTTGCCCATTGCGGTGGGACCTTCGTATCCTCCGCTGCTGCATCTTCGGGGGGTTCATTGTCGTCGGTCCCTGGGGTCAGCAAGGGGGAATACTCCCCCGCGGAATCGGGTACAAGGCTGGCAAAGCCACCAGTGGATGACAAGTCCTCCTTCCCGGACCCAGATGGACGGGTCTGCCCGTGAAGAACCCCAATAAGCACAGCAGTGCTGAATCCGCTTGGAAACCGAAGCCTTTCCCGAATAATAACTTGGCGTCGCCTAATGTGGTAAAGTCAGGATAGGATCCAAGACTTTACGGATCCAACTCACAGTGGAACAGCGAAGACGACGCCAAAATAGCATAGTCCCAAGGACCACACGACCAGCTTCCAAGTCGGCAGGTGAACAGGTCCCAACTCCTCGGGCGCTAGCAGGAAATCCATAGCCGGCAACTACCAACATCGCAACTTCAATTAGCACCCATAAACAAGTTTCATTGAAAATAGGGAGCTAGGGGGCAACCCACAACGCCCACGAACCCACATCCCAATGGCATTAGCGCCATGCTCCCCGCCACAGTCTGCACCAACACATTCTCCACGGGCGAAAATGGGAAATCCAAATGCTCCGAGACGAGCTTGAAGAGCCCAAAGCCCATAAGACTTGCCGGCAGCGTCATAGAGCTCACCCTGTTTCCCGCTTTGTCAGCCGGAGATTCCAGATGCAATGACAAGTACGGCAATACCATCCTGTTTGCAACCCGAAGAACATGTTCGAAAAGCAGATGACCAGGCCGACGGCTAATCCGGCCGCCACGCCGCGAAGCGTGAAACTCTGACCGGGTGGGAGGACTCGTCTGCCCCGACGGCCTTGATGCTGGCTGCCCCGGTCGGGAGCCATGTCCATGAAGGAGAAATTAGAGACCGACCCGGCTAGTTCTGGAGGACAAAGGATCTGAACCGGAGTGTGTCGCCGTGCATCGGGCTAGCACGTCCGTCTATGTGGATAAGCACGGGGACAATGACATCAACAAGAAGCTAGCAGGTGTCACATTTGTTGTCATTGTCAAACATGCTGCCGGCCGACCGTAGCCGAGTCATTTGGAACCAGAGTAATTGGCCGGAAATTGTCCGAAGACTCCTAACCCTACCCTCGACCGCATTTCGACACCAACTTTCCAATATCCAAACTTCCCCCAACTGCCCCCAATGCACTCTATAGTCTATACTCCCTCGCTGCCAGAACGAAATATGACCAGACCATTATCTCCCATTCGCTATGAACCAGTCTTTTTAATGTACAGATGCGCATTTGGTACACAAGTAAGAGGGCAAATTTTGGGCAGACTGATGACGAGCAGGGCGCCCTAAAAGCCGAAGCTGTCAAGCAGTGAGTTTGCGTCTGGTTCCTGAATCATGGTTGGTGGCCTCTGGCTACTGCTTCCGGGCTTCGAATTCATCGCAAGCCTCATGTTCTGGACCGGCAGATCGGCAACCACGAGTGAGCTTCTCCGCCCAAGAAGCCGCAGTGGCCCTTGCGCTCCGCCTAGCCCCCCGTTCGTAAAGTCATGGCGGAGGAATTCCCAGTTTCGGACTACGAGAAGCATGTACGTAAGCGAGCGGTTCATCGCTTTGGCCAGATAGGAGAGGAGCGGGAGAAGCGTCAACATACCAAGGTCCAAGCCCAGCAAATCGCACCCCATGCGATCATAAATCTTGGCGCTGTGGAGGACAAATTCCCATTCGGCCTTCGGGGTAACCTTGGATGCACCACGAAGTGTCTGTAGAGTTTGCTGGCGAAGTTGAGAGTAGAGGACTACCAGGGCGGGGTCGTCGGTAAGGAACGACTTGGCCTGAAGGTCGTAGGCGCGTGGAGTGTCGAGGAGCGTATAAACCGGAGTCTAAGGTGGCCATCGTTAGTTACGAAATTAGACGACGACTGCGAGGCAACCCACGATAAGTGCCCTGACGGCCATGTCTTTGCGGCGTAACATCCAGAAAGCCCACGACGCGAGCCATCGATTTCCTTGATCGGCAGCAAGAGGCAGGACCGTCTCCTCCAGCAACCTGCGGAGAACCGGACCGTTGTCGCCCCCATAAACGCGGGCAATTGCAATAGCCAGCTGCAGATCCTTGATTTCGTCCACGCACACATTGACGGCATCCTGCAGACTGTCCCCGAGGAGGAAGAATGCAGCGGCGTAGGCTACAAACGTTACAAGTCAGCGGCTGGTCGTCTCGACCGTCTTGACCACTTACCAAACCTGCGGCGGCTGCGCAAGGCATATGCATTTTTGATGGCGGCGTTCCGCCATCTGCGCTCCTCGAAATCGTTGGATAGTAGCTTCATCGTCGGAAGCTGTTCTGGGTGCCATGTAGCCATGCGCCAAAGATTGCGCAGAATAGCCTTTTGCTTCAGTGCGAGAAAGAAAAGACTGCAGTTGACAGGATCTTTGTTATCACCTTTCGAGTACTCGTTTCTGGCAACCTTCTCAAACTGTTCCCTCACCGACTTCTCGTCCGAGAGCCACGAGAACATGGCGCTTTCCCGTGCATTCTCCCATAGCAGCGTGCCATGATATTGCCGAGTGACAAAATCGCCAATGATGTCCTGGCTGTTGGAGTGGAAAGCCCAATTGACATCCCTCCAAGAGATCTGCACGTCGCTTGACCGGTCGCGGCGCAGCGCCCCTTGCCGGAAGAAGAGAAGGAAGCGCGATCCGTTCTCATCTAGAGATCTCCGATGTCTTTCCACCATGCCCAGGCATTCAATGATGTCGGCCAGCTGGATCTGCTCGTTGCCCGAGAGCTGCGACACGTTCACCTTGGTGAGCCGGTCATTGATTGCCGAGGCCACGTCTTCCGAAAACGGCTCTTCCATCTCAGTCCGAGCACCTGACGTGGCGCCGGTCATGTAGAACTCGTCCAGGTCCATGCTTAGGTAATTGTCCAACGTCTCGCCCTCCACCAGATACTTGATGGCCTTGTGCAGTGCCTCGAGAATGTGCCGGACAAGGCTGGATTTCCCCGAAAGTATGCACTGGCTGAGGAACTGCGGATGAAAGACAGGGAGAGGGCCATTTAGCCTCTGCACCACCTCAAAAAGATCCCACGTGCCTCCCTTCTTGGGTGGCAGCCTCAGCTTGGTGATGAGAGAGCCGGACATGTCGAAGTGGCGACTGTGGGCAAACAATTGATTGCCGGCGCCAATAACTACGTGGCCGTCGCCGAGCCACGTTGAATCCCCGATAGGGTGCGGTGTCAGGGCCTCTATTGATATTTCGCGAATGGGAGCCCATGCCGGACCTTTGTTCAGATAGTCGAAGCGCATCTGGCAAAACAGCACCACTCGACTCTGATATCCCACGGCCAGGATGGACTGTAGGTCGGGAGTCGATGTCCAATCGAGATCGCGGACTGTGTTCTCTTCCTCAAAGTCCTGCGTGTGCTCCAAGCGAGCGCTCCCAATATCCCATATGGTGAATTGAGATCTTGTCGAGTTTACCAAGGCTGCCTTCTTCAGGGTGCTGCCGCTCACGAGGGCGGGCTCCGTGATGCCCGTTTCCATGCATGATGTCGAAAGCCACCCGGCAGACTTGGTGGCAACGTTGATTCTTGCCGTCCAGAAGGTGACCTTCCCAGAATGAGAGTACGAGATGGCAACATCCCGCGCGAACACGTCAAGGAAGCCCGTCACAACCGGCTTCGACCCGGCTGGGTCGACAGGGAGAACGTAGGCGAGGCCCTCGGCGTCTTCCCAGCGGAATGTGCAAAACTCTCGGATGGATCCCTTGTCTCCTGCCGGACTCGAGTTTCCACTTTCTGTTGCCTCTGCCTCTGCCCCTGCCTCTGCCTCGCCTCCCGACGCCTTGGCGCCTGGCCGAGAGTTTTTGGCGTAGTATGGGAGACGAATTTCCCAAACCAGGCCTCTTTGTTCAGACGTCACCGTGGCAAGGTGCGCAATCAAGCTCTCCTCAACCTTTTGGCGCGGAAGAATGACAAGGCACAGAGCTTTTCCTGGCACGGCATATGGCTGGCGGTCTAGAAGGACTGCAGAATGGGCCCGGCAGTCCCAAAGGGAGATCGAGTCATTCTGAAGAAATATGACAAACCGGCCCTTCCTGAGAACGCATATGCGGTGAATAGGGCCGCTTCTAGGTATGATGCTGTGCCGGCTGAATCTGCTTGGAATGGGGGCGCCAGGCATGTGTTGCCATACAAAGCTCTCACCAGCTGATGTCCGAGAGACGACGGCGCTACCGCTGTAGTTGCGCACGATCTTCTGTACCGGATCTGTGTGGCCGGACCAGACAGCTTTTAGCGAGAGTCGCCGCCGCTTAGTTGCGGGGCTGAACAGGTCGACAACGCTGGCCTCATATACCTCAATCCTGCCATCCATGTACTGGAACATCACGCCCAACTGACCGCTCTGCCGGTTGCAGTAGCTGTGGATCTGAACGTGCTGGGGCTCGCCTGATGCCGCGGCCCAAGCGGCAGAGAAGGCGAGATCACCTGACTCAACATATGCGATATTTGTTCTTGCGCCATCGCTGCTTGAAACGATGCTGTGGGAGCAGTGCCCGACATTTTCAAGGGCCCAAGCAGACATGACGCCTTCACCGTTGAGGACAACACACACCTCGGGATTCCTGGTGGCGATGGAAACGAGGTGGTCAATCGGCAAGTCTTCCTTGTCTCCGTTGACGCCCTGAAGCTGAACGGCCTTTTCTATTGCCGACGAGAAGTCTCTCCCGTCTATAACAAAGGCCCATCTTGTGGGAGGGCCCGATGAAAGGTTCCGACTCGAGCTCAGCGCCGTGTCCAGAATTGAGGATGCCACATCCACCTTGCCCCATAAGTGCAGCTTGTAATTGCCATGCCCATCCGTTGCTGTCCACAGGCGCACGGTGTTGTCGGCACAGAAGGTGAAAAGAACATTTTCAATCGTCTGTTCCACATGAAAGGGGCGGCGCCACTGCAGCCTGGTAACCACAGCAGGATGGCCCAAGTAGGAAAGCTCAAAGCGCGATCCCTCAGAGCCGAATGCTAACCGCCGCCAGATCTGTACCATGCAGTCGTCATAGCCTATCGAGGCGATATATGTTGAGTCGTATGACAAGTAGGCGAGGAAAGCAGGACTGGGCAATCGCCTTTGCCAGACGCAGGTGGGACTCTCCCGAGCCGAGTATAACGCGAGTGAAGTGGTGCCGACGAGAATGTCATGCGTGGCGCCCCAAGATAGCGTCGGAGGTATCGAGGCAGCGCAACTTGTAATAGGAATAGAAGACTCCAATTTCCACTAAAGAGACCCCCGGAGAGTCAGCTTCGGCTCGCCGGGTCGGGGGAGCCAGGGACCTGGGGAAGATACCTTGTATGCGCCGTACTCGTGTTCCTGCACGATAGGCTGATATATTCTTACAAGGCTTGCCGAGCAAGTCGCTATCTTCCCATGTGATTCATCGACTACGATTGCCTCGAGATGCTCGTCGCCTGCATCGCCATAGATGGTCTGGATGACAGTCTGAGGCCCAGAAAGGATCGTGAAGGCATTTCCCGTCAAGTAAGCCTATTATAGAACCCGAGAATCATTAGCATGGACTCCTAAACAGTTGCACTAGCATAACACGCGAGGTAGGGGGCAATCTTGCCGTGATATGTTTTGAATTCCAAAAAGCTGTCGACAAGGCCTGCGGTCGACAGTTTGGCTTGCCGGGAAGAACGACCCTCATGTTGGCGACGTGTCTCTTGACGATAGCATTGCGCGACCCGAAACGGGGCCCGAACGGGGACCATAGACGAGGCCGATATAGTTCTGGAGGATCCTTACTATGGGTCGGAAAAGCGCTCAAAACGTGAAGGGCCAGATGGCTTATCTCGGAGAGGCGACATGCAGATGTTGACTGACGTACCTCTCTAGCTGCAGTCGGTTTGCACAAGCTGCCGGAGCGCTAGATCGAGCTTGGGCCATTGATTGCCGACCCTTGGACTCTGGAGGCGCGTCGCCTGGTCTTCCCATTTAGTACTAGGCCGAGGACGAGGTCGCTACCGATCCTGCGGATAGGTGCTAAAAGCGGCTTTGGGGGCCTGGGGCGGGAATTTTGGTTGGTGGGGTTAGGGTAATCCTACTTGCGCAGCAGTGGGTTGGGTGCTGACTACCTCTGTAATGCCTATCGAATAGGTGGCAGCGGGAACAATCTCCTGCAGCCACCTACGAAGGTACCCTCGCAACTCGTTCTTCAGAAAAACACTTGTATGTGATTGACAGAGTATGAGGAATCAGGCTCTTCGATGCTCGGAGCAAACGTCTGGAAAGGCGAGCGTCCTGACAGCATCTGGGCCGTCGGAAGCCAAGTAGATATTGCTCTGTTAATTACATAGTCATTAGCAACTTGCGCAGCAGCTCCAACTGCATTGCGCGTTAATTGATGCTTGCTGGCTGCTACTAGCCAAGCTTCCTACCCTACGGCCTACCTCCGCATCTACACGGTACAGAGTATGGGTATCCAAATCAGGCTCCTGAAGGTACGCCTTCTAAAAGAGAAACCATGTACCACAACGCCGTCTGATACTCCGATAATACTATAATACGGGACAAGAGTTTTGCCAATGACCGACTCGAAAGCCAAACAACGTATATCATCCTTGCCCCTTAATCCTCCTGTTACGGTCCCTCTGTACCTGGCCATCGACTTTCCGAGGGTGTCTCGGCTCCGTATCGAGTCCGGAGCTCCCGCTCATATGGTGTGGGAAGGGCCGTTACCGGTGTGGTCGATGGCAAAGCCATAACAGGCCCCATCCTACCAGTCCAGCGGGTGGGCGTGTTCGCAAGGCTGGTCCCAGAAACACTCTCCCCATCACCAGCCTGCCCACGGACGGCCCGATTCTCGATATCTGCAATGTGCTCTGACATGTTATACCTAGTCCAAGCTCGCGGTTTAGTTAGGGGCTGACGTCCTGCCGGCCATGACGTCTCACTCCTGCTGAAGTTGTCGATATTGGTTGCACGGCTAACAGAACCTATGGTTCCAAAGTTGCCAAAACCCGCCATGGTCTCGTCAGCCGAGGCCAGCTCGCGCCACAGTATGAATGCCTCGTGGGTAGACTTGACCCGGCGTCTCTCCTCGGCCTTGCTCGCATTGTATCCCTGGCCTTCGACCCATTGGAAGGCAATATTCCACCTCTTCCAGCATGAGTCGGCCATCCGCTCAGCCCAAACGCCCCATGCCTCGTCGTCCCAAAGGGCAATATCCGCTGCAATACCACCCCATAGATTGAACAGAGACTTGCTGATGTGGCGTTCACAGTCCCTCTCGGCCATCTGGTTATACCTCACGGCTCCAGACCACAAGCTCCAGTTGGTAGCCTTAATTTTGCTCTCATTTCTTCGCCATTCCTCGTCGGCTCTCTCCGCCACGCTAGTTGTCACGCCGCTTTGATTCCGCCAGTTTCGCCAGCAGGAGAGAATCAGGCGCGAGTTGACACCATGCTTGGCCTGGGCATAGACTTCTCGTAGCTTACGCTCCTTCTCAGCTTTGGACCAGTCCTTCCATTGTCCAAAGTCCTTGTCCACTGTCAAGAAAAATCTGCCGCGTCCCGCCCACCGACCCATCTCGGCGTTTCGCATCGAGGTATCGTACCAGACGTTCAGAAGATCAATTTTCACTACCTCCCTTCGGTCATTGTCGGCGGCCTGTTCTTGTTTCCTTGTGTGCCGGGCTGCGTTATCCCACGCGCTGAAGTGTCGCGCCATCGTTTGCCGGCTAACTGTGATTGTCAAGGACCGAAGATTGGCCTCTCCCCCGTCAAGGGCAGTCTCCCGGCAGTGGCGAAGAAGTAGGTCAAACGTGCGACCCACGAGTGCTCGATCTCGCTGCATCTGGACAGTCTTCATCTTTTGGATCAGGCGCCAGTCACGGAATGTCTCGTCGAGAAGTCTACGGTTGGACCGTTGCTGAAGCACTCTGACCTTCGACTCCATCAGCCAAGTATCAAAGACATTGCCGAGACAATCTAGCTGATATCGGCCTTGTAACATATCGAGTCGAGGAGAGAGGTCGAGCCAAAGCCCGTAGCAATGCGACAACTCCGTAGACCTCTGCCTTTCTATGCTTTGGGCATTGAAAGCTTGAACACGGTCAACTGTGGCCTTCCAAAGGGAAACGGCAGTGGCAAAAAGATTCTGCTCATGCCGGACCGATGCAAGCATTTCCATCCTCTCCGCTGACTTGGATTCACGGAGCCAGAGTTCAAAGATGGCTTGCTTTACACGTCGCTTCCTCCACTGACCCGCCTCGTACTCGAGCGCGAGCAAGCGCCAGTCGTGGAAGCATTTTGCTGCCATATTCTTGCGGTAGATTAATGAGGCGGCCGCCTCAGCTTCCACTAAGGCCACATGGCGATTTACCCATCGTGGAAGGTAGATGCCTTGCACGAAGGTTCGAACAGTACGCTCTTCGTTTAACGCTGCTTCTTTCCACGAGTCGAAATGTCGCAACCGTAGGATATGCCTCCTAGCAATGGCAGCTCGCTCTGCTTTGTCTGAAGCATAGTCTTGCCATTGCGCGAACGACTTAGTTACGAGATATATTTCTCGAGCTCGGGCAGCAATTCGTTCGCATCGATCGAGATGGTGTTTCTTTGTGGCTGCCCGCCAATCTCGCCTGGCAGTTCGAATCGCCGCAGCGCGGCCTGTTGACGAGGCAAGCTCTTCCAAAGTCTGGCGTTCGTGGAGAAGGGTTGACGCAAGCCCACGCCACTCCAGAAACAAATTTGTGGCCAAATGAGAGGTCCTGACGTCCCAGGATTGTCTTCCGCGTTCGTACAGAAGCTCGGCACGCCTTTCGGCATTCTCCTCGAAATCACCGGCAGATCCGTCGCTATGAGCTGTTGTGTCGCTAGAGACGCCACGAATATTGGCGTTTGGACGGAATGGATGGTTACCTCCTTCACTCGACCTAATTGCTTGCCCGTCGACGGGCGCAGGATGACGAAGCAAGCGTCTGGTATTGAGGTCTCTAGGACGGAGCTCGCGCGAAATCACCCCGGCTTCGGGCCGCCCGAGGTTATATCCTTCGCGGTCCAAGAGAGAGAGCGCCTCAAGCCTTGGGACAATACTCTCATCGCCTGCTGCTTCCGGGGCGGGCCCATCGCCAACAAGTGACTCGGCCTGCTCAGGGCGCGACCCATACTGGAAAGGGGGCGACTGGGTGCGAGAGCTACGCGTCTCGTCCGAGTTTGCCTCAACAGAGAAAGCAGCGGTATCGAATTGCACGTCGATTCCCATGCGGGACATGACGGCTCGAAACTTATCGATAAGGGTGCCATCTCCTCGCTCCCCGCCAATGCGAAAGACCAGGCGGGAGATGTGTTGGTCATTCTCGGGATCGAGCCCGTACATTGGGAGGACCATGTCGTACGCCTTGAAGAGGGCATTGGTCGGGAGGCGCTCCCTTTCCGGCAGCTGGTTGAGACTTTGCTGGGCATTCGCGACGACATCGTGCAATATCTCGATGGCTGGAGCGGCTCAGTCAGCGGAAGGCAGCAGCAGTGGGAAATTTGCGCATCAGGATACCTTCATTTGAGTATTCGTGAGATGACTCTGAGTGCAGGTGGGATTCTGATTCAGAGACGCCATCATGAGGAGCCAGGGCTGGATGTGATGGCAAGGACGGCATCTGACCCCTTGCTGAAAGAGGGACATGCTCAGCAAGTTCGCATGTCAGGCTCCAAACGAGGTTCTAGGTAGCGACGTAGACGTTCCAACTGACAAGAGCTTCGGCATGCTTCTAGTGAAAAACTCGAAACCAAAGTGCGGCTAGGTTGATTGCGCCGGTGTGAAGAGAGATGCGACGGAGCACCCAGCTGTAGTCGAATTCCGCGAGACAGGACGTCTTAGGAAGGACGCGGCCGAGGCAACGGATGCGCGGCGGCGGCGCTTTGACGAATGTTGAACGACAGTGCGTGTTTCCTTGTCGTTTCTTGTCGCGTTGGACAATAGGATATCTTTTTCTATGTTGTCGGATGGAAGTTCTCTGCAATGTTTCTAATTGTATTCCGAGGGGGTGGTCATCCCGTCGCGACCCTTGCGCGTTGCTGCCGCGTTCCAATTTCGAACTGGAGCACTCGTGTTTTACCAATGTTGGTTACACGCCAACCAGACCGAGCAGCTGGCGGAATTGAATTCAAGGTTGCACTGACCGCCGGCCCACCGCCTGTGGTGGAGCCTGAGGGGCAAAAAACACACCCGCAAGGCTTCTGCTGGAGTGCTTCGACTTCCACAGCGAGGTTGCATGCCCCTTGCAAACCATTTGACACGAGGCGCACCTTCGTGCAGACGAGCTCCATCGAAAGGCAGCAGAGGATTCACCACATGAAGGCTCGGACACGGCCAATCCAGCGATTTGCTGCGGCAGCCTCTCAGTGCTCCAAAGAGGCGAGTCAATTGCGTCTCCCGTATCAAAAATTTGAATGTCCAGCTAACTACGGCTCTTCTAGGCTGCCGCGTACGGAAAATGCATCACCTCGGACTACAACTCCGTCCACAAGGATAGGTGCTTGACAGAATTCTTGACGCTAAAGAGGTGCTTTACTGTAAGAGTTGATTTTCTTATTCCTGGAGGCACGAGCCTTCAATATCCCGCATTCCGGTGGTTTTGCTAACAAAATATCATCCAGGAGGCGTCTCGCAAAAAAGGGTAGGGCAGGGTTAAACTTGTACCGCGTCTGAAGGTTGCGGCGTGCTCGCCACCATTCCAACTCGGACCCTTCGAAAATTTAGAACCATTTGAGAATACATGCGCATATTCCAAGCCAACGGGCTGCAATAAAAACATTGTGACGTCAAATCGTCTAAAAGGTGTGAAAATGTACGAATTGGAAGACGCCACACATCATTTAATCGCAGACATTGAATGTAAATAGTGATGCGGCAGCCATTGTGTCCTATTGGGCAGCCATTTAGACCCGCCCGATTCGTTGCTAGGGAAGAGGGAGGGGCAGCTCAGCTGGCCGTCCAGGGGTCCGTTTTCATTTATTGAAAGGCTTCGGGCCAGTCCACAGTCCGCTAGGCGCCTCGGTTTGGATCAATTCTTTCCCATCACCAGCGAAAAGCAAGCCCCGTCAGTCACGAGCAAGAGTGTTTCGTTCCGTCCACTACCATCCGTCCGAACACCTCTCAGATATGCTCTCGAAGCACCGCAGCAGGACAACTCCTCTGGATACCCCTCTTTCTCGGTGAAGGGCGACCAAAACCCCACCACAGCCCCGTCGCAGTCATGTCCTTTCTCTTCGGGCGCGCCCGGGCAAGGACGGCCGTCGACCTGCCCAAGCAGGCCCGCGAGCTCATCAAAAGCGGCCCCGGAAAAACCGAGGAACTTGCCAAGGTGCTGAACCAGATGAAGCTGGTTCTCCAGGAGGAGGCAGACACAAGTCCGGATCAGATCTACCAGCTCGTCACGGGAGTCATAGAAGAGGACTTGCTCCTGCACCTTGCCACGAACCTCCACAAGCTGCCGTTCGAGTCGCGAAAGGACACGCAGGTCATCTTCTCGTATATCTTCCGATTCCGCCCGCCGGGGGCTTCGCCGAAATCCGATCCCGTCGCCCTTTCGTATGTGGTGAACCAGCGGCCCCAGGTGCTTCTTGAGCTGTGCCGCGGTTACGATCACAAGGAAAGCGCCACACCGGCCGGGTCGGTTCTGCGGGAGGTGCTGAAGGTCGAGGCGGCTGCGGCGGTGATTTTGTACGATGATGGGGACATGGAGGGCTCGAGTGCTTACGGTCTCGCCGGTATACAGAGGGACAAGCCGCAGAGTGGCAACGGCGTGTTTTGGCGCTTCTTTGACTGGGTCGACAGGGGTTCGTTTGAGGTGGCGGCCGACGCTTTCACCACCTTCAGGGTAGGTTCATACCCCCCGTAGCTCCCTATGAGCGTGGCTCTCACGAGCTGCGCCGGCTGCGAAGCTACTGTTGTTGAGTGTTTGCCAACCGATATGTGATCGATAGGAACTCCTTACCAAACACAAAGAACTCGTCCCCCGCTACCTGTCGGTCAACTTCGACCTCTTCTTTTCAAAATATAACACCATCCTCGTCCAGTCCAACAGCTACGTCACCAAGCGCCAATCTATCAAGCTTCTGGGCGAGATCCTGCTGGACCGGTCCAACTACACCGTCATGACGGCCTACGTCGACAGCGGCGAGCATCTTAAAATATGCATGAACCTCTTGCGAGACGACCGCAAGATGGTGCAGTACGAAGGGTTCCACGTCTTCAAGGTCTTCGTCGCCAACCCGCACAAGTCCATTGCCGTCCAAAAGATCCTCATCATGAATCGTGAAAAGTTGTTGACTTTCTTGTCCCACTTTCTCGAGGATAGGACGGATGATGAGCAGTTTATTGACGAGAGGGAGTTTTTGATAAAGCAGATCAAGAATATGCCGCCGGCGCCGGTGCTACCTCAGAGGTAGTTCGAGTCCGAACTCAGATGCGACGGTTCGCCCTGAGGCCCCCCCCCCTTTGCTAGTGACGGCACAGTGACGATACTACATGGTATCTTCAAAGATGTGTCGACAGTCAAGACGCAACGTCAATCGGCACGAGATAGACAGGCCATGCCGCCGACGATATGAGCTCAAATTGTATTAGACTAGAAAAAGCACACCTTATGTCCCGGCTGGCGCCGTACGCCGTCTTGATAGTACGTACTGCTACAATACCTGGGTAGCTCGCTAGTGTTACATGCCATAACCTAACCGTGCCGAGCAGGCACGGGGGCAGGCTTTGGTCGAGACAGAAGCAAATTGACACTCTGTCTGGCATTCAACGTGCTCCAAACACCATCGCTGGCTGATTTCCTCCATTCTCCGCTGTCCGCACGCTCACCACCTCCCCGCGGTGCCTCGCCATTGATGACCTCCAGGTCTCTCTGCTGAGAGCTAAGCCAGTGGTTGAAGAAGTGGACGGGGTCCTGGCCGAGGCTTTCGAAGAAGGAATGCTTTGCCTTGGACATGGAGATGGCCTGTATCAGCTTGGCCAGCTGGTCGTCCAGCACCGATACCTCTCGCAGCATGGCAACGTAGCCCGGATCCGAAAGGAACGAAACCATCATTGTCCGCAGGGGGTTCTCCACCGTCACCTGCACGTCGTAGATGGTGGGCTCTGGCATCTCGTGGAACTCTTGGTCGACCCGTACCGTATACGGGAGGCTGATGGGAGGGAGCGGCCGCAAGTGCTGCGCGATGAGCTCCCAGACCATGGGCAAATACCCGGATTCTCTGCCATTCAGTACCTAACCGGCTGCATTAGCCCTCCGTGCCATGCACAATCAATGTCGACTAGCCCTGGGCTGACAACTTACCTTCTTAAGGAGCTCATCGCATCGAAAGTTTCTCTTCTCCTCGTCTTCTTGCAGGCCAAAGACCTTGACATATTCCCAAATCCCCATGAGTACCTCCTGGCGGGTGGCTTCCTCCATATCCACAACCGCTGCCAACTCGGGACTCAGCAGAAAGCGCTCCGGATCCTCATGCCTGTAGAGATTGATCGTAATGTTGACGTTCTCATCGCTTGCTCGCTTGAAAGTCAGCTCGTCGAAGTCGGCAGCAGCCGGCAAGTTGGTCGACGGTTGCGTCCGATCCGGCTTCTTCCACTCGATAGCTTGGTCTGCCTTTGCGTTCGGAAAGTCCACCGTCAGGGACTTGAAGAAGTGAGAAAACCGGTAGGGGCCTTGCTTTTGCCCGGGTCCGGCTTTGGCTTGCGCGGCGCCGCTAGGGCCATCTTCATCCATCTTATCTGCGTCTTCACCCGACTTGGCGGCGGGGTCTGCATCATCAGCAGCCTCTTGGTCGTCATCAAGGAGGCGCCCTTCAATCTTGACCTTGTACGAAGCCTCGGCGCCGGAGCCGAAATCAAAGTTGTCGCCATTCTGGCCGTCGCGCTGTTGCCACGACTGGTCTTCCACGGCATTACTGATCCAGATGCGTAGCGTGCGAGGGTGCTGCCAGTCTTGTAAGCTATTTACTCTGCCAAGACGCCGAGTCGAAGCAGGACGGCAAAGGGATGAGCGCATGTTACCTTTGGATACCTGGAACAATTGTCCGCCATATCGAGTCTCTTTCGAGCCAGCGTCGCGTCGAGTCGACGCTCATAAGCCCGCAGGTTATTGTACAGAGTCACAGCTTCGGGGTCGACGACGGTATCTTCAACGCCTTCGGGCATCGTCTTGTCCGTAGGTTTCCGACTACGTCGCTTGGCCATCTCGGTGGCATGCGCCTGGGCTTGCTGCTGCTGGGCGATCTGGGCCTGTGTCATTGGCACGGCATGGTGAGGCCCAGAGGCAATCATCGGCCCTGTTTGTTGAAAGAATCGCCATCAGCTCAATACGTCCAGGCCATCAATTTCCAGGCAACCGAGCGCGATGGCTTCCTTACCGATGCCCCCTCGACGTTGATTAGGCGCGTGGCCAGATCGCTGGGCTTGCTGTCGAGGGCCATATTGATGATGGTATTGTCCCTGCATTGTGTTTTGCGACGAGCCGAGTCTATCGTGAAGACGGTTGTGGCTGCAGGTTGCGCAGAAGCAAACGTCGGCAAAACTGTCGTGAGATGGAGCGACGGCGTGGATGGCGGCGGCGGTGTGGTCGGTAGATAATGGGGTCATCACAGATTCAAATCGTGATCGCGACGACGACGGACGCGCAAACGACATTCTTTTTCCTCGGGGCTGGTACTGGTCCGTATTGGGCATTTGGCGGAGGGGGTCCCTGGAGTGTGTGTGGGTCGCTGCATTTGCGCTAGTCTTCGGGCCATCGCGTCTTATTCGGAAGATCATCGGAAATTCTAGCCCCTTTTATCAATAAGACGCAGGTACGCCGCCCAGGGGTATTCTTCCTGGAGTGTTCCTCCTCGACTAGTGGGAACTGCCTCGAAGTTACAGCGGATGATTTAATCTGAACTTCTGTAGACCTTTCAAGGCATACCGAGATTTTTTACGGGGCAAACAGGCAATGAAAATGATGATAGTATTAATAAGAGCCTCCGGCGCCAACACATGGAAGACCTCTGAGGTCCATTTTGCCAATCAGTCCTACAAAAGGTTCGAACCAACACATGGTATAGTCAAGAATAAAAGTAAGCTGGCTATCCATGGAGGAACAGGTTTGCCCTGCTTGAGCAAACTCAATGAAGCTGGATAGCATGTCATGAGACGCGTTTGATAGTACCAAAAGATGCAATTATGTATGTTTCCAAGTCCCGCGGGACTGCGGAACTGGCTCCTTCCACAGTTACCAGGTGAGAAGAATCACTCCGTCCCAGGGAGAATTCCTAGAATTGAATAACGACACGCTTCCCGCAACACCATATGACAAGGGGGATCCGGGTCCTCGGCGCCGCGAGGTTGGAACTTGGCGAAGCTGGCGTGACCAGACCTTAGACGGAAAGTCTCCGGACATGCAGACAGGGTACAGTCGACGTCATCTCCAACGTAGCGGACCTGTCCGCCTTCCTCTAAAAAGCCGAACCGAGGCCGTTCTTGGACTGACGCTTGCTAAATCGGTTTCTCTTGGTCGTGGAATCCTCGAGGCTAGCTTGGCTCTTGCTCAGGTGACTTCGACCTGACCTGTCGCTGATGCCAAAGCCTTCTGGATACGACACCCTTCCGCCTAGGGTGCTTGCCGGGCTTGATACGGACGAAGACATGTCGCCGAAGCCATTGTCGCTTCCGTACGACCCTGCCGCCGCCACATTCTGGGAAATGGCCAGATCTCTTGCCCGTTCCAGAGACTCAATCCAGTCCTCCACCACGGATGCTGCGTTTCCCTGCTCGCCCGGTCCTAGCGGAGATTTTGGCTCCTCGAAAGTGTAGTGAACACCGGCCTATCCCGACGCGTGGTTAGTCTCAACGGGGCTGCAGTGGAAACTTGAAGCGACCAGCCAACTCACAGTATCAACGCACCAAACCGGCTGCCCCTTGGCATCCGTCTGGCTCTTCCACGCGCAATCCGACGTCAGAAGAGATATTTCCTGCTTGGCTCTCTTCTCCTCACCGCCGGCAGGGGCCAGAATGATGCGTCCGCTCGATGTGACCATGACGAGCCTCTGGCGCTTCTTGGTTGTGCTCCCTCCAAAAAACCGCGAAAGCTTCTTGTGGCCATCTTCGCCTCCCTTGCCATGGGGGCTGTTAGGCAGCGGCGACGATATGACCATGAGGTCGCCGAGCTTTAATATGCGCTCGTTGCTTTTGGTCAGGACAGGAGACCATTCAAAGTCCAATTGCGTCGGAGGCGGGAGCTCTGTAATTACGCGAGGGGCTCTGAGTGGACCGTTCGGTGCCGATGATTGGAGCTGAGACTGCCCTCGACTTGTCGCAATTGGCTTCGGTGAGCCGGAGAAGCCATTGAGTTGAATGATTTGGGATTCCTGGGCTGGCGGCACGTATGGCCGCAGGCGAGGCGCCTTGGTCCGCCACAGAATCGTGCCAAATTGCTGCCCGTCAAAGAACTCGTGGTTCTTAATATGCTCGACTGTCAGACGCCGAGCTGGGTCGAGAACCAATAATCTCTCGACGAGGTCTCTTGCCGCGGGCGGGAATCCCGGTGGGAACTCGTACTCCAAGCCGACGATTTTCTGGAAGGTGAGGTATTCGGATGCTGCCTTGAATGGTGGCCGGCCAGCCAGAAGCTGGTATATCATGCAGCCAAATGCCCACAGGTCGCTCGCCTTGCACGAGGCTTTGTGCGTCAGAAGCTCCGGGCTTACATACTCGGCCGTTCCGACGAAGGACTGCGCCCTGCCGTCGTCATCGGTCTGTGGCTGCTTCCCTTCCGGCAGGCCACGATCGTTCCCATCCACCTTCCTAGCTTCCCTGGGATCCGGCAGCATCTTGGCCGTTCCAAAATCGGTGATTTTGATGTGCATGTGGTCGTCCAACAGAACATTCTCTGGCTTGAGGTCGCGATGGAGGACCCCCCTTGAATGCATGTAGGCAACGGCGTCCAGAATCTGAGCGCCGTAGAAGCGGGCGCACTCGACGTCAAAGGTGCCCGTTTTCTTTAGGACTCCGAGCAGCTCGCCGCCGCTGCAAAAATCCAAAGCGTAGTAAAGGCAAGCCTCATCCTGAAAGGTGTAGTAGAGCCGCACAATCCCCGGGTGTTCTGTCAGGCGGTTGAGCGTGTTCTTCTCGATGTTGACGTACTTGATCTTCTTCTCCTTTATGATGTGTTTCTTCTCCAAGACCTTGATGGCATACTCCTTCAGCGTCTGTCGGTCTGTCGCCAGATAGACGGTGCTGTACGAGCCTTCTCCCAAGATTCGACCAAAACTAAAGTCTCTAACTCCCTTCTTGACATGCCGTATGACGGTCTGGCCATTGGCGTCTACTTCCCTGCGCACAGAGACCGCCGCTCCTCGATCCTGCCATTCCTGGCTGCTCACCGGTAGGGTTATTTCAGGCCCGGGACCCGGGCCGGAGCCGGAGCCATGTCCATGAAGCTGGCTTGACTGCGAAGGACCTGGCTGGCTTGCTGACATGTACCCTCCGCCCATGCCTCGTGAACTTCGACGTGGTGGAGGTGGTCCTCCTCCGGGTGGTACTGGGACGTGACGGCCGGGGTTGTAGCCTCTATCACTTTGGCTGGGTTCGCGGGACGGTATCGGGTGTTGGTAGGGCTGGTTGGAAATGGGATCTAGCTGTGGCTGTGACGGGAAGTACGTGGACGGTCGAGCAAGGTCGGCGGTGGGCTCTGGTGTCGAAGCCATTTGGACCATGTCGATGCCGCGCTGTTGGGAATATGCAGTCGAGACCGGGCGCTGAGCGTATGATGCATTGCTAGACGGGCCACCGCCTTGTTGAGGATGCCGGCCTTGATCTGTGTCAGGCCGAGTTGAACGAGCGATCTGTATTGGCAAGTGCCCGCTCGGTGTTGTGGTTAGAATGCCATCTCTCG
>Ga0247774_1000355_pt1 | contig 22502 bp, 14 predicted proteins | sample UWRJL001104B6_FD_179933 | JGI IMG/M metagenome (GOLD analysis project Ga0247774, IMG submission 179933) | Plant litter microbial communities from Arlington Agricultural Research Station in Wisconsin, United States - UWRJ-L001-104B-6 | ecosystem: Environmental > Terrestrial > Plant litter >... | reverse complement strand
TTGCGGCGGTGGCAACTACTTGGCGGCACCCAAGGTGAGCCATTAAATCGCACCTATGAAGGACTGAGACACACTGATGTTCGTGAATGGCCACCAGGGGGTGTGGAGGGGGACCAGGCTGACGCTGGTGGGAATCGATGTACGCCACAATGCAACCCTAGAATCTCAAAAACGAAACAATTTCGGTGTGGGATGCAGTCAAGGCTAGGAAGATAACCTGTAAATACCGCCACTTGGGGCTGTTTTTCCGTCAGCCAAGCGACACCCACTGGTGCTGGGACTCACGCGGGCCCTGCGCCGTCACCTACGGATTATCCAGAAATGGAGTTTCCTCAGAACACCGTAGATCGATATATATACTCCATCTCAGGATTACTTCTTCTGAAAATTGTGAGTGCGGTAGTCCATTGTTATAGACCGCCAGAGATTCGAAAAATGGACTTTCGGTGTCTAGCGTCTACTCCGAGTCGAATATTTCAAAATCTCTGGCCAGGCACATGGGAAAGTTCATTCTATAAATTTCTTTGGCTATATCTAGGGCTAGAACTGACGGAGTGTGCATCATAGGGTTATGCGCCTACAGATCGTGCCTTCGAGTCTTTGTAAATCCTAGTCGACAACGCGTACGCTGGTGGGAAAAACCCTCGGTTTGTTAAATTCCCCGTTCACTTAGCTGACGCAACAGTTGTGATGCTGATGAACCTTTGCTTGGCTGAGGCAAGACATGTGAAAATGGAGTCAGTGCTATTTCTTATGAATGTAACGAGCCAAGTAGTACATTTCCACCTAACTGACTAATGTATTTATACGAAAGCATCGAACATAAAGGATAAGAGAATGGACAAAAATATAAATATTATATAGAAAGAGATGATCTGCAGGTCGTATGAGGCTGGATCAGCCAAGGGTTAATAAAGGGCTGAGCGGGTAATAATACATCCCACTTCTTCGTTCATCGAGTAAGCCCATGATCTGAATGAGCCGAAAGGAAGACAAAACATTCTTCGTCCCGTATTTAAGTTACTACCAATACTGGCGGCAAGCCAACGGAGGTGTTTGTCGCGGATGTGGCTAATACCATTGGCAGCGGGGAGGGAGGGAGGCAAGATTCAAGGTCAATCTCTGATATCTTTGCTCTGCATCCCCAAGTTCGTCGTCATGAAGCTGAGAACCTAGCGTAAGACGCTAAGCCCCGATTCAAAGAACAAGCAATTTGGAATTCTCGGCCAGAACCGCGAGTAGCACGACGATTTTCGGGCAGAATTCGACTTGTTGGTGAAGGAGGTGTACGCCGACGGCGTTGACTACATGGTATGCGCCACTGAACAGCTCGAAGTGCTTTTCGAGTGTACCAAGTTTCTAGCTCACCAAGGTTCCTTTAGTGTACCGAGTCGGGTCCTAGACCGGTCTCACATTCCCATCAGGACGGCCGCCAGGCTGGCAGGCAGCTCTTCTACCCCAGGGTCGTCCTTGCCCGGCAGGAGATATGTCGATCGTCGCAAGAACCTGCTCGAGCTAGAGCGACGGTCGAGGTGGACTACATCCATACCCATGGTGATTCAGTTGGCGTCGGACCCAAAGACCACCGCGGGTTCCTGCAGGACACCTTTGGAAGGAGGATCATGGGGCCATGTCTGTGCATCTCCGAGGATGACAAATCAGCACGCAGTCGGGTATCATGACAACAAGGGACTTCGTTATTTGCCGCTTGGGCGCTTAAAACCTGTGATTATGCGAACTGATGGTGGTAAGGAGGAGTGTGGGTTTGTGGGGCGGAGTTTGCCTGGTGGGAGGACACAAACATGAACAGAAGATGCGTAAATGGAGAGGCGGCCAGTTGCATTTGAATAAATATGTACTGAATTGAGAAATATGGCATTTAGAGGTAGAGATGAAGTGTTAACGAGATGTCAGCCTATTCTATTGCTGGCATCTTGGTAGTTTTCCTCCCCCGGTACAGCGATGAGGCTTTCTACTTGTCTACCCTGGGATACACGCGCATAAACAACGACATGAATCTCACATAGTGTCAATAATTCGAGGAAGGAGATCATCGTTGAACTTCCACAGCGTCGTAGTGAAATCAGTCGCCACAGCGCCGCCGGTATACCACGTCGACCGCTTTCCCTGTAGCTCATAGACATCTGCCATCCACCCGCCCCGGATATCGTCAGCCGAGACGCCGAATCCGACCGCCCCATGATCGGACGAGTCGAGCACGACGAGCTGCTCGCCTTTGAGATCGGGTAATACCCCCTCTTTGGCCATGCGCTCCATGGCACCTTGCGCCGTCTGCCGCGCTGCTTCGAGGTCGAAGTTTGCGTAGTCGTTCCCGCCCACAGGCACCCAGTACGCCTTGCTCGGGGCGCCGTAGTGCTGGAACCGAGTCGTGTACGGTGCGTTGACGTACGAGTACAACGGATCTTCCAGGACGGACGCGTTGCGGTTGACTAAAGCAGTGCCCTCGGGTAGTTTCGAGTGGGAGGCAACCATGAGCCAGCTGTGTCCATATTCTGGCTTCGACCATATCTCCGACTCTTTGTCGTTGAGATCGAATGGCTGCATGTTTTCCCGCGTAGGCTGTATCGCTAAGAGGAGACGCTTCGCGATAATTAGCTTCTCTTTGCCATCCTCCCCCTTCTGTTGGACGACTAGCTGGACCCCGTTGTCATTCCTTTCCGACTTGATGACTTTGGTGTCAAGTAGCACATCGTCTCCCAGGTGGTTAGCTATCTTGTCGTACAGCTCCTGGTTAGTATTAACGGGTTGATATCGCGGCGAGCCGATTAGAGTCTTCGCAATGCTCGGGATGAACACTTTCATGATGTTTATGGTGATAATCTCAGGAAAGGTACCGCTCGAACCGACGCCGCCTCCCGTTAGGCCCCAGATACGCGGTAGCAAAGCCTCCATATCATACTTCTTGACGAAGTCCCCAATCGGCATGAGAAGGTCCTCGGGGATTTTGTCCCCCTTGGGAAAGTTCCACCATCCCGGCACAAGCATCTCCTCATACTTGTTCTCCTCACAAACTGCCAGATACTTTCGAACTGCCTCGTCCGAGATATTGGAGTCTACCGGCCGAAACCCTGGGAGCTCTTTGCCCGTGGAAAAGTCGACATATCGTGACGTAGCCGAGACTGGCCTTGGATCTCCGAGTGTTACATTCAGGCGTTTAAAGAAATCCAGAGCATCCTCATACGGAAAATAAGACGCGAGGCCAAACTCAATGACCTTATCGGTGTCGGGATCGATGTAGGTATCTACATGGCCGCCCTTTTTCAGCGGGACATGAGCGTGTCAGCGACAGCAAGGAAGACTCGAACATGAATTAAAGCGCGAAAAGAAGAAACACACCAGAAGACCCTGCTTCTCAACCACGACCACGCTTTTCCCAAAATCTTCAACTAGCCGAAATGCAGCATGAGCCCCCGAAGCGCCGCCGCCAATGATGGCCACGTCCCTCTCAATGATGTCCTTGGGATCGAAGGCGGACGGGTCGATCTTGACCGCGGCATGTGCTGTCGGGAGGTACAATAGCGCGGCAAGAGCGCCGGCAATTCGCGGCAGTGAAGTGGGCATTGTGACAGTCACTGGCGACTTGCAGGGATGAGGCGTATGGTGGCCCAGATAATCGTGAAACCTTGCACGCCGTGCGAGCGTCGTCCCACCCTCGCCATGTGACGGACCATAGGTGAGTTATGTACGACTCCATATCCCCAAACGCATTAATTAAAAAGGAAAACAGAAACGAATTCCCGAAGGAAGTGCACAGTTCTCCATAATCGATGCCTCGTAAGATTCCCCGCTCCGCGCCTGGGTCTATTAGCCGCTATGGCCAGTGGGGAGCCTGCCATGCGGGGCAAAAGTTCAGGCTTCGGAGGAAAAGGTTGGGCGGGCCGAGACGAGTGGGCTTCAATCTGAGAGGCGAGCTTCGGGCCAAAATAGCCGGGAAGTTTTTCTTAGTTGCCTCATCATCCAACGGCGAAGCGCTCCCAAGTGACCAACTGCACGCTTCTGTTGATCTCACCTAAAACTTTGGGCGGGATCTTCACCGATCTTCGTCAATTCGGTTCAGATGTGCAGATTAATACCCCGAACGTGGTGAGCAGGCCATGCTGAGGTTGAGTCACAGGGGAGTCAAGAGGGAGAGCGGATGCGAGCGGGAACCATATCTAGCCCACGAGAGCCATTCATGCTGAGGCGATCACGGCAAGCAGCCGGAGATATCATGACCATATTGAATTGACTTTTACTACCGGGCATAAAATATGCCTAATGGTGCACAACCGCACGCAAAACAACGGCGTTCACAAGATTACGGCCGCGAGCACTAACACAGCTTAATAATTGCTCACCTACACGGAGCCCGATTGCTACAATCAATTACAAGCAAGTTAATTGCAGTGGCTTAGTGGGGTCTTTTAAGCTGCTGTAATTAAGCCGCTGCTGCAATTTTGCGATGTGTTCCATTAGGCAAAATGTTGTGCCCCGGTAGCAAAAGTCTTAAAGAAAGGTACCACAGCAGAGGAGAACTGCACCTCTCGCAGCAGTCAGAGCGATTGGGTCGACTTGGTCTACTGGTAGGGCTAACACGGCACGGGAGCGAGCGGCGCGGGGAAGTCAGTCTGGTGGCATGGCGTATTTTGCGCCGCATCTAGAAGACGACTAGAATATGCCTGACTGCCGAATAACGGCAGAGCGGCAACCGAGCCTGCTCCACTGATCTTGGCATTTCAGGTGGTAACACAAAAGGGCGACCCGGCAAACACCAATCTAATTGGAGTGTGTTTGTCAGCCTACAAGCGTGGTGTGATGTCAGAGGGCAGATTCAAAACAATCCATGAGACGCGCGAAATATATGTCTACATGAATTGTGCTACTAGAATCAAGTTATCTCAAGATGACTTGCCCGGTGCGGCCGTAAGGATATTTCAGGAGCAAAAAGAGAAAAATCCGGGTCGATTGAAGCTGAGTGGCGCATTTCGGGGGTTGGGGTATTGGACATTTGTCCTCACTTGTTCCGGTTTCGTCTGGCTTTCAAAAGCTCCCAGCGCATTCTACCAGTGAGAAAACTAGACGCAACGACCTAGGGCCATACCATTCCATACTAGTACATATATACTCGAGGCGGCCCCACACGATGCTTTGCCCTAGACGATTGTCGGCCGATTTCACCACTACATAAGCCTTACATTTATGCCCTTGGTGGAGTGGGCTAAGCCTTGTACGCCCCTAAGACGCCTCATGCTTGGTGGCACAGACAGACGTTGGGTTGCTACATGTACCCTGTGAGCATTGCTGCATCGAAGATCCCCCTCTGCGCAATGCGGCACAGTCAACAGTCAATCTTATGCCCCTGGAGCAGGGATATCGGTCCAATGATGGCAGATTGATCGGTCCGATTGAAGTTCCATGGTTCTGCTGGCATTTTCTTCTGCATCGCATCACAATGCCCATTTTTTCACCCAATTCAGTAAAATGCAGTCTTGTTTTGGCGGACATTTTGAATTCGTAGCATATTTTCCAAGGATCCCATATATCCCCTTGCTTACCACCTCAGTGTCAGAGTGTTGGGCTGTTACATCAATGTGTAACGGCACCAATCGCTGTGGGAGGCTTGCTGTGTTGGTAGCGACAGGCAATTGGGGCTGTTCCCTCCACTACATACGCCGCAAAAGTTTATACGGTCGGCCTTAAGAATAACATGTAGACGGGATCACACAGCCCCTGAGTTCTATTGTAGTAGCGCCAGGCTCACCCATCGCCATAATCATGTTGGCACATCTCCGGCCACGGTGCTACCTATGTTAAAGTGGATTTCCCTCGACACGGAAAGTCCAACGCTGGTTCTGGCCTTCTCGTCTGAACTTGGATCTAAGATCCCATATCACTACGACGGCACATTCAGCAAGCCACGATCTAGTCCTGTTTCGGCTACCATTTGACATCGCCCATCCCGAACCCTGCAATTTAGCAGGTTGTGTTGACCATCATGGCCTCTACTGAGCATTCTTCAGGGTCAATTGACCCAGCCAGAGCGGCCGAGAGCAATACCGCGAACATAATTGCCATCTTTGCTATATTTCTCGTCATCTCGCTTGCATTTGTCGGTCTTCGCTTGTACTCGCGCATCATCATTACTAAGAGCAAGGGCTCGGATGACCTTTTTATCGTACTCAGCGAGGTATATTTACCCTGCTTACAGGCGACAATCAATAGTTTTCTAGATTCTTTTGTAGTGCTGACGGAGAGAGCAGCTTTGCGCCATAACGAGTTTCGTGCTCTACTGTTTGCAAGCACAACATGGTCTGGGTCGACATAAGGACACAATATCGGAAGGAGATATGCGTGCCTTCAACGAAATAGGATTCGGCATATCCATCACGGTGAATTCCAATGCGTTTACCTTTCTTAAGTTTTCCATTGGGCTTTGCCTGCTGCGACTTCGTGCCGGCGTTGGACGATGGTACAACTGGACGATTTGGGTAGCCCTTGGTCTGTCTCCCATTATCATTACCTCATCTTCCCCGTACTTCTCTTCTCGATGCTTTGACTGATAAAACTAACGCTTTTTCTTGCAGTTATTGTTGGCATTTGGGGAATCCTAGGACCATTGAGCTTCATCTTGCATTGCAGGCCGCTGGCAGGACACTGGGATAAGACGATCGGGGCCAAATGTTACCCGTTCCCGCTCTACATCAAGTTTGGAGTTGCCAGCACCAGTATGCGCTCCCGTTTGGAATATGAGACAATTTGGGGTTTAAAGCTAACGTGTTCGGCTCGCAAAGCGTATGGCCTCGTTACCAATAGTCTCTTCGCCGTTTTGCCTATTCCAGTCATCTGGAAACTCAACATGAAGCGAAAAACCCGAATCTATTTAGTGGCAATTCTCAGCGTTGGTTGGATGTACGTCATATTAAGCTCGACACGGCAATATTTCCCATAAATAGCTCTCTAATTTTTTGGTTTTCTATTCTAGCGCTGTTGTGACTGGTATTGTCAAAGCGACATATCAGTATGATCAGTTAAAAGACAACGACACGACGTTTCACTCGTTCTATCACATATGGAACTAGTAAGAATATGCCCTACCACGCATCTAGCGACTTAGAAAGGATGTGCCATAGTTACTCGTGATGGGAACTAACATACAAAACCAGCATCCAGCTCAACCTCGCCATCGCCGCCGCCTGCGCGCCAATGCTGCGCCCCATCTTCGGACGGACCCTCGGCCTCGAGCAAAGCAAACAAGCATACCCGACCAACGAAAATCGGAACAGAAGGCAACCACTCCGCCGAAAACAGATTCATGACACAATGCTCACCGTCGAGTTGGAGACGGTAGACGGCGGCATTGACTATGCGTCGGATATAGACAACATGAAAGTGCAAGACCCCGAGCGTGGCACGAATGTATACAGGTGCGACACCTCGAGAGACGCCTCAGGTAGCGAAGAGGTGATTCTCCAGGGGAAAACGCATATGAGCCCGAACGAAAAGAAATATCCGTCGCAAACACATGGCCACAGTTTGCCGGAGCCATCGCATTTCGGGCACCATAATGAGAGGCTGCATCCCTCGTATCCACCGCAGCATTGGAGGCGACAGGAACAGCACCAACTAACGCCAGAGACACAAAGGGGGATCGTGAAGACAGTCGAATACTCGGTCAACAGAGCTTGAAGAGTCGCCACAAAAGGCCAGTTGGATACTCCGCCGGGGCACCATATTGATTGTATATTAAAAAAACACCTCGGGGCTAGCAAACAGGAGCCACGCACAGCCGCCTGTAGAAATATATTAGGGCAAAGAAGAAGGACGCATGATCGTCCTGGAGGAAACCGAAGACATTCCAGGCACCAGGGACACGAAGAGAGGAGTGGACGCCCTCAATATGTATTTTTAGCTTCGCAAAGTGTCTACCAGCCGCAAAGGTTCACGGGCCAGTGTCATTGCAAAGAAAGCGAACATGGAAGCACGAATTGGTGCAGGACTAAAGAACTTGAAACTGAATAAGCTCAAACGCAATAATAAGGAAGGATTTACATCATGATCCTCACGCGGCTCGCGATATCAACGAGATTTTAAAATGCCAAATGTATAAATGTCGAAAAAGAAACTCACAGAGAGATATATGGATTGATTTACTAGCTCAAATTCGTCTTATTCCTTCTTGTTTTAACTAGCCAGCATCTTTTCTGAAACGATTGTTCACTCGTATCGGCTTAGATCAGGACAACCAGGTGCTTTAGGGAGTGAGAATCTGGTCTCCACGAAGACCTTTTGCATACCATCCTCCTTGGCGTCGAATTTGTAATAAACTTTGGCCAAATCTTCCAGGGCCACGCGGTGAGACACCATCTGGAGCGGATCCAGTTCCCCCTTCTCGATCATGCCTAGTAAGTGTTTCCAATATTTGTGGACTGGTGCTTGTCCATTTCCGATGAGGCGTATACCTCGCTGCATCATTGAGCCGATCGCAAAATGATTGGTCTTTCCGCGTGGTTCATTATAGTTAGCAACAAAGTCCATCTAGTCACATTTCAACTGTATTTAAAGAATCAGATGCAGTGGTGCTGGAAGTCGAGCAACTTACGTATCCCACATACACACCGGTAACACCACACCGCCCATAATTCCTCACCCCCTCCACCATCTCGTTCAGGATCTCACTAGTGTCCGTCTCCGCACCTACCGCCATCTCGATCCAATGCGCCCACCCCTTGGCATATTCGCCTGCGGCACATTCGAGCGCCACATCGGGTCCTCTACCATCGCACAGCTCCTTAAGTTTGCTCACTACCGTCTCTTTGGACGTGATACCGCTCGACAATTTCTTGAAGTCGAGAAAATCAATCTTGGCTAGGTCGGCTTCCGCGAAGCGAGACCGGACAAACGACAGTCGTGGTTCCGTGTCGATAAAGATTACGTGCTTGGCCCCTTCCTTCAAGGCAAAGATGCCCGCCATCTGGCCAATAGGTCCGGCGCCGAATACGGCAACAGAGTCGTTTGGGTAGACAGCTGTGTCCTTGACACAGTTGAACGAGGTAGCTAGGACATCAGAGAGGTAAAGTGCTGCGGAGCAAAAATGTTGCAATCATGTCAGATGGCACAATCGCGACGAGGACAGGGACGACCTATACGTAATCTATCTGGTTCACGTACCTTTCTCATCTGGAATGTGCTCAGGGATCTCCAGAAGGTTCACGTCGCCGAGCGGAACCCGGACGTATTCGGCTTGACCTCCAGCGAAGCCGCCTGTGAAGTGAGAATACCCAAAGATGCCTGCCGTCCGGCCTCCGTACATGGCCTTGGCTGCAGTGTTGGCATTTGTTTTCTCACACTGAGATGACAACTCCTGCTTGCAAAAGAAGCACTAGCACAAAAGGATTAGCAACTCCTGCAAATTCATAATGTTTATTATCCGAGTGCGTACAGTTCCACAGGCGATCTGAAACGATGCGACGTAGCGACGTCCGATTTGAACCTTCTTGACAGCTCGTCCGACAGATTCAACAATTCCGCAGAATTCGTGCCCGAGGATGTCACCCTTTTCCATTTGGACCACCGCACCTGCATTCGATTATTAGCCAAGTGACCTCTCTCAGCATTCCATTCATGAATGAGGGACGAGCAAGACTACGCACCATGAAGGAGATGTAGGTCACTACCACACACGGTAGTACCAGTTACCTTGAGAATGACATCCCCATCTTCAAGGATCTTCGGCTTCGGGACGTCGGCTATTAGATGCGGGGGTTAGCAACAAATTTCTGGTATAGAACTCAGCAATTGATGTGACAACATGCCCATTTCCACCTTGTTCTTTCCCGACCACACCAGTGCCTTCATTGTCTCGGTTGCGTCCCCAGCTTGTTTGTAGCTTGATATATCTTGCTGCGTAACTGCGTTTGAGTCATGGCCAATGGCCTGTTCGACTTTGTACGCTGCCTGGGAAGTCGCCATCATGTATAGGGTGTAATTGTTTGATGATGATTAGAAAATCGTATTGTAAATTCTGCCTTAGGTTCTAGTGTATGAACTGAAAAAGGTTTCCGCTTGGGGCCGGGCACCTTCAGCTATATATCCGCAACATCATTCCCGCGCCATCCCTTTTTTTCTGGGGGTGAGATATACGTGGTGGAAGTTCAAGTCGGGACGTAGTGGTAATGACATCAATATTTCGATACGCGAACAGAACCCTTCCTCTAGGTGTGGGTGTCAAGGCCACTTACAGAGGTACTTTGCTTCTCGATCTCCAAAGCCAACACACAGGGACGAATCGGGGCGATAATAGGACGAAAGTCTAGCGTAAACGTACGCCTGACGTCAGCGCCATGGGCTCAAATGGTACAGCCGGAGCAAAATCTCCAGGTGCAGCCATCGGCCCCAGGCTCCACTTTTCGTCTCGTTCGGATGGAGCAACAAACCCGTTAGCTTGCACCTTCAAGTGGATCCCTCCCCGTTTTTATCAACCGAAAAAACTTCATGAAAGAAATGCATGTTTCTTGACCCCAATCTGGATTCCCTCAAACCTATGCCGCTGAGGCTCTGACTAGTAAAGGACCTTTAAGGCCATCTAGGCCTCCATTCCGTCCCTAACTATTTGATGCTACTGGTTTCTCCCTATAACCTTCGCGATGAAGAAACACGCTGCATAGCTCCGCTTCTTATGGCATAAGGAAATGCCAAGCAAGAGTATCTTTTAGCACCCTAATCGACATTGAGTCTACTTCATCGTATTCATTAGATATCACTGGCTCTCCATGCAAGAGCGAGGGGCACTGCAGTGGGCAGGTAATAAAACTCTTCAACATACGGAGCGCAGTGCAGACAGGGGATAAGATAACCTTTCGAGCCTTTCACAAGCTGGAGGACGGAGCTTTAGTAGGATTAACTATCTAAATACTAGAAAATCCGCTGTCCACTCCCAGCGTCTTCTGTTTGAACTTAAAGACAAATGCTAGGTCGAAGAATTTCTTTGCCTCTGCGTCTACTTGTGTCGTGCCTGACTATAATATTAAAACTGGCCGGTGAGGAACACAGACGCCTTTGGCAATGTATAACGCCTAACATTAGACCTCAATCTGATATCAGAAATTCTACACTCCTTCGGAGCTAGGTTCTTACTGCTTGACTGGGACTGAATATTCTACTTTGAGAGGTATAATTACATTCGTAGATTTGATCAGCAGGCGCGAGTGAACGAGTAAAGAAATTTAGTATTGTGGTATCAAAAGACAATTGAGTAAATACAGGTTTGTGGTTGTTGAGATAAAAATATATACAAAATGTTCATATGTACTGTTCTCCTTAAAATTGGAGTTGAAAGGAATCCACCGAAATATCCCTCAACTTCCTTGCTGGGGATGTTACATCCGATCGGCCACCGTTCTCCGCATGAATTGGCTTGTCACTCGTCATTGGCTATACCGGGTCTATACGGCATCAGCCCTCGGAATGATCTTGCCCGGCTCAAACTCGATGTCTGTCGGAAACTTCGGCACAGTCGGCTTCGGCTCCGTTGGCAGCTTCGGCGCGCCCGGCAGCCGGAAGTCCGGAAGAGACGGCGTAACTGGCGTCAAGGGCTTCTTAGCCAGCACGAAGCACTTGTCGTACAGAGTCCACATCTTCTCGAACAGCGTCTTGCGCCAGTCCGGACTCTGGTAGTTGGAGCCCGCATAGGCGAAGCACTCGAGCCCGACCTTCAAGTCGACGTCGGCGCCGAGAATCGCCTGAGCGTTGGCGCAGACGCCGCCGTTGGTATTGGCCGAGACGGTAGCCGTGCCTTCGAACTTGGGAGCCAGGACGGCGACGCCGACCTCGTATCCAGACTTGAAGATGCGGGCTTCAGCCTTGGGTGTGATGAAGGCGTGGACGCCGAGCTTGGCCTTGAGGGATCCTTGACCGTTGGGGTCTTGCTGGACGGTAGTTATTTGCCAGCTGAGAGATTTGTTAGCTATGTGGGCGTGCGGCAGACAATATTGTGACATCGTTATGACAGAAGATGAAGCCGATGGACGGAGAGTGTGATCCAACTTACCCAGACTTTTCGTCGTCGCAGCCCCTGAAGCACTCCTTCCATACGGATGGATTTGTGAGCTTGGCGGTGGCCCCCCACGTAACATGACCCTCGCCGTCGAGGCTCGCATCCCAGCCGACGCCAATGTCGGCGGCGATGCGAAGCGAGGCAATCTTGGGGATGCTGAACCCGTAGGCGGTGATGGGGATCACGACCTTGTGGCCCTTACCGCTCTTACTGCCCTTTCCTTGGAGCTTGAGGTTGAGGAAGGCTTGCACGTCCTCGGCCCGGAACTCGACGTACGACTTCTTGACCTTGAACCACTTGATCTTGGCATACAACTTCACCCTGATCTTGCCGCGCGTGCCGCAGTTCGTGCAGTCGAGCTTGAGGTAGTTGTTGCCCGACCCAAGCGAGACGATGTTCTTGTTGTTGAAGTTCGTGTTGAGAGAGATGGTGGCAGTCTTCTTCCCCGTAATGCGTTTCTCGAGCTCCACGTCACCGTCGAAGTCGCGAGCGTTGATGATGGGCTCGTCCACGTCGGCAAGTGTCTCGACGACGAGGTCACCATCGGGGATGATGGCCTCAACGTCATCGATCTCCTCGACCGTCATGTAGGCGATAAACTTCTGGTCGTCGTACTTGACACCCGTAACGCGGAAGGGCGTCTCAGCTTTGTTGGCGCCGCAGTCCGGGTGGTTGACGAACATGATGATGTTGTTCTTGGTCGCGTCGTTGACCCAGTTCCAGCTCTTCTTGGCCTCGTTGTAAGGGCCAGATTGCTTGAAGTCGAGGGACATGGACGGGGCCGTGCAGTCCACCTTCTCGAGGGCGGTGCCGAAATCGGCCATGTTGATGACCTTGACCTCGTCCTGCTCGTTCCAGTTTGCTGTGAGTTCAGCTTTTGTGACATCGTCATCTATTGCAGATGTCAGCAGTTGGTTCAATACCCGTACTTAATAGATCTCATTGATCAGCCCTGGCGGTCTCACCATCGTTCCAATTAAGGGCGATGCTCTTCTTCAATGCAAAGTCAATCTTCCCAGAGAACTTAGGGACCTTAGGCTTTAGGATCTTCAGGTTTTCGCTGGGGACGTCGAGCTTGAGCTTGTCAAGCGGGACGGCGGCTGGTGAAATGTCGAGTCCGGTGAGGTCCTGGAGGGGAACGGCCCACACGGGCGCAAGCCCGAAGGCTAGGGCTAAGATGCTGGAGTAATGCATCGTGGTGATAAGAGGGAGGGACAAGAAATTTGAAGGATTAAAACGAGTGTATTGTAACGACTGGAAGCGCTTCTTCTATGGAAAGAAGATCTGCTCGATTGTCTGATGAGAAGACCTTGCTCTGATCAACAAGAATCATGATGAGGATCAGGCGGGGGGATTTATGGTTTTTGTATCCAGCGTCTCGTCGCCTCCGGTTGCCATCCGTAGATGCGTCCTTGGTCGATCTTGCGACACCCGGAGCATCATGATGGCCTAGCGGACTAGCTTCCTGTCACGATATTCTGGAAACCGACTAGTAGCGAACCAATTTTAGGAAATTGTTCGACATCTTATCTAACAAGTGAGGCTGAGTCTTGAAGCCCAGACACACTTGAATATGCCAAGACCATATTGTTCGACCAATTAATATCAAACTACGATCCAAACCCTGCGACTCATTATCTTGGTCAATCGAATCGAGTGGAAGTTGAACATGAAAAGGAATTCGATGAGACCATGAATCTCTGCCGCATGAAGGTGGCTCGGCACGACTGGATGCTTTCACCAGTGATGATTTTTCCTCGTCGGCGTTGAAAAGAGGGGCCACTGGCTCAGCCGCATCGGCATTAAGGATTCAGCTGATCGGGCCCCTGGCGGCTCATGATGGTCGCTGCCAATCGTCGGCGCATGTTTACAGGCCGGTCGCTCGTGGCGCTAAATATGCTCCCGACTCAGCTGACGCCATGCCAAGAAGAGTGTGGCGTAAACGTGGGAGGCTGCGCCGAGGGGAAAGGGATGACCATTGGAAAAAGGGTTTCTGGTTCTGGATAGCGACATGCTCTCGAGGAGAACGATGGGCCCTGAGTCGCTGGATCAGGGGAAGCCACCAATAAACGCGAGCAGGGCGAGCTTCAGCCCTAGAATTTACAGAATTACCCCGATCGACCGGTTCAGGCGGCTGATTGGTCCAGTTTTGGCGATATTAATATCCCGAGTCAAAACTGGACGTCAACAACCGTGCAGCCGACCAAGGAGGCCAGAGAATGTTATCTAGCTCGTTTCCAATCTTGGAGCCAGCCAAAATCATAAACCTAATTTCAACATTACATCAAATCTGAGCGCCGGGTCTCGCCAAGAGCATCAAATCGCTGTCCCCCAAGTCTTTGGTATTGTGGCGCAGTCCTCCACCCGATCCTCGAATCTGGTGGTTCAGAGCGGAGAACGCACATGGTTGGGAACCGCTGGCCGCTTGCACTGTCGTCTATTTGTGATATGTTGTTTTGAGATTGCGACGGCCGCGATCTCATTGCTAGGCTGGGGGGGCTCGTCTCTGCCCCGCCGCCGCCACATATCGTTTGTGTCGCGCGACCTGATTAACTTCTGCCATGACCTACTCTGGTAGTCTTAAATTTATGTTCAAATGAGGGGCTACTGGATTGGACTGAGCCAACTTGATCCGACCTATATTTGGGTTAGGGTTAGAAATAGGTACAGGGCGTCCTCGGGGACTATAGGCAATGGGGATAGATTCGCGGCTTTGGAGCAGTTCGCTTGGATTCTAAGTCTTTGTCGAGGTTCTTTAAACTGTGGGTCTCTTTGAGGTATTTGCAGCTTTAGAGATATTAATAGATCAAGATAGAGGCAATTAGCTAGCAAGGTAGCCGTGTTATTCTAAAACTGGCTCTGAAGCTCAACCTCGCAACTCGTCCACCATTTGTACAAAGAGCCTCTCCAGAATATGCCTGGCACGTAATCTATAATCATAAGCTAGCATTCGATAAACCTGTTCGGCGGATCAGGAAGAGAATTGAAAAGATCCGCGTACCTGAGGCACGGGCAACTCCCTCCACCGACCAAATTCTGAGTTCCAGCTTCTCCCACTGCCATCCATCTACCCCCTTTTATCACCAAGTGTTTCGTAACCCGAACAACCTTGGTCCCGCCGAACTCATAGAGGACAAGCACGTGGGAGAGAAAAACTCCGGAGACCTTCCCCACTTATCGATGAGGCGTCTTCAGTTCTGAGCAGGAAGAAAACATCACAGCGTTGTCAAGGCCGTAGCCCCTCCAAAACTCAATAAGCGAGGCAGTAGTGGCTGGAATTTCATCTCAATCTATCGAGAATAGGCGGCTGTCGCCTGAATGCCTGAGATATCCGGGCTGCGGATGGTTGTAGAGTGGGCAAAAATGTAAAGCACCCAGCCGCCTGGTGTAAATTTTATTTTTTATCGCCCGCCTGAAACCAAAAGCACACTCAGCCGTTGAATTCTGATTCTTTTGTTGGGGATTCCTCCGTTCTTCCTAGGTTTCCGACAGGCTACGCGCCAGCTATCGAGCGGCAAAGCCGCGATGAAGACCCGTGCCGGCGGAGGATAAAGGAATCGCTACTGCTTCGGAGTCCGGCGGGCTGACGCTAAGAAGTGGACCCAGTTTGGTCTCACGAACTGCGCCAACCCGAGTCGATGGAGCCTCGTAGGTCAGTCGCTAAATCCTGCCTAGGTAAATTGAGGCATGTACTCCGAGATTATTAGTACTCCAAATGAGTAAACTCTCCGCCACCCAGAAACTTGGGAATAGTCCGCACTCATTATGTGCTCGTTCCATTCGTGTGGGATAATTTTGCATCAGTAGTATAGCATTTGGTACACGCCGCTCTTCGATACATTTCTTGCATCAGTATTTGCTTTCTGAGATCGCCCCTATTTTTAGTGTGTACCGTGCACGTGTGTATGAACCGACTGTTGCAGGCCGCATGAGTCACCGGCGTCGGCAAAAGTGAACGAACGAGCATGGACCTTGATACAGTGTGAGATAAGTAAGCAAGTAGGTATACAGTAGACACTGCTAGCGATCTGGTATTTGCGCAAAGTAACTTTACAAGCAGAGAGCAATTCTCATGCCGAAACGGCACAGCCGACTGCGAGACAGGACAGCTAGTTAGTAATAGAGAGCAGATATGAATATAAAATCCCCAGGAAGTATACATCGAGTAAATTTTATCTCAATCTCTATTCAGTGCTCCCGGCAATGCCCAAAGATACACACACTCTTTAGCATACTGCAATCGATTGATTTTACTGCCTACCGATCGCTTCGTCGTCTCTTTCGCCAGTTTGCGGCTCCCCGCCACCGCCACCCAGCTCGCACAGGATGCCGTATTTCTTACGCGATGCCAGTAAGGACGACATCCCGGCCATGGCCGATCTGGCCACTACAGCCCGGGACATGACCAAGCCCCCAACGGAGCGAGACGACTTTTACCGGTCGACACAAAGCGCACTCACGAATGATTTTGGCAATCAGAAGAAGGACTTCCTCGTCGTCGTGTGCACTAACGATGGCCAGAACAAAATCGTCGGCATGGCCGACTGGATCTCGCCGGGTAGTTCAGCCCACGAAGACGGAGTGGAGCAGGAGACGCAGCTGGTGCACAGCTGTCTCGGCGAGAAGGCGACGCAGATGTATTGTACGTCGAATTTCCCGCCGTCTCTCCCTCTCACCTTGTGCCTGCTTTTCTCGTTGTTCGTCCGGCTAAAATGCATATAGCCCTAAACTCCGTGATCGCCGATCCGGACTACAAGCGCAAGGGTGTGAGCGGTATGCTTCTCGACTGGGGTCTTGATAAGGCCCAAGCCGAGGGAAAAGGCGTTTACCTATTCGTGGGCGATCTTGAAGTGGACACATTCGAGGACATGCAGTTCGAGGAGCTGGATAGCGTGACGGTGTTGGGAGCAGAGCGCCATTTGATGATTTGGGAGCCGAGTGACTTGTCGTCTGCCTGCGATGTTGGAGGGAAAAAGGACGAAATTGACGAGGACGACAGTGAGCCGGAGTTGGGTGCTTTGGGTATGGGATGAGCAGGAATGGTCTCTAGATTATTCGTTCTTCTGCGTAGTTCCTTCTACCGCCATTTATTTCACGTCTTATGTCTTCTCAGCCCTTGTTTCCCACTGTCAATTTCTCAGTTTGTCCATGGTCATGCCGTCGATAAAGTATCTAATAAGGTAACTAGAGCTTTCGGGTCCGATAGATCGTCTATTTTGTCCTCCGACCGGAATCTAAACCCTGCCTATGTTGTAACGACATTCAACAGGCTGCAGAGATTTGGGAAAGTTTAATATTCCCTTTCATCTTTCTGCTTTCTTTCTTTAGTTAAATTTACTAAGCTAGTTATTGAAGAAGCTATCATCGGTACATCTCTACCCTTTCACTTTCTCCCACAGGAACGATTCATAATATTCTGGACCTTAGGGTCCTGATCTTTCCAAGTTGCCCCCATCTTCGCCTTCGCTGCATCAGGCATGTTCTTCCGCAGCGTCGCCAGCTCGTTGAACTGCTTCGCGGAGCTCATCGCCGCACCAGCGCCTCCCATGACCAGGCCAACAATCGCCATCGGGGCCGACTCCGGGTCGTCGATGAGCTCATAGATACTTAGCCCCGCGTCGGCGGCAACCTCGACGGCCGACACCATACGCGCGATGGCGGCGCCTGCCCTCCCGAGGCCACCAACGGCACCGCCAATGAAGGGAATGATCATGAGGATGCTCGAGATGATGGTGAGGATCAGATCCTTCTTCTTCGCCTCCTGAATCTGGCCTCCAATCTCCTTGACCTTTTCCATGCTCGTCACGGCGTCGGAAATCATGTACACGGGCACCGAGAGGACCTGCACGGCATCCTCAGGCGACCCGTCCCACTGCTCCATGGCGAGCTCGAGCTCCTTGCCCACGAACTCGGCCGCGAGGTTGCTAAAGTTCTTCTGTGCCTGCTCGATCATCACTTTTGGATCCGGGACCTCAAAGTTGGGCTTCGGTACCGGAATGCCCTTGAACTGCTCGTACGAGTTCAAGCACCCCCCGGAACCGCCCTGCCCCATCTGGCACCGGGTCTCGGTTTGCAGGTCCCCGAACATGACCCATTCCGGATCGATGCCGAGATCCTCATCGAGGGCCTTGTCAAAGGCGTTCTTATCCTTTACCTCGAACCAGAAGGTGTAGCTTTCGTACATGCCCCTCTGCTTGCCGTATTTGGAACAGTCAATCTCGCGGGCACCGTCCCTGTTTTTGAGGTTGATGCTGATCTTAGCCCAGCACTTAAAGTACTTAGCGCCGTCGCCCGTCGCGTACTTCTTGAGCTGTGCCCCAAGCGTCTCCTTGATGTAGTCTCGGTACACCTCAAACTTGCCGTCGTACCCGTCCTTGGCCCCATCAAACTTGGTCGACGCGGCGTCATACATATTGTGCAACACTCGAAGGGTATGCACGGCCGCGCAAGTAGGGTCCAGCTTCTCTGCGTCGTTAGCTAGCGCGTCAAGGTTGTCGTAGGTCTTGCCATAGTCGCATTCCTCGAAGACCATCACATCCCCGTCTTTGGCGGCGTGGTTTCCGTCCCAGTCCTCGGACAGGTCAACGGCCCAGTCGCTCGTGCCGGCGAAGTTCTTCCCCTTATACAGATTCGTGCGGCTCTCCTTCGTCGCGGAACTCATGAAGGCCACCCACTCGGTCTGGTCGTACACGAGGATGTCCGAGTCGGCATCGTCGTCATGGAAGACCTCAAAGTCGTAGCCGCCCCCAAATATGCTGTCCGAAACGTCCATGATTTGGTTTATTTCAGCATCGGCGAGGTACCCGGCTGTCTGCGTGCAGAGACCTTTAGCCGCGCGAGAGACGAACTTCTCGCCCACGTACTTGCACTGCGGTCCGTGGCAGCCGGGTTGGGCCATCTTAAAGCTTCGACCATAGCTGCTGACACCAACCATGACTTTGCGCGATTCTACGCCGGCCTTGGTGATCATGGAAAGGGCGTTCATAGTTTCGGTGAGATTGACGTGGGAGCGAAGGCAGTCTCCGTTCTGGCAGCCAGGCCTTTGAAAAGGACATATTTGTCAGTTACTTCTAAGTCGGATCTCGGTGGGCCAGTTAGGGTTATAAATGGCATTCCTTACATTGCGTGCTTCATTGAGTAATCCCATGAGCCGTGGAAATCGTACGTCACTGGAATGCGTTAGACTCTGCTACAACCCACTGCGATGCACCGAGGCGTCTAGGATGGAAACTTACTGTAAATGATGTAGTCGACAACTTTGGAGATCTTGTCTATGGGGAACCATCTCAAATACCAGTAGCTTGCAGGAGCGGCAATGGAGATTGACTTGTCGGGAAGCTTCTGCCGGACGAGCTTCAAAAATTCCAGGTAGTTAGGCCCGTCTTCCTTAGTACCTGGGGTGGTATCGGGAATGTCGTCGGCACCAGGATACTCCCAGTCAAAGTCGACGCCGTCAAGGCCGTTTGACTTGATAAAGTTGGCCACGTTGGTCGCAAACTTCTCCCTGTTTTGTTCTAGGACACCGGCTCGAAAGATATTGATGGTTTCGGGTTCGGTAGAAAAGGCCCAACCACCAAAAGAAACGATCTTCTTGATTTTCGTGTTCCAGCCCTTGAGTTTTTCGAATTGGTCTTCTATGCCCTCCATACTGATCTCGAAGTTGGGACCGATTGTGCCGAAGGCAAAGTGGACATGAGTAAAAGGCTCCCCGACTAGGTAAGAGTACAATGTTAGTCACCATTTGCGCATGATGTGACTATCTCGGGCACATTCTATAGTAAAGTAGAAAAGCCAAAAAAAAAAAAAAATTTGGGAGGGGGAATGAGGTTGACCAACTATCAGTAACATCCATGTGAAGGCATTCGCGGTTCTGGTTCCACGCCTCGAAATAAGCAACCCGGGAGAAAGAAGTTGGCGGCTTCTCATTGTTGACAATTTCCGTTCCGCAGTTCGAGATGCAGCCAGCCGTATTCTCCTTGGCCGTGCCAGGTGTGTTGTCTATCGTAGTATCCGTACAATACTCATCCGTCGTTCCGCATTGGCCCCAGACATTACAGCAGGCATTTAGGGGGCACGGGTTCAGATCCGCTAGCTTGGTGCCGGAGGCTGGCCTCTTCGTTCCAAACACCTGAGGTCCACATCGCACTTCTTCGTACTGGATCGGCATCGGGGGATCGCCGTCGCTGAGGCAGAACTTCTGCCCAGTTCCCAGACGCGAGCAGCCAAACCACCCCCACGTCTTCCCCTTATTGAATTTATCAATGTCGCCCTTCTCCAAGAAGAACTCGTTTTCAATCTCATAGCAGAAGCGCCCGTCAAAAGAGAATTCGGCGCAGGATCCATCGGCATTCTTCTTGGGCCGAAGATCGGGTTTCTTACCGGGCGAGCAGCAGTAGACGCCACGACTCTTCAATCCACTACACCAGCCGTTGAGGTCATTGCCGCCGCCATTGAAAGTGTAGAATTGCTGGGCCGTGATGCCACAGTCTTCGGGAATTGTGCCACAATCGTCTCCCGCGCCGAGAACTACATGTTTGCAGGTTCCGTCGCTGTTCGGCTTGGGGGCGAGATCGGGCATTTGACCTTCGCTGCAGCAGAAGGTGTCGCCGATGGAGACCCCTTTTTCGCAGCTACTTTTCTTGTCCGGGTTGAGGCGGTACAAGTCATCCAAATTCTGTAGGCCACAGTTGGCGGTGGCAATCTTCCAACAGTCGTCGCCGGACACAGCCTTATAAACACGGCATTCCGCCCTCTTTGCAAGAGTCGAGGGCTTGTGCCAAGGAGTAACGCCAGGGGCCACAGCTGAGCCCCCACTGCCTATTGGCATTGATGCAGATGCCGTTGCGGCCAGGCCCATTGACGCGGTCGAGTTAGCCGTGACACCGAGGGTATCGTTCCCATGTGCCCACCCGCGGGGACCCATTGTAAGCGCTGTAAATGGGATGATACTGAATTCCTGTCCTTCCCATGTCTCCATGGTTTCAAACCCCTCGATACATGTTGCATTCGCCCAGGTGCCGAGCGCTTCGTGCACCATCCCGAGATCACCAGTCATATCGGCCACGATGCCAAATCCATGGCGTGCGGATCTCTTCTTCCCCGACGGAGCGCAGACCTGTGCCGCAAACGTGGAAGGTAGGGAAGAAGCTGTCTTCGTAACGTATTCGATGAATTTCTCCACGTGGGGAACAGCGGATGACTTTCGAATTGCCCTACCAACGTAGAGGCCAACATACGCTCCCCCCGACTTTGCAAACAGGGTCGTCGATTGACAGCTGGGGTCGACCTCCAGCTGCTGGGAAAGCTTTTTGGCCGCTTCAGCTACTTTCTCGTATGTTGTAGAAGTAGTATTATCTTTCACTTCGATGGACTCTGATTGGGTAGCGTTGTCTCTTTGAGTGACAATATCGGATCGTCTGACCACAATACTGATGTCTGCCTTTGATTTTCGCGTTTTGGCCCCAGCTTGGCAAGGAAAACCAAATTCCATTTTTGCCTTGTCAATGCTATCCGGGGTCTTCGCAGCGTGCATGTTGACCCCACCATTCTCGTTGATGGCGCGATGGACTGGAATGTCAAACAATACCGTTTCGTTGCACGCGTCCAAAGAATGAACCGAGCGTAGAAGGCTCCAGCGGAAGCTCCCAGGTCCGGCCTCAGACCAAGGCTTAGGACAGCTCTGGACTTCCTTTGGTTCATGGGGGAAGGCAAACCCTGACATGCCGGCCTTCAGAGCAGCCCCGCCGCGTGCCCAGCTCAGGAGCACCGCGGCAGTAGTCGCCACTTCTGTGCTGTACCACATGGGACAAGGAACTTGCCCTTGTCGCGTGGATAGAGTATATTGGAGAAGATGCAGCCTCGGAAGCTCGAGAAAAATGTTTAAGAAAGGGGAGTGACAGTAAGTTGGATACCTGAATGAGAGACTAGAAGGTAAACGAGCGACTAAAAAACACCAAAGTAGAATAGCGATGGCGTATTAGAACAGAAACAATAATATCTTGTTCTTTCTCGCCTTTAATACTAACATGTTTCGTTGAGAAGCGGTGTTGGTGCGCTTCCTGTTGTCGGGCTGGGCCACAAAATGAAACGAGCTCAGAGGGAGCAGATAATCGTGTGCAGCTATATGGCAAGTTGGTCGTGCTTTCATTGCCAACTGTAATTTTAAATGCAATTATGCGGAGTCTCACTTGAATTCCAAGTCTTTGCCGCAGGAGAAGGAAGAGGAAGAGGCGATTGTTCTGGTGCTTTTTTTTGGTTGTCCCACTTCGAATCAAATTTGCCAGGCCAGATCTAGGCCAGTAGAATAAATGACCGATTGTCCAGCCTAGACGAGTCCAAATCCACCTAGTCTAAGTAGTTTCCTTTCTTCCTCTTTTTCTCGGGGGGGGGGGGGTTTGACCAGTTTTCTTCCTTAGCCCCGTTCTTTTCCTGAATGTTGAAACGGCATAGG
>Ga0247774_1000354_pt1 | contig 22516 bp, 20 predicted proteins | sample UWRJL001104B6_FD_179933 | JGI IMG/M metagenome (GOLD analysis project Ga0247774, IMG submission 179933) | Plant litter microbial communities from Arlington Agricultural Research Station in Wisconsin, United States - UWRJ-L001-104B-6 | ecosystem: Environmental > Terrestrial > Plant litter >... | reverse complement strand
GACGAACCTGCAGACGGCCAGCAGCCCCTGGGGCGTCACGGTCTGGGCGAGCTCGGCCATCACCTCGGCGCTCACCCGGGCGATCGGGACGCCCGACTTCTCCGCCCGGCCGACCAGGTCCTGGTGGCGGTTCTCCGCCTCGGCCGTGGCGAACAGCTCGGTGAGAACGCCGTCCAGCGCCAGTGCCTCGCGTACGGCCTGGGGCCCTTCGGCGAGGAAGCGGTTCTCGCGGCGCCGGAACGCACGTTTGGCGAGCCGGCGAGCCGCCTTCACCCTAGGTGATCGGGTGGAACTCAGCTCCCGGCCCGCCATCAGCGCGGCTATCCAGGGCGGTCAGGCCGCGGCGGTGCCCGTGGGCAGCGCCTTCTTGGCCGTCTCGACGAGCACCGCGAACGCGGGTGCGTCGTTGACCGCGAGCTCGGCGAGCATACGGCGGTCGACCTCGACGCCGGCCTCGCGCAGGCCCTGGATGAATCGGTTGTAGGTCATCCCGTTGGCGCGGGCCGCCGCGTTGATCCGCTGGATCCACAGACGGCGGAACTGACCCTTACGGTCCTTCCGGTCGCGGAAGGCGTACGTCATCGAGTGGAGCTGCTGCTCCTTGGCCTTGCGGTACAGCCTGGACCGCTGGCCACGGTAGCCACTCGCCCGCTCCAGGACGACCCGGCGCTTCTTGGCGGCGTTGACCGCCCGCTTCACGCGTGCCACGTTTCGAACTCCCTCGTGGGGGCCGGAGCCTCATGGGCGCCCGGCCGGTCGTAGGACTTACGGGACTGCCGGCGCCTCAGGCGGCGCCGGAGCCCGGCGATCGTGTAGTGCCGGGCTTACTTGCCGAGCAGCTTCTTGATCTTCTTCTCGTCGGCCTTGTCGATCACCACGGGCCCGTCCAGCCGGCGCGTGCGCTTGGTGGCCTTGTGCTCGAGCAGGTGGTTGCGGTTGGCGCGGCGGCGCATGACCTTGCCGGTGCCGGTTACCTTGAACCGTTTCTTGGCACCGCTGTGCGTCTTCATCTTCGGCATGGTCGCCGACGTCTCCCTAGTCCAAGCGCCTCGGCCCGGGCGCGCGGCGGCTCCGTCGTGGAGCGGCGCGCGCCGGGAAGGCGCGATGTGCGTGCTTCATCGCGAGACGACCCCGCTACGGGAGCAGGGTCGCGGCCGACAGCCCCTGGATCAGGCCGGGGCTTCGTTCTCCTGCCGGCGCAGACGGCTGTTGGTCGCCGCCCGCTGCTGCTCGGCCTTTGCCTCGCTCTTCTTCTTGTGCGGGCCAAGCACCATGATCATGTTGCGGCCGTCCTGCTTGGGCCGGGACTCGACGAAACCGAGTTCCTCGACGTCCTCGGCCAGCCGCTGCAGCAACCGGAACCCGAGCTCGGGTCGGGACTGCTCACGGCCACGGAACATGATCGTGACCTTGACCTTGTCACCTGCCTTGAGGAACCGCTCGACGTGGCCCTTCTTGGTGCCGTAGTCGTGCGGGTCGATCTTCGGCCGGAGTTTGATCTCCTTGATGACGGTGTGCGCCTGGTTACGTCGCGCATCGCGGGCCTTCATCGCGGACTCGTACTTGAACTTGCCGTAGTCCATGAGCTTGGCCACGGGCGGTCGCGCGGTCGGTGCGACCTCCACCAGGTCGAGATCGGACTCCCGGGCAAGGTCGAGTGCCTTGGCGATGGGAACGATGCCGACCTGTTCGCCGTTCGGACCGACGAGTCGGACCTCGGGCACGCGAATGCGCTCGTTGATACGCGGTTCGGCGCTGATGGGACCTCCTTGGGGTACTTCGCTGTCATGACCGGCCATACCCCGGGCCCTTCATACGAAAAGCCCCGCATGACTCGCACGCGGGGCCACTACCGGACACCTCGGCGGCATTGCCGACGAGGAGGGCACGCGACGAGTCGCATGCCTGACCGGGACCCATCAGCCTCCGCGGCTCCGGAGAGCGCGGCCGATCAGGTGGGAGGTGACCTCCGCTTACGCGCCCGGTGCCTGAACACCGGGCCAGTCAACGGTTAAAGATATCAGCTTTCGTCGCGTGAGTCGAAAACGCGAACCTCGAACGCCGCGGTGACCCGCACCGGCTCGGCCAGCGCCGCGATCCGGCCCCGCAGAGCCGCGGAATCGGTGTGCCAGGCGCTCGGCCCCATCGCCACGAGCGAGGCGACCTCGGCGTGCGTCAGCGTCAGCGGCAGCTCCAGCGGCCAGGTGCCGGCCGGCGCGAACCGCTCCTGGAGTGTATCGGCGACCCGCTCCGCCTTGCGCGGATCGACGGTGAGCAGCCCGAGCGGGCCGACCAGCTCGTCCAGGTGGCGGGCGGCCGGAGTGGCGACCACGAGGATCCCGTCCGGCCGGAGCACCCGGTGGAACTCCTCGGCGTTGCGCGGAGCGAAGACGTCCAGCACCACCGCGACCGAATCCGTACGCACCGGGAACGGGCGCCAGACGTCCCAGGTGAGGGCGCCGATGCGGGGATGGGCGCGCGCGGCGCGGCGCAGGGCGTGCTTGGAGATGTCCAGGGCGACGCCGTACCGGCCCGGGAGCCGGTCGAGGACGGCTCCGAGGTGGTATCCGGTGCCCGCGCCGGCGTCCAGCACGCAGCCCTCGTCCGGCGCCGCGGCCGCGGCGCGTTCGGCGACGAGGTCGGCGAGCGGGGCGAAGTGGCCGCCGTCGAGGAACTCCACGCGTGCCGCGACCATCCGCGCCGTGTCGGCGGTGCCCGTGTGCGCGTCGCCGGTGAGCAGGCCGGCGTACCCCTGCCGCGCGACGTCGAACGCGTGCCCGGCCGCGCAGCGCAGGGTCCGCTCGTCGCCGGCCAGGTCGGCGCCGCACACGGGACAGCTGAGGTAGGGCAGGACGTCGGCGAGCATCTAGGCGCCGGCGCGGAGGGCGATCTCGGCGAGGCCGGCGGAGCGCATCGCCTCCACCGGTACGTCGTCGCGGCCGGTCATCAACGCGACCTGGCGTGCGGCCTGGTGCACGAGCATGGCGTAGCCGTCGGCGGTGACGCCCCCGGCGGCGCGTACGGCCTCGGCCACCCTGGTCGGCCACGGGGCGTAGACGACGTCGAGGAGCGCTCCCGTGGCCCGCGCGATCGCCTCGGCGTACGCGTCGGCGCCGCCGGCGGGCAGCGTGGAGATCACCAGATCGGTCTCCGGGATCGGGTCGGCGTAGGTCAGGACCGTCGCCTCGACGCCGAGCCGGGTGGCGGCGGCGACGGCGTGGACGGCGCGGCCGGGTTCGCGTGCCACCACGACGGCCTTGGCCAGTCCGAGGTCGCGCAGGGCCGCGAGGGCCGAGCAGGCGGTGGCTCCGGTGCCGAGCACCACCGCCGAGCCCGGTGCGCGCACCCCCGCCTCGGCGAGCGCGGTCACGATGCCGTGGACGTCGGTGTTGAAGCCGAGCCGCCGTCCGCCGTCGAAGACGACCGTGTTGGCGCCTCCCACCGCGCGGGCCAGTTCGGAGACCTCGTCCATCAGCGGCAGCACGGCGCGTTTGAGCGGCATGGTCAAGGACAGCCCGGCCCAGGGCCGCTGGAGGACGGACGCCAGGTCCTCCTCACGGCACTCGACCGCGTCGTAGCGCCAGTCGAGGCCGAGCGCGGCGTACGCGGCGCGGTGGAGCACCGGCGACAGCGAGTGCGCGATCGGCGAACCGAGAACCGCGGCCCTGGTCACCCGCGCGACAGGTTCTGCTCGAGCTCCTGCCGGAATCTGGAGAACTCGGTGGGGCTGTCGGTGAACTTCGTGACGTGACGTTTCGGGTCGGTCGTCACGAAGTAGGTCCACGGGCCCTTGGCGGGGTTGAGCGCGGCCTTGATGGCCTCCTCGCCGGGGTTGGAGATCGCGCCCGGTGGCAGGCCCGGATAGGCGTAGGTGTTGTACGGGCTCGTCGACTTCAGGTCGTTGCCGCTGGCGACGATGCCGTACTTGCCCAGGGCGTACATGACCGTGCTGTCGAGCTGGAGCTTGTGCATCCACGGCTGCGGGTTGTGCAGCCGGTTCTCGATGACCCGTGCGATCTTGGGCATGTCCTCGCTCGCGCCGCTCTCGGCCTGCACGAGACTGGCGATCACGATGACGTCGTGCGGCGACAGGTGCCTGCGCCGCGCCTCGCCTTCGAGGTCGATGTCGGCGGCGGCCCTCTTGAACTGGTCGACCATCGCGCGCAGCACCTGGGTCGCGGTCGCGTTGGGCGCCGGGTCGTACGTGAAGGGGTAGAGATATCCCTCAAGGCGCCCGTGCGCGTACGACGGCAGGCCGAGGGCCTTGGTGTTCTGCGCGGCGCGCTGGAAGTTCTTGAGCGGGATGTGGGTGCGGGCGGCCAGGATCGTCAGGACCTGCGTGACCCGTTTGCCCTCGGGCAAGGTGACCCGGCCGGTCCGCGAGGCCGGGCTGAGCAGCAGCGCCAGCGCCGCCTTCGAGGACATGTGGAGTTTCAGGCGGTAGTAACCGGGCTGGATGCCCGTGGCGTTCGGGTCCTTCTTGGCGACGTTGTAGAACGCGCTGCTGGACTTGACCACGTCGGCCTTCTGGAGGCGCCGGCCCATCTGGCGGACGGAGTCGCCGTCCTCGATCTGGACGGTCACCGAGCCCGTACCGGCGCCCTCGTAGTCCGGCGGGTTCACGAGGCCGCTCAGGAACGTGAAACCGAAATAGCCTCCACCGCCCACCACCGCGATGAGAAAGACGATCGCGATGACGGGCGCGAGTTTGCGGCCCCGGCGGCTCTTCTTGCGCCGTCGCCCACGGTGGCCACGACCACCATGACCACCACGGCCACGCCCGTTTCCACCCGCGTTGGCCGACCGCTGCCGCTCTGCGAGCTGCCTGAGAAAATCAAGGTCCGCGTCACTCATGAGTCCCCCCGGACAATCTCCCCAGGTGGACGGTCCGTCAAGCGTTCGGCGTCGAGAGCGGCCTGCAGCAGCACCGCCGCGGCGGCCTGGTCGACGACCTTGCGGCGGGCCTGGCCGTGCACGCCGCTCTGCCGCAGCCCGCTCTCGGCGGTCACGGTGGTGAGCCGCTCGTCGAACAGGCGTACGGACTCGGGGGCGAGCCGCCGGGCGATGCGGGACGCGAACCGGCGGGCCTCCCCGGCGGCCGGGCCCTCACGGCCCGACAGCGAGGTCGGCAGTCCCACGATCACCTCGACGGCCTCGTTCTCGTTCACGAGCTGGACGATGCGCTCGATGTCGCCCTTGCCGTTGCGTACGGTCTCCAGCGGGGAGGCCAGGATGCCGGCCGGATCACTCCGGGCGACGCCGATGCGGACACTGCCCGCGTCGACTCCAAGGCGGACGCCGCGTCTCATGCGCTGCTCCTGCCCAGCTCGCTCACGTGCTCCCCACTGATCGGCGGACGGCGGCCAGAGCCTCCCCGATCGCCTCGGGGTTGGCTCCTCCGCCCTGTGCGAGGTCGTCCTTACCGCCGCCGCCACCGCCGAGCGCCTTGGCCGCGACCCCGACGAGCGCGCCGGCGCGCAGCCCGCGTGCCCGTCCCTCGTCGCTGACCGCCACGACGACGACCGGCCGGTCCTTGGGCACACCCGCGACCACGACGACGCTCGGGCGGCCCGTGAGACGGCCGCGTACGTCGACCGCGAGCCTTCTCAGGTCGTCGGCGCCGACGCCACCGGGCGCGCGGTGGGACACGAAGGCGACGCCTCCGAGGTCCTGCGCTCCGCCGGCGAGCTCGCCGGCGATCTCCAGGACCTGGCGGGAGCGGATCCGCTCCAGCTCCTTCTCGGCCTCACGGAGCCGGGTGACCAGCCCGGAGACGCGCTCGGGCAGGTCCTCGCGCCGCGTCTTGAGCTGTTCGGCGAGCTGGGCGACCAGGACGTTCTCCCGGGCCAGGAACTGGAAGGCGTCCATGCCGACGAGCGCCTCGACCCGGCGTACGCCGGCGCCGATCGACTGCTCGCCGAGGACCTTGATCAGGCCCAGCTGCCCCGAACGCGCGACGTGGGTGCCGCCGCACAGCTCGCGGGAGTAGTCGCCGATCTCCACGACGCGGACCTCGGAACCGTACTTCTCCCCGAACAGCGCCAGCGCGCCCATCTTGCGCGCCTCGTCGATGGAGTGGACCTCGGCGTGCACGCCGAGGTCGTCGACGAGGGTCGCGTTGACCTCCGCCTCGACGTCGCGCAGCACGCTCGGCGGCACGGCTCCGGCCGCGGTGAAGTCGAACCGGAACCGGCCCGGGGCGTTCTCCGAACCCGCCTGCGCGGCGGACTCGCCGAGCGCGTTGCGGAAGCCGCGGTGGACCATGTGGGTCGCGGTGTGGGAGCGGGAGATCGCCCGGCGGCGTTCGATGTCGATCTCGGCGTACGCGGTGTCGCCCACCTGGGCCTCGCCCCGGCGCACCCGGCCGCGGTGCACGACCAGGCCGGGCAGCGGCGTCTGCACGTCGAGGACCTCGACCTCCGCGCCGCCCGCGAACTTGATGACGCCCTGGTCGGCGAGCTGGCCGCCGCCCTCGGCGTAGAACGGGGTGCGGTCGAGCACGACCTCGACCTCGGTGCCCTCACCCGCCGACGGCACGCCGGCGCCGCCGACGAGCAGGCCGACGACGCGTGCCTCGGCCTCGACGGAGTCGTATCCGGTGAAGACGACCGTTCCGGCGCGTTCGAGCATCTCGCCGAGCACCGAGACGTCGAGGTTGCCGCTCTTCTTGGCGGCGGCGTCGGCCTTGGCGCGCTGCCGCTGCTCCTCCATCAGCCGCCGGAACTCCGGCTCGTCGACGGCCAGTCCCTGCTCGGAGGCCATCTCCAGGGTGAGGTCGATCGGGAAGCCGTACGTGTCGTGCAGCGTGAACGCCTGGGCGCCGGACACGACCGGGTCCTTGCGGCGCTTGGCCTCCTCGGCCGACGCGTCGAAGATCGCGGTGCCGGTGCGGAGGGTGCCCAGGAAGGACTGCTCCTCCGCGTCGATGACCGTGTGGATGTGCGCGGCGTCGGACCGCAGGCCGGGGAAGGTCTCCCCCATTCCCTCGATCGCGGTGGCGGTGAGCTCGTGCAGGTAGCGCTCGTCGCCGGCGCCGAGCAGGCGGAGGTTGCGGATGCTGCGGCGCAGGATGCGGCGCAGGACGTAGCCCCGGCCCTCGTTGGAGGGGACGATGCCGTCGCCGACCATCATCGTGCCGCTGCGCACGTGGTCCGCGACGACGCGCAGGGACACGTCGGACCTGGTGTCGCGGCCGTACTTGGTCTTGGTCAGGTCGGCCGCGCGGTCGAGGATCCGCCACATGGTGTCGATCTCGTAGATGTTGTCGACGCCCTGGAGGATCGACGCCATCCGTTCGAGGCCCATGCCGGTGTCGATGTTCTTGGCGGGCAGCTCGCCGAGGATCGAGAAGTCCTCCTTGCCCGACCCGGGACCGCGCTCGAACTGCATGAAGACGAGGTTCCACACCTCGAGGTAGCGGTCCTCGTCGACGACCGGGCCGCCCTCGGCGCCGTACTCCGCGCCGCGGTCGTAGTAGATCTCCGAGCAGGGACCGCAGGGGCCGGGCACGCCCATGGACCAGAAGTTGTCGGCCATGCCGCGACGCTGGATGCGGTTCTCGGGCAGGCCGACCTTGTCGCGCCAGATCCGGAACGCCTCGTCGTCGTCGTGGTAAACGGTCGCCCAGAGGCGGTCCTCGGGGAAGCCGAAACCGCCTTCGGCCTCGGCGCGGGTGAGCAGGTCCCAGGCGAACGGGATCGCCTGCTCCTTGAAGTAGTCCCCGAAGGAGAAGTTGCCCAGCATCTGGAAGAACGTGCCGTGACGGGTCGTCTTGCCGACCTCGTCGATGTCGGGGGTGCGGATGCACTTCTGCACGCTCGTGGCCCGCGGGTGGGCCGGTTTACGCTGCCCCAGGAAATAGGGCTTGAAGGGCACCATGCCCGCGTTGACCAGCAGCAGTGTGGGATCCTCGGCGACCAGACTGGCCGAGGGCACCACTTCGTGCCCGCGCTCCTCGAAGAAGCGGAGATAACGGCGGGCGATCTCTGCCGACTCCATCTCAGTGGTGGTCCTTGTCTGTTTCGATCTGCGCGTCGAGCCCGAGTGCGTCACGCAACTCGTCCTCGCGGGCATGCATGGCGTTTCTTACGTCGTCGGCGAACTCGCGTACGGTCTGGCCGACTCCGGAGGCCTGGTGGACCAGGGCCTGCGGGGTCAGGGCACGCACGAGGCGCTTGAGCCGGAAAGCGGCCCAGGCGCCGAGCATGACCCCCACGACCAGCCAGAACAACCGGCGAATCACCGCTTGCCGTCCTGGTTGCGTGAGCCGATCGCCTTACGAACACCATAGGAGAAGGCGGCCGCCTTAACGAGCGGGCCGCCGACCACCGAGGTGACCGTCGTGGTGACCGCCGCGGCGTTCTGCGTGACGCTGCCGACGCTCCTGGTGATCAGGTCGACCCGGTCGAGCTGCTCGCCCGCCCGCGTGACCGTGCTGGTCATGTCGTCCAGCAGGGGCCCAGCCTGTTCGCCGAGCTCGGAGACCATCGCGGTGGTCTCCTTCAGCAGCGCCGCCAGCCTCAGCAGCACAAAAGCGAGGAAGGCGACGAGAATCGCCCAGAACACGGCCACGATCAGGCCGGCCACCTGTCCGCCACTCAGCATCGGCTCCCTCTCCTCGGCTCGCAGACAACCTGGTCGGACAGACCATACCGTCCCGCCCACCTCGACGTAGGCCACGTGAACCGACGTGTCCGCGCGTCCTTCGCCGCGAGCCGGCCGGCGACCTGGCCGGATCCCCGTTGACGTGGCCGGGTGACCCGACGTCGCCGGGCGGGCCGTCACCCGGGTGAGGGGATTTCGACGTCCGGGCGTGGCGGCCGGCGGTCAGTCCTTGCGGGTGCCGCGCAGGACCGCGCGGAGCCGGTCGACGACCTCGGAGAAACGGGACTCCATGCCGTGCTTGGTCGGGTGGTAGTACTCGCGGCCCGCCACCGCGTCGGGCGCGTACTGCTGTTCGGCGACCCCGCCGGGAAAGTCGTGGGCGTACTGGTAGCCCGTGCCGTGGTCGAGCTTCTTCGCGCCCTTGTAGTGGGCGTCGCGCAGGTGGGCGGGGACCGGGCCGACGAGCCCGTGCCTCACGTCGGCCGTCGCCTCGCCGATCGCCTTGATGACGGCGTTGGACTTGGGCGCCAGGGAGAGATGGATCACGGCCTGGGCGAGGTTGATGCGTGCCTCCGGCAGGCCGACGAACTCCACCGCGTGCGCCGCCGCGGTCGCGGTCTGCAGGGCGGTGGGATCGGCCATGCCGACGTCCTCGCTGGCGTGCACGATGAGGCGCCGGGCGATGAACCGCGGGTCCTCGCCGGCCTCGATCATGCGGGCGAGGTAGTGCAGCGCGGCGTCCACGTCGGAGCCGCGGATGCTCTTGATGAACGCGCTGATGACGTCGTAGTGCTGGTCGCCCTCACGGTCGTAGCGGACCGCGGCGCGGTCGACCGCCTTCTCCAGGATGTCCACGTCGATCGGCGCGTCGGCGGAGGCGACATAGGAGGCGGCCTCGAGGTAGGTGAGCGCCCGGCGCGCGTCGCCGCCCGCCAGCCGTACGAGATGGTCCTCGGCCGGGCCGGTGAGGCTCGTGACGCCGGCCAGGCCGCGCTCGTCGGTGAGGGCGCGGCGGATCACCTGGCGGAGCTGGTCGTCGCCGAGGGGCTCCAGGGTGAGCAGCAGCGAGCGGGACAGCAGGGGGCTGACGACGGAGAAGAAGGGGTTCTCCGTGGTGGCGCCGATGAAGGACACCCAGCGGTTCTCCACCGCCGGCAGGAGGGCGTCCTGCTGGGCCTTGTTGAAGCGGTGGACCTCATCGACGAACAGCACGGTCTGCCGGCCGCGCATGCCCAGGTCGCGCTTTGCCTGGTCGATGGCGGCGCGCACCTGCTTGACGCCGTCGGAGACGGCGGAGATCTCCACGAAGCGCCGCTCGGTGGCCTGGCTGACGACATAGGCGAGGGTCGTCTTGCCGGTGCCCGGCGGGCCCCACAGGAGCAGCGACATCGCCACGTCGCGCTCGACGAGCTGCCGCAGCGGCGTGCCCTGGCCGAGCAGGTGCTCCTGACCGACCACCTCGTCGAGCCCGCGCGGGCGCATCCGGACCGCGAGCGGCGCGTTCGCCTGCTCGGCCTCCTCGGCCTGTGTGTCGAAGAGGCTGTCCGCCTGCTCATCGTCCCTGCGCGCCACGTGCCGACACTATCCGCCCACCCGGCCCTCCCGGCACGCGCGCGCGGGCCCTCCGCGGCTTCCGGGGACCGGAAAACGCCGAGCGTCCGCCCGTTACGCTCCTTACCCTGGAGGTCATGCCCTCCTGGTTCTCCTGCTCGATGGCAGACGTCGTGTCCCTCACCGGCGGCGATCCCCTCGTACGCGGCGTACGCGGCGGAAGCCGCGGACCGGCCTGGCGGAGTGCGAGCGGCCGTGCCGTGGCCTTCACCGGCTACGACGCCGAGGACCGCATCCGTTCCCTGCTCGCCCTCGGGCCGCCGGACGAGACGCCCGGCCTGGTGCTCGCGGTCCGCGACCGGCTGCCCCCGGGGATCCGCGTGATCGTGCCGCGCGGCACCCCGCTCGCGCTGTCCGAGCCCACCGACTGGAACTTCCGCGCCGCCTACGACGCGCCCCCGCGGCAGCCGTCGGAGTCCTCGGCCGGCTGGGAGGACGACGAGGAGGCGATCACGAGGCTGCTCGAGCTCGTCAGCCCCGGCACGTCCGCCTGGCCCGGAGACGCCAAGGTACGGCGCTGGGCCGGGATACGGGAGAACGGCCGCCTGATCGCCTGTCTGGCCGACACGACGGCCGCCCCCGGCGTGGGTCACCTCTCGGCCATCGCGGTCCACACCGACGTACGCGGACGCGCGCTCGGCCCCTCGATCACCGCCTGGGCGATGCGGAGGCTGCTGGCCGAGGGCTGCGATGTGGTGACGCTGGGCGTCTACGCCGACAACGCGGTGGGCCTGCGGATGTATGACCGGCTGGGGTTCACCGTCGACCACGCCCTGACGAGCGGGGTCGTGAAGGGGCTCTCCTGAGCGAGGCGCGCGACGGCCGGGCCGGGCCCGGCCGTCGCGCCCGGATCAGTAGCGCTCCTCCGCCGGGCGGACGATGTGGCCCGGCTCGTTCGGCGGAGCGGCCGGGCCCTCGGGCCTGGCGTCCACGCCGGCCTCCTTGCGCTGTTCCTTGGTGATCGGCGTCGGGGCGGCGGTCAGCGGGTCGAAACCCGAGGCCGCCTTCGGGAACGCGATCACGTCGCGGATCGTGTCGCGGCCGGCGAGCAGCATGACGATGCGGTCCCAGCCGAAGGCGATGCCGCCGTGCGGCGGCGGGCCGTAGTTGAAGGCCTCCAGCAGGAAGCCGAACTTCTCGTCGGCCTCCTCTCTGGCCAGGCCGAGGGTGTCGAAGACCCGTTGCTGCATCTCGGCCCGGTGGATACGGATCGAGCCGCCGCCGATCTCGTTGCCGTTGCAGACGATGTCGTACGCGTTGGCCAGGGCCTCGCCCGGCTTGTCGTGGAAGGAGTCGGCCCATTCCGGGCGAGGCGAGGTGAACGGGTGGTGCACCGCCGTCCAGCCGCCCTCGTCGGTCTCCTCGAACATCGGCGCGTCGACCACCCACACGAACGCCCACCGCGACTCGTCGATCAGCGCGCAGCGGCGGCCGATCTCCAGCCGCGCGGCGCCGAGCAGCTCCTGGGTCGCGTGCTGCTTGCCCGCGCCGAAGAAGACGGCGTCGCCCGGGGAGGCGCCGACGTGGGCCGCCAGGCCCGCGCGCTCGGAGTCGGAGAGGTTCTTGGCCACCGGGCCGCCGAGCGTGCCGTCCTCCTGTACGAGGACGTACGCCAGGCCCCTGGCGCCGCGCGCCTTGGCCCAGTCCTGCCAGCCGTCGAGCTCCTTGCGGGTCTGGGAGCCGCCACCGGGCATCACGACGGCGCCGACGTACGGCGCCTGGAACACGCGGAAGGGCGTGTCCTTGAAGAAGGACGTCATCTCGACGAGCTCGTTGCCGAAGCGCAGGTCCGGCTTGTCCGAGCCGTAGCGGTTCATCGCTTCCGCGTAGGTCATGCGCGGGATCGGCCGCGGGATCTCATGGCCCGCGACCTCGCTCCAGAGCCGCCCGACGAGATCCTCGGCGACCTGGAGGACGTCCTCCTGGTCGACGAAGGACATCTCAATGTCGATCTGGGTGAACTCCGGCTGCCGGTCGGCGCGGGAGTCCTCGTCGCGGTAGCAGCGGGCGATCTGGTAGTAACGCTCCAGCCCGGAGACCATGAGCAGCTGCTTGAACAGCTGCGGCGACTGCGGCAGGGCGTACCAGTGGCCGGGCTTGAGGCGTACGGGCACCAGGAAGTCGCGTGCGCCCTCGGGCGTGGACCGGGTGAGCGTCGGGGTCTCGACGTTGACGAACCCGTGTCCGCGCAGCACGTCGTGCACGAGGTAGGAGGCGGTGGAGCGGATCCGCAGCGCACGGGCCTGCGCCTCGCGGCGGATGTCGAGGTAGCGGTACTTCAGCCGCACCTCCTCGTTGACGTTCACGTCGGTCTCGATCGGGAACGGCAGCGGCGCCGACTCGCTCAGCACCTCGATCTCGGCCGCGACGACCTCGACCTCACCGGTCGGGATCTCGGCGTTCTCGTTGCCCGCCGGCCGCACGCGTACCTCGCCGGTGACCTTGACGCAGAACTCCGCGCGCAGGTCGTGGGCACCGGCTCCGTGCGCGGCGAACACCTGCTCCTCGCGGAAGACGACCTGGGCGATGCCGGACGCGTCGCGCAGGTCGATGAACGTCACGCCCCCGTGGTCGCGACGGCGCGCGACCCAGCCGGCGAGCACCACCTGCTGTCCGGCGTGCTCGCGGCGGAGCGAACCCGCCTCATGTGTGCGGATCATTTCTGCCAAAGCCCTTCTTTGAACGTCGTCGCCGGGACTCAGCCCAGCTTCTCCTTGAGCACGTCGGCGATGCGGTCGAGGGGCACGGCCTCCTGCTCACCGCTGCGCAGGTCCTTGAGCTGCGCGGCGCCCTCCGCGAGGTCGCGCTCGCCGATGATCACGGCGTACGGGGCGCCGGAACGGTCGGCGCCGCGCATCGCGCCCTTCAGCTTCTTGCCGTCGTAGGACATGTCGGCGGCGATCCCGGCGCGCCGCAGCTCGGCGACGAGGCCGAACACCCGGCGCTGCGCCTCCTCCCCCAGCGGCACGCCGTACACGGCGACGCCGGTGGAGGCCGCCGCCGCGACCTGCTCCTTCTCCATCGCGATCACCGTGCGGTCCAGGCCCAGCCCGAAGCCGATGCCCGGCAGCGGCGGCCCGCCGATGTCCTCGGACAGGCCGTCGTAGCGCCCGCCGCCGCCGATGCCGGACTGCGCGCCCAGCAGCGGGTGGTCGAACTCGTAGGTGGTGCGGGTGTAGTAGTCGAGGCCGCGTACGAGCCGGGGCTCGTCCACCCACGGGATCGACAGGTCCGCGAGCAGCTCACGGACCTTGTCGTGGTGGGCCTTGCAGGTGCCGCACAGATAGTCGGTGACCAGCGGGGCGCTCGCGACCTGGGCGCGTACGTCGGGGCGCTTGTCGTCCAGCACCCGCAGCGGATTGATCTCGACCCGGGCCCGGGTGTCCTCGTCCAAGTCGAGCGCGCGCAGGAACTCCTGCAGCGCCGCGCGGTAGACCGGGCGGCACTCGCGGCAGCCGAGCGAGTTGAGGTTGAGGGTGAGCCGGGTGAGGCCGAGCTCGCGGTACCAGTCCCAGGCCAGCGCGATCGTCTCGACGTCGACCGCCGGGTCCTCGGAGCCGATCGCCTCGAGGTCGACCTGGTAGAACTGGCGGTACCGCCCGGCCTGGGCGCGCTCGTAGCGGAAGACCGGGCCGGTGGCCCAGACCTTCGCCGGCAGCTCGCCCTTGTGCAGGCCGTGCTGGAGCACCGAGCGCAGCACCCCGACGGTGAACTCCGGGCGCAGCGTGATCGAGCGGCCGCCGCGGTCCTCGAAGGTGTACATCTCCTTGGACACGACGTCGGTCGACTCGCCGACGCCGCGCGCGAACAGCCGCGTGTCCTCGAAGACCGGTAGCTCCAGGTAGGAGTAGCCGGCGCGCGCGGCCGTGGCCGCGAACGCGTCACGCGCGGCGAGATAGGCCGCCGAGCGCGGCGGAAAGTATTCGTTGACCCCCTTGGGGGCCTGGAAGTCCAAGCTCATCTGTCGTTCAGAGTCCCCTGTGCGGGCCGTCGAGCGGAGCGGATTCCCGGAGGAACGGATTGGTGGTCCGCTCGTGGCCGATGGTGGTCTGGGTGCCGTGGCCGGGCAGCACGGCCGTCTCGTCCGGCAGCGGCAGGCATACCCGCGCCAGGCTGTCCATGAGCGCGGTGTAGTCACCGCCCGGCAGGTCCGTACGACCGATCGAGCCGGCGAACAGCAGGTCACCGGAGAACATCACGGGCTCGGCGGCGAGCCGGAACGTCACCGAGCCCGGTGTATGGCCCGGAGCGTGGTCGACGACGAAGTCCACGCCGGCGAGCGTCAGGGTCTGCCCGTCGTCCAGCTCGCGCACGTCGTCCGGCTCGCTGAACGTCAGCCCGCCGAGCAACTGATCGCCGACCCCGGGCGGAAAGCCCTTGACCGGGTCGGACAGCAGGTCGCGGTCGGCGGCGTGGATGTAGGCCGGGACGTCGCGAGCCCCGCAGACCGGGGCCACGGACCAGACGTGGTCGAGGTGACCATGGGTCAGCGCCACCGCGACCGGCTTGAGCCGGTGCTCGCGGAGCACGTCGTAGACCGTCGTCTCGGCGTCCTGGCCCGGATCGATGATCACGCACTCCTCCCCCGCCTCCGGCGCGACGATGTAGCAGTTCGTCGCGAAGGCTCCCGCGGGGAAACTGGCGATGAGCAAGGTCGTCCTTTCTGACTGCTGCCGGTGGCTTGAGGGTACCGGCGGCACGTGCGCGATCGCGAACGACATAACGTAGAGCAACGAACCGCGCCGATGTTCGGCGGGTTTGGGTGCCTGTGCCGTACGCGGCCGAAAATACCGGCCGGGACCGCTACGATGCGCAGCACGTTTCCCAGTTCACGACGCGAATCAAGAGGTGCGAACCGGTGGCGGGTAAAGACCGCAAGAAGGAGCTGGCCCGGCAGCGCTATGAGCGCCAGCTGCAGCGTCGCGCGAGCCGGCAGGCCCGGGCTCGCCGCATGAAGATCATCGGGACGGTCGTGGTCGTCGCGGTGGTGGCGGGCGGCAGCGGCGCCATCGCGTTCGCCATGAGCGGGCCGGCCAAGAAGAAGACCTCCGCCGCGGCCTCGCCGTCCTCGACGCCGACCCCCGCGCCGAGCGCGTCGGTCAAGCCCGGCGAATGCGGATACCAGCCCCTGCCCGCCGAGGCGGCACAGGGCGCCAAGGATGTCGGCAAGCCTCCGGTGAAGCCGGTCAAGGGCAAGTACAAGATGACGATGAAGACCAGTCTCGGCACCATCGTCGCGACGGTGAACGGCACCAAGGCCGGGTGCACGGTGAACTCGTTCAAGTATCTGGCGAGCAAGAAATTCTTCAACAACACGAAATGTCATCGGCTGGTCACCGAGGGTATCAAGGTTTTGCAATGCGGTGACCCCACCGGTACCGGAACGGGCGGTCCCGCTTACGGATTCGCGAATGAGAACGTCCCGAAGGCCGGCAAGTCCGGGCAGGCGACGTACAAGCGCGGTGTCGTCGCGATGGCGCACAGCAGCGCTCCGAACAGCAACGGAAGCCAGTTCTTCATCGTCTACGGCGATTCTCCGCTGCCCGCCGACTACACCGTCTTCGGTGAGATCACCAAGGGAATGGACGTCGTCGACTCGGTCGCCAAGGCCGGCGCCGCACCGGCCGACCAGACCGGGAACACCGCCCCAAAGAAGAAAATCGAAATAAAAGACCTCACCGTCGCGAAGATGTAGCAATGCGATTGGCTAGGGTGGCCAGCGGGAGCGCTTCTCCCACGGTCGTCATCATGGTGGGCTCGATGCGTGAGGGGACGCCCCGGGCTCTGACACAGGAGGCAGCGGTGTGCAGCGCCACCGAACCCTTGGGGAATCTCGCGCCGTGTCGGCGGGGACGTCGTGAAGGCCGCCCCGCGGCACGCGCCGGCCACGCTCCTGCCCGGGGAGGCCGGCGTGAGCACTGAGTCCTGGGGCCGGGTCGACGAGGACGGGACCGTCTACGTGCGCACGGCGGACGGAGAACGCACCGTCGGCTCGTGGCAGGCGGGCGCGCCCGAGGAGGCCCTGGCCTACTTCCGGCGCAAGTACGACGCCCTGGTCACCGAGATCGACCTGCTCGAGCAGCGGATCAAGACCACCGACCTGGCCGCGGCCCAGGCCGAGCACACGATCGCCCGCCTGCGCGAGGCCGTGACCGGCGCGCACGCCGTCGGCGACCTCGACGGTCTCGCCCGGCGGCTCGACGGTCTCACCTCCCTGCTCGGCGAGCGGCGTGAGCAGCTCAAGGTCGCCCGTGACCACGCACGGGTCCAGGCCCGCGAGGTCAAGGAGCGCATCGTCGCCGAGGCCGAGCGGATCGCGACCGAGGAGACGCACTGGAAGAACGGCGGCGAGCGGCTGCGGCAGCTCGTCGAGGAGTGGAAGGCCGCCGAGCGCGTCGACCGGCCGACCGAGACGGCGCTGTGGAAACGGCTGTCCTCCGCGCGTAACTCCTTCACCAAACGCCGCAAGGCCTACTTCTCCAACCTCGAGGTGGAGCGCGAGCACGCCCGCGGCGAGAAGGAACGCCTGGTCGCCGAGGCCGAGGCGATGTCCGGCTCCACCGACTGGGGCACGACCGCCGCGGCGTACCGCGAGCTGATGCGCCAGTGGAAGCTCGCCGGCCGCGCCTCGCGCGACGCCGAGGAGGAGCTGTGGGCGCGCTTCAAGGGCGCTCAGGACATGTTCTTCTCCGCCCGGTCCGCCGTCTTCGCCGAGCGTGACGCGGAGTTCCGCGAACACGCCGAGGCCAAGGAGAAGCTCCTGGCCGAGGCGGAGCGACTGCTGCCCGTACGCGACGTACGGACCTGCCGGCAGGCCCTGCGGTCGATCCAGGAGCGCTGGGAGGCCATCGGCATGGTGCCCCGCGACTCCCGCGAGCGCCTGGAGGGCCGGCTCCGCAAGGTCGAGGAAGCCGTGCGCGGCGCCGAGGAGTCGGAGTGGCGGCGCACGAACCCCGAGGCCAGGGCTCGCGCCGAGGCCACGGTCGCGCAGCTGCGCTCCTCGATCCAGCAGCTGGAGACCCGGCTGGAGAAGGCACGAAACGCCGGCCGCGACAAGGACGTCAAGGACGCCGAAGAGGCTCTGGCCGCGCGCCGCGCCTGGCTGGCCGAGGCCGAGCACACCCTGTCCGAACTCTCCTAGGACCTGAGCCGACCGCGGCTCACCGCGCCTCCACCGGGCGCGAACCTGGGCAGGCCGTTCAGCTGGTGACGCGGTAGACGTCGTAGACGCCGTCGACGGAGCGGACCGCCTTGAGCACGTGGCCGAGGTGTTTCGGGTCGCCCATCTCGAAGCTGAACCGGCTGATCGCGACGCGGTCGCGGTTGGTCGCCACCGACGCCGACAGGATGTTCACGTGCTGGTCCGACAGGACCCGGGTGATGTCCGACAGCAGCCGGGGGCGGTCCAGCGCCTCGACCTGGATGGCCACCAGGAAGACCGAGTCCTCGCCCGGGGACCATTTCACGTCCACCATGCGGTCGGGCTGGGTCTGCAGGTCGGTGACGTTGACGCAGTCGACGCGGTGCACCGACACGCCGTTGCCCCGGGTGACGAAACCGACGATCTCATCGCCCGGCACCGGGGTGCAGCACCGGGACAGACGCACCCAGACGTCCGGGTCGCCGGCCACGACGACGCCCGGGTCGCCCGCCGGGCGGGGGCGGCGCTTGCGGGTCGGGATCGCGGTCTCGAGCTCTTCGGCGGTGTCGCCGCCGAGGACGTCGACGAGCTTGCGCACGATGTTCTGCGCCGAGACGTGACTCTCGCCGATCGCGGCGTAGAGCGCGGAGACGTCGGCGTAGTGCATGTCGTGCGCCAGCGTCAGCAGCGCCTCGCCGGACAGCATGCGCTGCAGGGGGAGGTTCTGCTTGCGCATCGCGCGGGCCAGGGAGTCCTTGCCCTGCTCGATGGCGCTCTCGCGGCGCTCCTTGGAGAACCAGTGCTTGATCTTGTTGCGGGCACGGGCGCTCTTGACGAAGTGGAGCCAGTCGCGGCTGGGCCCGGCGTCCGGCGACTTGGAAGTGAAGATCTCCACGGTGTCGCCGTTGTCGAGCGTGGACTCGAGCGGGACGAGGCGGCCGTTGACGCGGGCGCCGATCGTGCGGTTGCCCACCTCGGTGTGGATCGCGTAGGCGAAGTCGACCGGGGTCGCGCCCTGTGGCAGCGCGAGGACCTGGCCCTTCGGGGTGAAGACGAAGACCTCCGAGACCGACAGGTCAAAGCGCAGCGACTCGAGGAACTCGGCCGGGTCGGTGGTCTCCCGCTGCCAGTCGAGGAGCTGGCGCAGCCAGGCCATGTCACCGGCCTTGCCGGCACCGGCCCCAGCCTCGCCGACCGTCTCCTCCTTGTACTTCCAGTGGGCCGCGATGCCGTACTCGGCGCGGTTGTGCATGGCGCGCGTACGGATCTGCAGCTCGACCGGCTTGCCCTCAGGACCGATCACCGTGGTGTGCAGCGACTGGTACATGTTGAACTTCGGCATCGCGATGTAGTCCTTGAACCGGCCGGGGACCGGGTTCCATCGCGCGTGGATCGTGCCGAGGGCCGCGTAGCAGTCGCGGACGGTGTCGACGAGCACCCGGATGCCGACGAGGTCGTAGATGTCCTCGAAGCTGAGCTCGCGGGCGATCATCTTCTGGTAGATCGAGTAGTAGTGCTTCGGGCGGCCCTTGACGGTCGCCTTGAGCTTGGCCTCGCGCAGGTCACGTGAGACGTGCTGGATGACGTCCTGGAGGTAGACGTCGCGGCGGGGCGCCCGCTCGGACACCAGCCGCGCGATCTCGTCGAACCGCTTGGGGTAGAGCGTCTGGAAGGCGAGGTCCTCCAGCTCCCACTTCAGGGTGTTCATTCCGAGGCGGTGCGCGAGCGGCGCGAAGATCTCCAGCGTCTCGCGGGCCTTGCGCTCCTGCTTGGGCCGCGGCAGGTAACGCAGGGTCCGCATGTTGTGGAGGCGGTCGGCCAGCTTGATCACGAGGACGCGGATGTCGCGCGACATCGCGACGACCATCTTGCGCACGGTCTCGGCCTCGGCCGCCTCGCCGTACTTGACCTTGTCCAGCTTGGTCACCCCGTCGACCAGGGCGGCGATCACGTCGCCGAAGTCGCCCCTGAGCTGGTCGAGGGTGTAGGTCGTGTCCTCGACCGTGTCGTGCAGCAGCGCGGCGCACAGCGTCTCGGTGTTCATGCCGAGCTCGGCGAGGATCGTGGCCACCGCGAGCGGGTGGGTGATGTACGGGTCGCCGCTCTTGCGCTTCTGCTCGCGGTGGTGATGGGCCGCGACGTCGTAGGCGCGCTCGACGAGACGCACATCCGCCTTGGGATGTGTGTTCCGTAGCGTCTTGATCAGGGGTTCGAGTACTGGGTTCATGATGGGTCCACGCTGGGCGCCGAGCCGGGCGAGCCGCCGGCGGACCCGGGCGGCCGATGGCGCAGCCGGGCCTGAGGGGGTCCGATCGCCCTCGTCCGGTGCTGAAGCGGGTGTGCCGGCCGGCGCCGGGAGCGTATGGGGTTTGATGCGCGGTGTCAGAGCGGCATCGGACGCCGCGTCGGTTGACACCACCTCACCGGGCACCCAGCCTCCCTAGCCTGCGTCGGAACATCAGTTTAGCGGGCGCGGATTTCCAGTCGGCGCCGATCCGCCATTCCGGTCCGAACCGTAGTGAGTGGTGAGGTTCAGGTGGTCACCAGTGCATGGACGTCAAGGTCGGTGAGCTTGTCGCGGCCGTGCAGGAAACCCAGCTCCATCAGGACCGACAGCCCGGTCACCTCGGCGCCGGTCCGGCGTACGAGCTCGGCGGTCGCCCGCGCCGTGCCGCCCGTGGCGAGCACGTCGTCGACGATGAGCACCCGCTCCCCCGGCGCGAAGGCGTCTTGGTGCACCTCGATCGTCTCGGCGCCGTACTCCAGGTCATAGCTCTCCGCGTACGTCGCCGACGGCAGCTTGCCCTTCTTGCGGACCGGGACGAAACCGGCGCCGAAGTGGTACGCCACCGGGGCGGCCAGGATGAAGCCGCGCGCCTCGACACCGGCCACCTTGTCGATCGTGCCCCGGCCGTAGTACGCGACGATGGCGTCGACCACGGCCGCGAAGGCGGTGTGGTCGGCGAGCAGCGGGGTGATGTCCTTGAAGGTGATGCCCGGCTTGGGGTAGTCGGCGACGTCCCTGATGTGGTCACTGATCAGCTGCGTCAGGTCGACGGGGCGACTGGTCACGATCCTCCTTGACGGCACTTCGCCGGACCCGGCGCGATGGACGGCGGCGTCCCACGAGAACCACCGGTCCCCTGGGCGCCGCTATGACCGTACACGCTCCGGCGGGCGATACCCCCGCATATGAGGGGTATCGCCCGCCGGGAAGCGATCAGGAGGTGGTCAGCGCTTCTTCTTCCCCGAAGGCCGGCCCTTGGACCCGGCCTTCCGGGGCTGCTGCCGCGGTCCCTGCTGGACCAGGCGGATGCCGGCGCCGACCGAGGTCGTCTCGCCGGTGTCGTCCGTCTCCGTCTCGGGCGGCGCCGTGTCCTGCGGCTCGTCCTCGCGGCCGTCGACGACCTCGGCACTCGCCGCCTTGGACCGGCGCTTGGCGCTGGTCGCCTTGGCCTGCACCCGCTTGGCGAGCGTGCGGTACTTTTCCTGCCGCTCCTGCAGGTCGGCCAGGATGGGCGTGGCGATGCAGATCGAGGAGTACGCGCCGGCCAGCATGCCGACGAACAGCACGAGCGCGAGGTCCTTGAGGGTGCCCGCTCCCATGACCCCGGCTCCGATGAACAACAGGCCGGCCACGGGCAGCAGGGCGATCACCGACGTGTTGATCGACCGGACCAGGGTCTGGTTGAGACCCAGGTTGGCCGCCTGGCTGTAGGTCATGCTGTTGGACGTCGTCAGCGAACGGGTGTTCTCGCGGACCTTGTCGAAGACCACCACGGTGTCGTAGAGCGAGTAACCGAGGATCGTCAGCAGGCCGACCACCGAGGACGGCGTCACCTCGAACTGCACGAGGGAGTAGACGCCGATCGTGATGAGGATGTCGTGCGCGAGCGCGATGAGCGCGGCGACCGCCATCCGCCATTCGAAGGCGATCGACAGGTAGACCACGATGGCGATCAGGAAGACGATCAGGCCTTCGAGCGCCTTCTTGGAGATGTCCTTGCCCCAGCTGGCGCCGACCGTCTGCGGGCTGACGTCGTCGGGCTTGGCGAGCCCGAATTTGCTCTGCACCGACTTCTGCACCGTGGTCACGTCGCCAGAGGTCAGGGACTCGGTCTGGACCCGCCAGCCGGTGCCGGTCTTCTGGACGATGGGGTCCTCTTTGACGACCCCGGAGTCCTTGACCGCGGCACGCGCGTCCGACGTCGTGGTGCCCGGCTTGCTCGGGAACTGGAAGACGGTGCCGCCCTTGAACTCGACGCCGAAGTTGAGGCCGAGCGTGAGCAGCGACGCGATGCTGACGACCAGGATGAGACCGGAGACGGCGTACCAGGTCTTCTGCCGCCCCACGAAGTCGAGGGAGATCTCCCCGCGGTGGAGCCGGCCGCCGATGTTGCCCAGGCGTGACATCAGGCCTCCTTGGCACTGGTCGGGCGGACAGTGGCCCGTTTGCTCACACCCAGTGTGCTCGGATCGAGTCCGGACCACCGGTGTCCGCGGCCGAAGAACTTCGTACGGGCCAGCATCGTCACGAGCGGCTTGGTGAAGAAGAACACCACGACCACGTCGATGAGCGTGGTCAGGCCCAGGGTGAACGCGAAGCCCTTGACCCCGCCGATGGCGAACCAGTACAGCAGCAGCGCGGCGATGAACGAGACGGCGTCCGCGACGATGATCGTACGGCGGGCGCGATGCCAGCCGCGCTCGACCGCGGTGCGCAGGCTGCGGCCCTCGCGCACCTCGTCACGTAGTCGTTCGAAGAACACCACGAACGAGTCGGCCGTGATGCCGATCGCGACGATCGCACCCGCGATGCCGGCGAGCGACATGCGGAAGTCGATCGCCTTGCCGAGGAGCACGATCGACTCGTACGTCAGGGCACCCGCGAAGATCAGGCTGAAGATCGCGACGAAGCCCAGACCGCGGTAGTAGAAGAGGCAGTAGAGCACGACGAGGCCCAGCCCGATCGCGCCCGCGAACAGGCCGCCCATCAGCTGGTCCTTGCCGAGGGTGGCCGAGACCGACTCGATCGAGCTCTGGTTGAACTTCAGCGGCAGCGCGCCGTATTTCAGCACGTTCGCCAGGTCGGTGGACTCCTGCTGCCCGAACTGGCCCTCGATCTGGGCGTTGCCGGAGGTGATGGCCTCCTTGACGCTC
>Ga0247774_1000353_pt1 | contig 22524 bp, 20 predicted proteins | sample UWRJL001104B6_FD_179933 | JGI IMG/M metagenome (GOLD analysis project Ga0247774, IMG submission 179933) | Plant litter microbial communities from Arlington Agricultural Research Station in Wisconsin, United States - UWRJ-L001-104B-6 | ecosystem: Environmental > Terrestrial > Plant litter >... | reverse complement strand
AGATGGACGACGACGCTGAAGAACTAATCAGCCGAACAGCCGCCACCATCGCAGCCTCCCAAACCCGCAACGCCCGCCCGTGGCGAGAACGGATAGTGTTTGGCTGCTGGACCGTAAGCAGCCCGCCCCCCCCCTTCCTTCGCACTTCGCACCTCCCCACCTCCCCGCTAACAAAGCCCGCTTCTCGCAGATGGCCTACCTGTCCAAAGTGCGCGAACTGGTCCCCACCTTCCCCCTCGCCCACATCGGCATCTCCACCCTCTACGCCCGCCGCTTCCTCCCCATCCCCTCCGTCTCCTTCAACCTCATGCAGAAGGTGCTGGTGGGGCCCTTCGGCGCCTCCTTTCTCCGCGACGCCCACGCCCGCGACCGGCGCGTCTACGCCTGGACCGTCAACGACGAGGCCTGGATGCGGTGGTGCGTCGACCACCAGATCGACGGCGTCATCACCGACGAGCCCGAGCTGTTCCTCGACGTCTGCGCGCGCAGCGTCGAGCAGCGGAAGAGCGGGCTGCGGGGCAAGGTGAGGCGCGAAAAGGAGGGCAAATTCGTGGGGCGCGTGCTGGACCTCGTGCTGTGGCAGGTTGCGTCCACGGTTTTGACCTTGTTCTTTCTTGTGAGCGGGTTTTATGACAGGGGGGTTAGGAGACGGGAGGGGCAGCAGAAGTCGGTGTCTTGAGAGAAGATGGGCGGGGTGGGAGGGGAGCATGCCATTTCAACTGCTCTGACTAGGTGGTTTGTGGTCCAAGAACAAGACGCGGAGAAAAATAGCATGTTCCAAATGTGCGCCTATATTTTTCGAGCGGAGTATTTTTGGAGCTGGTGTGTAGGAATAATTGTCGGAAAGCAATGGGACATTCATGATAGCATGGGGCTGGGGCATTTAGAGGCAGGGAGTTCGCATGAGGATCATTCAAGCGGAGAGCAAGAAACTGGAATGCAAAGCACGTCACTTTATTATTCCGGTCACAAACTTGTTTCCTTTTACACTTTGCTCTTTTTGGTAGAATGATGTCTAATCTATGTTATGACAGACCCGGAGCCAAGCAAGCTAGTTTAAAGAGTGATTATGCCACCGCATCCTCTAGGCCAACGGCAAAAGCTATAAGTAGTGATACAACGCCTCCTTTCCTTCTTTTCTACTTTCGCCATGACGGGAACAAAAGGCCATGATGTTGCCTCTCTAGGGTTCCACTCTCCCCTTATGATCTTCTTCTCCCTAGTGGGCCACGATTTGAGTAGGCAATCTCGATGTCTCTCTGTGGTGGCAGAGGCTTCCATACTCCTTTCATGGCCATCTCTTGTGTATGCGCCACTACCAAGATGGGAGCCCTCTTGGTGTCTCCCAGAATCCCTTTTTTCTCACCGTCTGTTCCGTCCTGGACCTAGATGTCCGCATCAATGTCCAAATCCAGCGATGCAATAATGTCATCATCATCCAGCGGCTTATGCACAGTCGGCACTCCCTTCGTCTCCGCAAACTTCCGTTCCTGCAGACGCTGAACCTCCGGCAGCCCCTTTCTGGGCGTCAGCTTTGGCGTGCCATTTGCCGGCGTGCTCGCGCCGCTACCTGGGCGTGACTGCTTCGGCGTCTCATTCGGATCAAACACAAACTTTGCCCTGGTCTTGAGTCGCCTCGAAAGATCATCCTCTACCGTCTCCCCCCTCGCAAGCCGCTGCTCAATCTCCCTCTGGCGGTGCCTCTCCTGGAGCAGCGCTCTCCGTACAGCTTCAGCATTGCGCCGCCTATTCTCGGCATTGAGCTGAGCAAGTCGGTCCTGCTGGGGATTCGTCCGAGGAGTTGAACTGCTGCCACTACCAATGCCGTCGAGCGATGTCTTGAACGCCAGGTTGCCACCCTGGCCGAGCGAGTCGAGTTCGTCTTGGAGCTGGCGCGCGTAGATCGTGTTGCTGTCGGCCTTGGCCTCTTCGAGGGACCGCTCCAGCTGGGCGCGGATATTGGGGTCGTACCTGTTGCGGAGGTGGGCCTTGCGGTTGACCATTTCGGTGATTTCTTCGTTGGTGAGTGTGTACTTGACGAGGTTGCGGAGCTCATCGAGCTTGGCGTCTAAGGCCGACTGCTTGGGAAATGAGAGGCCGCGATCTTGCAGGAGACGCTTGTAGTCCTCGAGTTCCTCCTATCGCCGCGTGTTAGTTCCAGAAGTGGATGGTGAATTGAAAAACCAGAACCAACCTGTGTGAAACGTCCTGTAGAAGCGGCAATGAAGGGATAGGTCTCAGTTCTCTTGCCAATGCCGGCGATGAAGTACATGTCGACTACAATCTGCTTCTTGGTTGCGGTATCATCTATCGCGTATCCCTTGCCGGTAGTGATGCCTGCGAATGCCTGGTTAGAAGGAATGGGCCATTGTGACCGGATCATCGTGTAGACGTACTTTTGACTGGAAGCATATGATACTTTGGTTGCTGTCCAGGAAGAGGTTTTCCAAGCACGCGAACGTAGCAATCAACAATGGCCTTCTCAAAGCCCGGCTTGAAGCAGATTTCGGGGAAATTCGTCCGCGCAATACGGAGACGCTGGAAGTCCGCGAGCTCAGCATCAGGCCTACCACGCTTCTCAGGTTCGGGCGACTTCTGTCGGGTCCAATCATCCTCTTCATCGCCGTACGCATCCTGGAGCCGGCCGCTCTTCCTCGGCGTGCTTTTCTCCTTCTCGCGGTCCTCTTCGCGGCGCCGCAGCCGATCATTTTTCTCGGCCCTCTGCCGGCGCAGCGTATCGATGCCCGAGCTCGCCGTCTCAGCGCCTTTGGTTCGCTGCCGGGAAGGTTTGCGTCCATCGTCATCAATGTCGGCCTCGTCAGCAGTGCGCTTCCTGCGCTGCTGTTCCTTCTCCTTCTCCTCCTGGGCGGAAACGAGCTGGCGCAGGAGCCGATTCTGCTTGTATCGCTGTGCCTCATCTCGACGTTCGGCTAGAATGGTCTCGCGCTCAACTTCGCGCATGCGCATAATCTCCTCCTTCTCGGCAATACTGATGTAGAGACCCTCAACTGGGTACTTTTCACCTTCATCTACAGTGGCGGCGGCGGCGGCGGCAGCAGCAGCAGAAGCATTAGCGGCGGCGGCGGCGGCTGCTGTCAGGGCGCTCAGATCAGGTCGCCTCGGTTGGGGCTCATCATTGTCCGAATCGGACTCCTCCATAGGGGCGGACTCGAGAGAGTTGGGCGTGCCAGGATCCGAGGATCTGAAGCGAACCATTGTCAGTGATGAGATACAGATAATCCGTTGTCAAAACGAATAGAAGTGATTATCGTGCCGGTGCCTGAATGGCGGGAAGATCAAAAAGTAACGCTGGCAATGCCGTCGAGAATCGTCGCCGGAATAATGCCACGCATGGTGAGGCGGAAATCAGGACTAGACTGGTGCTGTGGATCGGTTGCGTCGTTTTCACGCAACAATTTGGGGGGCAGAGCGATGCAGGTGAATGTAGAGGGGCAAAGAGGTCCTGCCACACGTAGAACGACTTACGCCTCGCCCTCTTCCTCCTCATCCGAATCATCATTCCGGCCTCTCCGCTTTCCCTTTTTTGCTGATGCTTCTCTCAACTTTGTCTCTCCCCTCGGCCTCGGCTCAGGTGATCGCGATGGCTCCCTCTCCGTTCCCGACTCATCTTCGTCCGACCCGGCGAGCGCCAGGAGCTCGTCATCAATGTCGGCCATGGTGTTCTAAACGGGTCTCGCAGCGCCGTAGGAGGAAAATCGAGTCTAAAGTAGTAAAATGGAAATCGTGAATTCTTGGATGAACGGCGACTTCGATAACGCGGTCCGTCAGACTCGATTTAATCGTTCGATAGCGGCAAGCGTGACTTTTTCGAGGTTCGTGGATTTCGCTCGGCTTCGGCAGGAGGCTGGAAATCACAAGTTCGGACAGAAAGTGATATATATATTCGAATCTATGGTATTAGAAGTTTCCGGTTCGAACTAGGCAAGAGCGATGAAATGAAAGGCAAGGTTGGGAGATATCGGCAGAAGAACAAGGCCAGTCGAGTTCACGCAACGCGGCCTCTCGGGGATGGAGAATAGTTGCCTTCTGGTCGCGATGTCATTTGTGGGTCCACCTTTTCTTGCGGGCGGCTTATGTCATCCAACTTTATTCCCAAGCGCGACCTCCCCCCGCAAGTCCGCGATGCTTGAGGCGCTACTCGACGCCATTGTTGTTTGATCTCTACGGTTTTCAGGAGCCAGTTGCTTTGTATTTATCTTGCGAACCGCAGCTCTGGTCTGCTTGGAACAATGGCTTGCCCGGGGTCACTAACACGATTGCGAGCCGCCCGCACTGCCTTCCGCGACCTGCAGAGATGCCCATGCTCCCTCAGCCGACTCCTCTCAACGACACACTCACTAGACCCGGGCCCTCAGCCAACTAAAGGTGCCCCAAAGCGCCTCAAGCCATTAACAAAAGCCCAAAAGGATTTTCTCTCCTCGGCGGTAAGTTGCTCACCCCTCTCCTCCCCTTGTTCCTGTCGCTCTCCGAGCTGACTTCGCTTCCCCAGCTCCGCGTAAACCAAGCCGGCGAACTCGCCGCAACCCTCATCTACGCCCACCAAACACCCCCACTCCTCGCTCGCCAACCGTCCCTACGCCCTTTAATGTCCCACATGTACGCCCAAGAAGCCGCCCATAAGGAAACATTCGACTCCTTGATCCGTAAACACCGCGTCCGCCCCACAGCACTCTATCCCGTCTGGTCCATCCTGGCTGCGGGGCTGGGCTGGTCAACAGCCATCATGGGCCGCGAGGCCGCCATGGCATGTACCGAGGCGGTGGAAACGGAGATTGGGGACCACTATAATGGCCAGATCCGGACCCTGCTGGAGATGGTTGCTGGGTGGGAAAGGGAAGGGTACGACGTCGGTGACGAGCTGTCTATTCTCTTGAAGACGTTGAGGAGGATACGGGACGAGGAGTTGGAACATTTGGACCATGCAGTGGAAAATGATGCCAAGAAGGCGGAGCCGTATTCGCTGCTTACGGGAGTGATTCGGGCAGGGTGTCGGGGGGCAATATGGGTGACCGAGAGAGTTTGAGCGTAGTCAGCGGCGGCTGCAGGACTGAAATGTAAGATGGGGAGTAGAATGAGCAATATTAAGCACCATGGCAACAGGCGCCTGTATGTTATGAGACAAATGGAATAGAATAGACTACTACTACTACTACAAGACTGGCCAAGAAATGGATTATGCCAGATGCAAGAGACCAACCTAGTGTTATACCCTAATGATATGGACCTCCACCACGCCATTGTGCTATGAATACAAAGGGTCCAGCGCAAGCTAAGAGACTCCTGGGAATGCGGCTGATGAATGCGTATTTTCTCCCACTACGTCGTGAATAAGACTCCTGTTTTCCGTGTACCACAATTGCACAGCTACGAATACAGCCTTTTCCCTTCAACCCCGGGGTAACATCAACTACCCTTGTTACGTGCTGTAAATCTGTTAGTCATCCGTCTCGCACCAGTGGAGGGGGCCAAATACTTACTAGATGTTAATAGGCGCCATGCCATCGAGGTGATAGCCCCAATTGCTATTGCTCTCCTCCGTCACCAACCAATCGTACGGAAATTGCACCAGATTCCCTCTTGTAAAAGCTAACAGCTCCTCCGCTTCAACCGGCGTCAGCAAGTCCTCCGTCCCAACGCCGCGTCCCCGGCTGCCCTTGGTCGTGGCCCTGCGACGTTTCCTCACCGATCCTGCATTGTTCAGGGCCGTACTATCGCGCGACACGGGCTTCTCTAGCGGCGAAAACGTTGTTCGACGCTCGCGGCTCTTGTCCCTCTGATGCTGTGGGTCTAGGAACTTTGTGCCGCTCGCCTGGCTTGCGCCATCAAACGACGGGAACGGCGTGTCTCCAGGAGGCAAAAGGGGTGATGGGTTGTCGCTAATTCCGGAGGGCTCCGGCGACATGGCCGACTTTTCAAAGTCGGTCGTGGACGTTCCCGTGCCGGGCGGTTTAGGTGCATCTTCGGCCCCCGGCTTTTCGTTCACCTCGTTCGGGCCGTCCGTGGACGGAACAATGATGGCTGGGTTACCGGACCTCTTGAGTGATTTCTCTATCATGTCATTTTTCGCATCCCTGGTTAATATTGTCTGGTCCTTGTCCGGGTCGAGACCCATACTCAGGTTGAACCTCTGGTTGTACTTGTTGTACTCTCGGAATTCGGCCCACGTATTTACTTCGGAATCGGGATGGCACCGGAACACCTGGCGGAACAGTCGCGTGTTATTCTCGGCGGTTCTGTTCCAGATCTCGTCGACAAAGGACTGGTTTAGAGGATCTTTCATGCAGTCCTTGTCGACGTAGGCGAGCTTCATGTCGGCCACGAGAGGATGCAGTACCGTGTTCATGATGGATTTGGGGTCTTCGAGTAGAGCCGGAGGGCCACCAATGTCAGTGTCATCCACCAGCGGCAGGTTAGGCAGCTGGTTTGCTCGGGGAAGACCAAGTTGATCGGTGGTCCGTCGGTTGATGGGTGGAACGGGTGGCAGGGAGTCATTGTCGACACCAGTATCCGACACACTAGCGCGGCCTGTTGACCTGGAACGAGCTCGCGAGTGGGGCTTCTTGGGACTGTCAAGGGTGCCCTTTCCCTCGGGCAAGATGTTGTGAATGAGAACCTCTCTACCGTTCATAATCACGGAGTCTCTCCCTTCATCCAGACCTTGCTCCTCGGCGTGCTTCCACCGGTCCTCACCATAGCCAGCCACTTCAAGTCGATGCTCAAAGCTTGCCCTACCGGCCGAGGATCGCTCTTCAGACTTTTCCGTCGTCGGGCTGTGGTCGGCGACTACAGGCTCAGCGTCGTGGTTGAAACTGGGAATTGGCTCAAGATCTGGTCTCCGGGCTGCCCTTCTCGGCGTCGGCTTGCTCGAGCCGGGTGCGGACGGGGGTCGCTCTTCAGAAGCGTAGATATGGGCCATTTCCTCCTCAAACTGTGCCTGTTGGTCGAAGGTCGCTTGCCGGTCCTCAGCTTCGATCTCGTCAACGTCCAGGCCGAGATGCTCTCGCATCAAACGCATGCGGAGGGTGTGGGAGAATCTGCCCACTTGGTACGGCTTGCCTGCCATCGTGGACCATATCATGTCCGTGTCTCTCACAATGGCCGCCGTCTCGGAGTCTCTGGTCCCCAGCAGGGATCTCTCGTTGACATTCGCCGAGCCGATGAGTGCCACACGGTCATCAGCTATGATGATCTTGGCATGAATGTAAAGCTGCTCGGTAACAAGAGCGCCGCCGCTCAGCTTTCCCCACTTGCGAAGACTGAAGAACTGAATGTACGACTCCGGGTCGATGCCTTGAGCCTTGAGCCTCTCAAAGATGGACCGTTCACCGCGACAGATGCTGCGGTACTGGAACTGGACAATGAGGCGCACGCTCATACCGGGCTGCTCGTCCACCGTGGACTCGAAGCCGGGCATCAACGGAATCAGGATGAAGCATTTCCATTCCTCGTTGTTGTCGTGGGCTCGAATGATGCGAGAGACGAGGGCATCTCCGACACGATTGAAAATCTTCGTGTTGTATGCCTCGGTGCTCGTAATAAAGAACTGGTTCTCCATGTAGACAAAATGCTCCGAGTCTTCAATGATCTTGATGTAGGCATTTTGAATGCTCAATTCCGTCTCGTCCAGGCCCAAAGACCACTCGGCGGCTGAACGCAGGATTTGAATCTCGCACGTGCCGGACAACCCCAAGTCGCGATATTCATCTGGTTTCGCATCTGGCGGCGGAAGCAGGAACGGGAGTGCGCGAGTCGGCTTTCTGCCCCGCCGGAGGTAGTTCCACCGCTGCACAAAGTGTCTGGTGAGGTCCCTGGCTGGCTGTCCAACAATCTGCATGCCGACGTCATGCCAAGGCATTCTCGGCGTAGTAGATCGGGAGTACATGTCTTCATATGGCTCGCCGAGCTTGAAGAAGTCATGCACTCGCGGGTTGGAGTAGTCCTTGCCGACAAACACCTGGCAATTTTCGGGATCACGAGGGCCGTGGCCATCCTCGAAACCAGTCGGCATGTCGTCCGTCAAGGGGTGCTGCGGGCAGTCCCATCGACCAAAGCACAGATCGATGCCTCCGATGAAGGCAATGTCGTGGTCGACAATGCAAAGCTTCTCATGATGGGCGAAATAGAATTGGTTCTTCTTGAACTGGTTGGGGGACCTTTGAACAAAGATGTTGGGATGCAGGTCATGAAGAGACACCTTGGTGTACTCGGAATCGATGGGGATAAAGCTTTCAATGTTCCGGTACACAATGACAAACACCTTGACGCCTTCCTGGGCCTTCTTCCGCAGAAGACGATCCAGTCGCCATTTTTGGCTAATGGCAGCAGGACGACGCATGTACAGCTCGGGACTGAGCCACCAATCGTGTAGATAGATGACATCCTTGGCCACGTTGATGGCCCGGGACACGTTCCACATGTAGTCCCGCCCGTCCACCAGCCACTCCGCGAAAACGCCAGTCCGAACTGGGGCAAAGCTGTCGAAGCGGTTTGGCTTGTGCCAGTCCGTCGTCTTCAGCATGTCCCTGATCGATTCCTCAAACTGCATCATGACTGATTCTTTTCGCGAGAAGAGTCGAACCTTCCGCTCTGACGTGTAGATCATGAGCGTGTGGTGTCCCTCTCGGGCTTCGTCATCCTGGACCATCGGATCCGCCTTCTCCTTCCCCTTGGGACTAGAAGATTCCTTGTCTGCGGCCTCTTTAGACAGGATGTGAAACTTGGGATCGACAAGGAACACATCATAAATTTGCATGTTCTCGGGCGATTCCACACATACAATATAGCTCTGGCGGACGAGGAACCACTTTCGACTGTGCCGAGCGATGACCTTCTTCGGCGTCAGGACACGGCGGAAATCAAGACCTTTGGAGGACTGGATATGAAGGTAGCATTCCTTCCCATGAAAACTTCTCTCGGCTGCGAGTCGGATGCCAAGGGCCGAAAGTTCCAAGAAGCGACACAATCGATTGCTGTCGGCACGGAACATGAGCCAGCGGATCATATCCTGGAGGTATTTTTCGAGGAGACGCCGCTGCTTCTCAATGTGCTTCTGCCGAAGTAATTTCGGATTCGCGGCGCCTTCAGCCGCGGAATCTCCGGGGTCTGTGAAAGTAGACTTGCGCCGCATGTGCTGCTGTAGGGCGTTGATGCGGGACCTCTTGCGGTTCACGGCGAGTCGTCCATCAACGTCGCTGGCTGTGGCATCTGCTGCGGCGTCTGCCATGGTCCCTGCTTCGGCGGTTTCTGCCGCATCTCCCCGGACACTGGCTTGGTCATCGTCCTCACTATCATCGTTCTTGCCGCGGTTGTTCCTCAGGTATGGGAAAGTGGATAGGGGGAATTTCGGCTGCTTTCTCCTGGACCCGACATCTGCGCTTCCGGCGCGGCCTGGCAAGGACATCTGTATATCTTTGCCCAGGGCGAACCTGTACCGCAGATGGAGCTCGTAGATGGTGCCAAGCGTTCGAATCACCTTCCACTTCATGCGACTGGGGCCGCTTCCGTATTCAAGCTCGAGGGTGAAGGTCCAATGCCGATCGCTCTCGTCGCCATCACCCGGTGCAGGTTTGCTATCGGATACACGAAGCCTCACCTGCTCGAGCAGGACAGGTATGCGCTTATTCCCATGTTCGTCACGCTGTATCATGCTAGCCAGCATGAGAGCGGCTGGAGCTCCAGCCCTGAGTTCGGCCATTAGCTCGGCCGATTTTTTGTAGTCAAAGGTATCGGCGACGTCTTTGCGGCGCCAGAGCTTGACGGCGCTTTTGATGCCCATCTTGGGCCACTTGGGTACCTGAAATGTCGATGTCCGCTCAGGATGAAAGAAGGTTCTTCGAGGCGTCATTGTGTCACCATCTGATACGCCTCCCCCACCGGTGCCGCCACCGCCAAAGTACGTGATACGTCGGAGGTGGCCAATTCGTCGGCCGAGTGTGTTATCACCGTCGTCCGCTTCACCAGCACCATTCGAAGCCGGGCCGCCAGCACCATTCAGAGCCGGTCCACCAGCACCCCGTCCAGGGCCTGAAATCCAAGATGCTCCTCTTCTCCACGATTTGTCTCGTAGCTCTTCCCGTCCCTCACCCTCAGAGAGTCCATGCTGGTGATCAGAGGGGTCGGGAACACTCATGCGCCGTCCTATCCGCAGGCGGCCGGCAAAGTGTGTGGGGGAATCGGTCTCGGGGTGATGTCGAACGCTCGGGGTATTGGGAGTAGAGGTGAAGGAGGTAAAATCCGATCGTCTGGGGCGGCGGATTCTCCGCTTCTTCTTGTTCTTGGCGTCGCTCGCGGCCGCCTCGTCGGCAGTTTCCTCGGCGTCGGCGTCAGCGTCAGCCTCGCTATCCTCTTCCTCGTTCGCTGCATCCGCCGTCCTCGCCGATCGAGAAATTGTTGGGGAACTGGCCAATGCATGGCTGCTCGGATCGCCCGTGGCGTTGGGAGACTTGGGCGTCTGTAGACCGCCGGTGACGGCCAGGGCTTTCAGTTTTGACATGAAGGATGAGCCACGGATCTTGCCCGCCGCCTCCGGATCATCCCATGAGCCATGTCGAGAATGTGAGGCTGACTTTGCTCCGGTAAGCTCTGGTCGCTCGGCTCGCGCGAACTGTACACTTCGACGCCCAGGCGGTATGGGTGCATCAGCGTCATTTCCATGTTCTTGTACCGGATCCAAGCTCTTAGAGGAATCCCGAGGAAGCGGTGGGAGTGCTTTTCCAGCCCCAGAACCGTTCGACATTACCGACGGATCCTGGTGCGGCATGCCATTGTTCAGATAGTCGGGTGCCTCAGATGAGCCGCCATTCGCCTTGGTGTGTAGTGTTGGTTTGACCGGCGACATGGTCTCAGAATGGCTCTCGTCGACGATTGGGGACAACATTTCGGGCACCGGTGCGCTGATGACGGCAGAAGTCGCGGATCGAGCAGTTGGTAAGGGGGAATCCGCAAGGGATTCGTCCCGCCCAGAGCCCATCTTGCTGGGCGAAATTTAGGTTTAAGGGGAATTGACCGATCGTGGGCTTAGCGTTCTGAGTCGGCGTGGAATCGAGGTATTCGCGTGTCGCTACGTAATGCACTGCTGACGTCCGAAGTGCGACTGGACATGGTCGATCGAGTCTTGAGGTTTCAAGTCAAGAGCGTTGTTTGTTATGTGATGTCGGGGAATTATGAGGTAGCAACTGGAGCGCAGTCTCGCCTTTAGCGCAATTTAGCTTTTCAGCCCCTCCAATGGTCTGATGGCGTAGACGGGGAATGTGTTTGTCCTGGTGATGTGACTGGCGTCTCAAACACCCATCTGGAAAATGATGGATACGAACCACTCTCAAAATACAGGATCGCAACGGACCGTTAAATGCCAACACGTGGGGTATATTGTGGTTGATGTTCAAATTCGGGAAAGGTGTGGTGGACGGCACGAGATCAATGGTTTTGGGGTGTGGCTTGATATAACGGAGCATCCAGGAGTATTTGGTTACTCCTGTGGAATTGGCTCTGTCTGCAGCACATGCAACTGAGTTGGTTGAGCGAGAAACTTGACTCTGACTTCAATCCTGCTATTAGGAGGTTTAGAAGCATTCCATTCAAGGGTCTCCAGAGGGAGTTGGAGACCATCAGTCGTCATCCGGTGACCTTTGATGAACATCTATCAATGAGTAGATTGCAATGCGATGATGCACCAGGTGCCTCCCTGCAATCTGCAGTGGCTTGCACCAACAGCTGGGGCTTGAGAGGCTCTGTGACCCCTGTGCAGCGTTTTGCACCCCACGGTTGACCTAGCCAATCACAAGCAGCTCTTGGTGGAGGCGGTTGTGGATCCACAAAAACGCGCTGCCAAAACCGATCGCGTTCTTGCGATCCCCACACCGTCTAACTCGAGGCTCAATATCAAACGACCAACCGACGATAGTCTATCTTTCGATCAGGAATCGCCAACATGCCCAGGTATGTCCCCGTTCCTCCGATCCCGAATAGTTCATTTGTCGTGGTATTGCTGCTTACATTGATGCAGAGAAATAATCACAATCCAAGCTGGTCAATGTGGGAATAGCAGTTCGTCTACCCCGCTGCCCCGCCTCGCAACGCGACGAAAACACTAACTTAATGTTCACCACGTTAGTTGGAAGCCAGTTCTGGCAGCAGCTTTGTCAAGAGCACGGGATCAGCCAAGATGGAAATCTTGAAGACTTTGCGACGGAAGGCGGCGACCGGAAAGACGTCTTCTACTACCAAAGCGACGACACGCGGTACATCCCACGAGCAATCTTAATCGACCTCGAACCTCGAGTACGTTGGCAAGGTCATATACTACCCCCCATGTCTATGTGTGGTTGGCTGATAGGAAGGTAAAAAGGTCATAAATGGAATCCAGACTGGCCCGTACAAGAACATCTACAACCCCGAGAACTTTTACGTTGGCAAAGATGGGGTCGGAGCAGCCAACAACTGGGGTGATGGATACCAGACGGGCGAGTCGGTTTATGAGGACATCATGGAGATGGTTGACCGCGAAGCAGACGGAAGCGATTCTTTGGAGGTGAGCAGGCCCCTTGTCTCCTAGCTTAGGCTAGCGACTAATCCGTTCAGGGCTTCATGATGCTCCACTCCATTGCTGGCGGCACAGGCTCGGGATTGGGGTCCTTTCTACTCGAGAGATTGAACGACCGGTTCCCCAAAAAGATTATTCAGACTTACTCGGTGTTTCCGGACACGACAAACTCAGGAGATGTTGTCGTCCACCCGTACAATAGCGTCTTGGCACTTAGGAGACTAACACAGAATGCCGATTCCGTCGTTGTCCTGGACAATGGTGCCCTCTCCCACATTGCAGCTGACAGACTACACGTCCAAGAGCCTTCATTTGCCCAGACGAACCAGTTGGTATGTTTCAAGCGCCTCTAACATTCAAGATAGCGCTAATCCCAGTGGCAGGTTTCGACGGTCATGTCAGCAAGCACAACAACGCTCAGATATCCCGGTTATATGCACAACGATCTTGTCAGCATCCTCGCCTCACTAATCCCAACCCCACGTTGCCACTTCCTCATGACCGCCTACACTCCCTTCACGGGAGACCAGGTTGAGCAGGCAAAGACGGTTCGGAAAACGACAGTGCTGGATGTTATGAGACGGCTACTGCAGCCAAAGAACAGGATGGTATCCACGGTTCCTGGCAAAAAGAGTTGCTATATCTCCATCTTGAATGTCATCCAAGGAGAAGTTGACCCCACCGACGTACACAAGAGTCTTCTCCGCATCCGCGAACGGCGCTTAGCAACGTTCATACCGTGGGGCCCGGCAAGTATACAGGTCGCCCTTACGAAGCGAAGCCCGTACATTCCCATGAGCCACCGAGTCAGCGGCCTGATGTTGGCCAATCACACCAGCATTTCCACTGTAAGCGCATTCCATTCCCGCCAAAGTTATCTACCTACTGTGGTGCTGACTCTGAACAGCTGTTCAAACGGATAGTCAAGCAGTACGACGGCATGAGGAAACGCAACGCATTCATGGAGGCGTACAAAAAGACGGCACCGTTCGCGGAAAATCTGAATGAATTTGACGAGGCAAGAGAAGTGGTTACGGACCTTATTGCCGAGTACGACGCGGCAGAAAATGCCGATTATCTGAGTCCCGACGCGGGCGAAAAGGCGACGTCGGCTGAAACAGATAAACGAGCCCAGTAGGTGACGAGACCAGGCTCTTGACGGATCTGCGATTGCTAGAGGCTGCATTAGACAACCCTTGTTAGCCGATACGGTGGAGGGAACGTGGCGTTTGGCTCTGATGCAGGCACAGACATGGTTAGGATAGTGAATATGTGACTCAGGTGGGCAGGCATCATGACGCATTCGGGTATAAATTCCACATACAGCACACAGCCCAGGAGAGTTCACTTCTGCTCAAGACGTGACAATGTTCTATATTGTCGGCCTAGAGACGGATTGCACACTAGACACAAGAATCGGGCAACGCCATGCCCGACCATTGCGACTCTCTCGGATCCACGGGATAGATTCTCTACACTGCCGTGGTGAGTGCGATCACTTCAAAGGACCAGCCTGCAGAGAGTTAAACGGTCTTAGCGCTAAACCAAAGAGCTTCCCGGAGCCTTCGGATGAGCCCTGACACTGAGGTCAATGACGGCGTCCCCATCGCCGCCACCAATCGCAATTGTTACTGCTGCTGACCATAAAATACCATTGGAATCAACTATTTCCAATTTGTCTACGGGAGGGTCACCCAAGCCGATTGAGCATCAAAGGAAGAATGCGGTCTGACCCTCCACAAACCCCACAATCAACCTCACGTATAGAAATGATTTACATCCGTCCCGCCACCAGTCCAGCAAGGAGCTGTCAGTGAATGCAGAAATTTTCGTCCCAGGACCAGATTATCAAGGCCAGGCCAACTTTCCTTCCCCAGAGCGGCCTACCGTAGCTTCGGACTGCCAGTCTACCGACGCCCGGATGGATGGCTACATCAGCACCGGAGCTCACGCAACGACGGCAATCGAAGACGCAGCTACCGAGAACGCTAACACGGAGGGTCTGAGAAAGGTTAGACGGCAGAGCAAGGAAAGGGATAGAAGGACTGCCCAAGGATACCGCTTAGGGATTTTGCAAAGATTAAGAAATGATTGTAAAGAACTAATTCCATTCACATGCGGTAGTGAGTTGGTACGAAGTTGAGCTAAATGTGGAAGACCCTTAAGATTCTTAGGATCGAATCTTCGGCAGATGCATCTACAGGAAATTAGACGTGCTTGTCTAATAGCTTGAATTAAAAGGAAGCCTCTCGCAGTCTGCTAATGAGAATCATCTCAAGATGAGCCTTGTCCAAACCAAAATATCTTCTGAGTTCAGTGCCTTACTAAGAGAGGTTGGATAGCATGCTTAGGATGAGAAGCTCATGTAGAAGGCAGCCCACAACATTCCTTATGAATATCCTACAGCCTTTTCAAGACCAGAAGAAGGCCTCCGTAAACTCGCTGAAGTAAAACCGGTCCAGAACCAAATACAGTAAGCATTATCTCACTGACGATGTCCCGGCCAGAGATACTCGACAGCTAAGCAGGGACACTTTGTCCTTGCCTCTTGCCCCTCTTCTCGCCATCTTCTAGTCACAGCACCTACGACTAAGCAATATCACATGCACTCTTTTCAGCCCACACGAGACTGAAAACCCGGCAATCCGTCGCAAACAGCGCTTCATTGTCTTCTACACTTTCTACAAAGACCTCGACTGCAGCGAATTGTAGTCTAGGTAAGAGCTGCCCTTGCCTGCATGCAGTCGAACTTGCCTCAGCTTTTGGTACTTCAACTAGTGCCCTTCTGTTTGCACACACATCCATTGCCCACCAGTTCCTCAAACTTTCAACACCTCAATTTTAGAGGAAATAGAGGTAGGTGCAAGCAGAAGACCACGGTAACGGTTACTAAGAAACTAAGTCATCGTTGCCTCCGGCCGAATAGTTGAGTTTCTGGCTTTGACCTGTCTCAATATAACTAACAGAGCCTCCGTTGTCAAGCGGAGTTTCTCCTTGTCTTCCTAGCATCATCAGGCAGATTATAGACGGGTCTCAACATCAACCCTTGTCCATATTTGGGCCCTATTCCGACAGTGGCCACTCCCCGCGGCATCTATCCTGCAGCCGCCACCACCAAAGCCCATTGATAGGCAAATTTTCAGAGAAGGGAGTAAGTGCATGCGCTAGGTAAGCTTTTATCTCTCTGTCTCCCCATCTATTTATCTCGTTCCGATGCATTCCCTTAGCTACATTCCCACTTCTCTGCGTCTAACTACTGACCAATCCCAATAGCCAACAAAACACCGATGGCGAAGAACGACGAAGTCCAAGCGGCACTCATGGTAAGCTTCCTTTGTTTCTCTCTTTTGCTCTACACCTCTTCTGTATATTGATGTCGTACTTGCCCTTCTTTCGCCTTACATCATCTCTCGGTCTTCCCTTCTCCTCTTTATTTCCTTATCAAACATCAAGAACAAAAGTTGCTGACTCCCATTCTAGGCCGACCTTGGAACTCAGCGAATTGATACATTGCCACTCGAGGATCGACACGACCGGCGTGGTCCCAGCTATCGACCTCCCCGAACGGCGCGTTTTTTGCAAGATCCAAATGCGGCTGCAATTGCCGCTGTGTGGATGGGTAAGTACCAGGTCAAAGATACAAACAATCTATGTTAGGTCCGGATTGCTTCTCCTAACCCACCTATTGTAGACGCTGTGAACTCTGGCCAATTTGAAGACTGCGATGCAGCTGCTGTTAGAGGCCTAGACACCCTCGGAGGTGCAAGAGTCTACGATACCTCCGCTCCACATCAACGGCAAGTTGGATCTCGTCATTGGGGTTGAAGCCAACTTGATCTCTAACAGCCAACCTACTTAGCCCTCTTCCCCCCCATCTGCGATCTGGCATGTCCATGGTTTCCAATTGCGATGCCGTTCGTGCTCAAGTCCGCAACGATGCTTCACAAACTGCCCCAACTGAGAAGGTAGAGTTAACGCCGGCGGCTCATCATGCACCGGCCCCGGTTCATACCACACCTAAAGTTGCCAAGAATCCCGCTGCGGCTCGCCAGCAGGAGACACCCGTGATGACGCCCAAAGTCAACGAGACGCACAAGCAGCCAGGCGCCATGCTGAACACCACTCCTATCGACAGGGTTAGCGACGAGAAATCCAACGGTCAGTTGGCCAAAGCCGCAGCTGAGTTTGGCGCATCGGGGAAATCAACTGTCATCAAGATGGCATGCTGGGTCCCTGAAAAAACGGACCCCAAAGGCACGACGGCCAGTGTTTCCATTGTCATGCACAGCGACGGCAAGAATTCCTTCCAAGGCTTCTTGGAGATGAAGCTTGAGAAGACTGGAGAATTGATTGAGAAAAATCTTCTCGAATATGAGAGCTCGATTCCGTCTAAGACTGTCATCGTTCTAAGCTTCTCAAAGGACGGGAAAAGGGCTACTCGGGAAACGTATGCTATCGATTTTGCCACGGTTCAAGATCGAATCTCGTTCTTCGACTCTTTCTCACGCCATAAGGATTCTGTTGTCATCTACCAAGACACCTGCGACCCCCTTGTACGATCTCGCGCCTGGAACGTTGGGGCAGAGGACATCCAGAATGACGTTCCAACACCGGAAAACCAACACAGGTTTGTTGCTCAGGAATTCGTGCCTTCGCTGAATGGCACAAATGGTCTCTCGACATCGGCCGACCACCAGAAGCCATCCAGTGACACCGATGTTGGTACGCAGCGGGACCCGCAACCCGTCCCGACAACCAAGAGCACGAATGCTCGCGATGACGAACGGGGCGAGCGCCAGGAGTTGGGAGACTTGATAGACATCACATCAGAGGCCTCAGCTGAGCCCATCAATCTCACAAGCTACGAAATCCGAGCTACGATGCAGGAACCCACAAGCCACATCTCTCATGATATTCAGTTGAACCTGGCGTCAGATATCAGAGCCAACGCGCAGTTTGGATCCACTACCATGGGAGACCTTAGAAAAGCCTTTCACCTAAAGGTGGAGCGGATTTGCCATATGTGGGCTGTAGTTTCTGATGTCATCATCAAAGACCACTCGAACTCTCAGGCAATACAGGGTCTTCGGAAAAATCTCTTCGGCGCTGCTGTCAAAAAACAATGCCAGGACAAACAAGAGAGGGTGCTGCTTCTGAAGGCTGTGGCTGACAAAATAGATGGGCGAACCACGACCGTCACTACTGGCGAGAAGTCCAATGGCTCTGCTAAGCGGTCTACCGAGGTCGGTCCTAGCGCATCGACTCTCAAGGAGGCTCGAATCAAGTATACACCAGAGCAAATCGTCAATTTGCGGCACAGAGCCGCCCCTAGACCATCTCAACTTGACAACATCACGTTTCCGTGTCCGAAACCAGAGATGCAAACCCCCGGTCATACCAACAAGATGGTCTCTTCTTCAAAGGCTCCTTCAAAGGCTTCCATAGGTACCTATACTGCGGCTAGACCCACCATGAATGTTGGCCATGACACGCAACAGCAGGGGTATCAGCTGGAGGCTATGGGTAAGTGCCTCCAACAAGAGGAGGAATCTGTGGGACAACGTTCTCTGATTGATGCGACCCCTGCCGTACATACCCAGAAAGAAGAGGACATAAAGCGTGTGAGGCACGAGAATGACTGCGCTCACATTCGCGAGGTCTCCATGAAGCGGAGCGTGCAGAGGGCGGCATCACAGCATGCCGACCGGCTCTTTGAGTATGCTCAACCCACGAATTCTGCTGTTTGGTCAACGGCAAGCCAACACTGTCATCTTGTCAGGGATGCCTTCGATGAATACTAGGGGAACTTTACCCTTGAGAGTGAGTGGCTTCAGTAGAGGCACACTCAGCGACGGGATATTACTCCGTAATGTCGACAGAGTCAAGCCACTTTAGCAGGCACGTCATCTTCAAGACGGAGATGGTTTCATTCCGTGCAGATAGATGCTAATGTAGTATTTTAATAAGCTCCATCATCAAGTATCTTCTTCAGTGTAATGCGAATAGATGTGGCATGAATCATCTAAAGATATTTGGCATCAGATACGTGCCCGGGGAACTGGAACGGTTGCTAGCTATGCGCCCATGCATCATCTTGTTGGCTAGGAATAATTTCGTTGACCTCGAGCCTATTCTCCACGATTTCCCTGCCATTAAGCAAGTCACTCTCACGAACCCTTCGATCTGCTGCCTCTTCGTTTTCTACGATGCCCGCCTCGACGTGGCGGCGCACCAATCGCATCCGCGCAACCTCGAAATCGACCTCGACAAACCATAGCTCGTCCATCATCGCGGCGACGTCCCTCCAGACGGGCTTGTCGAGAGCCAGATAGTTTCCTTCGAACACGACGACACGATTGGCTGGGTAGATGGGGATGTCATCTGGTTTAGGGTCCTTGACGGCGTGATCAAAGGACGGGGCACGGACAACGGGTGTGGTCTCCGCCAAGGGCTCCCTGACGGCTTGGACAAGAGATAAGAAGGATGGGGCATCAAAGGTGAAGGCGGCGCCGCGGCGGAAGTGGGCTTCTTGCGGGTTGGGCATCTGGGAGAGGACGCAGCGGGGGTGGTGGAAGCCGTCCATGGGGACTGCGATTGCGATGCTAGGCTGGAGGGCGTTGAGACCGCTTGTCACCCGCGTGGCTAAGGTCGATTTGCCGGAGCCCGGGATGCCAGCTATGCCAATTACTAAATAGACGTTAGACCCCGAGACTCTCATGAAGGGGACAGAATGAGCTGTTTGGCGGGATCTTCATCGGCCAGTTGGCTTTTCAATGGGAATGCATACAGAGACGCTTAGATGGAGGAGCCATCTGGAGTTCATCCCATGATTTGCTCACTAGCCTGTTTACTTGGTTATCCATTATAGTCAATTCGACTCTCTTGCTCATTTCTTGGCATAATTCGCATCATTATCGAACAAAAATATGGTCGCAGGCAATTTATGTTTGAAGAGGTTGGCTCGAGCTACTGGCAGAGCTCAGCTCTCGCCTGCGATAGTGTAAACACGATTGTAATCACATTTGTACCTATGTTACTTCTCGCAACAAGGTCTCACAGCCATATGCAGGAACAGTTTAAATAACAGGTTCTTTGTTCTCAAGGCACATCTAAGCCCCTTCTCATGCAGCAATCATGCAGTGAATCTGGGCCAGCTTGTATGTTTTTTGTCTTTGAAACGCGGCTGGTGACAAGTACTACGCCGAAAAAATACGAAGTTGACGTAAACGACAAAAGAAGATCAAAAGTACATTCTTCAGCATAGCAATGCATCAGTACTATGACGAGCTCTTATTTTGACCTGGAGCTGAAGGAGGTTGGGTCTATGTTGATTGGCCCGGGGGCACCCGGCATTGAAATTCAGTGGCTCGGCCAATGGCGTCACCATAAGGTTCACCGCTTACCGAACCTGACAAGCCTAGGAATTCTGCCAGCCGTCCCAGCCACACAGTGACGGCGGTTTGACCAATGACCTGCCACGGACGCGCTGTGTAAAGCTGGGTCGAATGCGCCCCACTTTCATTGCTCGCTGCTGCTCGAGCAAAACAACTGCTGCTGCTCGAGCAAGTCCCCATCCTGCCGGCTGTCAGGCTCGAAACTCGTGGTTGTCTTTTTGCACTTCACTCTCTCTGAGGTCTCATGTCGTCGTCCGATCATTGAAAGAACCATCAATTTGATCGTCGTTGCAATTCCTTCATTCCAGGGAGTTTAATAGTGTTCTTTTTCTTTCGGGGCCATCTTTTGTTTTAAATCTTCCATCTGACCCTCGACGGAGCAGACGACCAACAAAGGAAAAAAGTCAACAAATGAGCCGGCCCAAGTAAACAAACCGAGTCACTGCTCAACAGCTGGCAGCCCGTCCGATACAGACTTGCATCACCACCACGCAATCACCCACGCCAGCATTCGCAGCCTCACCATCATCGACATTCGTGAAACTCCCCGAAGATGTCGGGCAAGGTCAAATCGCATCCCCTCAATGGGGTGCACACAGCCGGCATCTTCGCGGACATGACGGTCGACGGACCCGAGATCGGAACGCTCGTGCTGATCGTTGATCGGGCGAAGAACCTCCCCAACAGGAAGACCATTGGGAAGCAGGACCCTTACTGCGCAGCCCGACTGGGAAAAGAAGCAAGGAAGACCAAGACGGACATTCGCGGCGGACAGACGCCGAGATGGTATGTTTTCCTTCAGGTTCACGAGAGGGATTTCTCGGACGTTCTTGTAGTTCTAACTGTAAAAACGTACAGGGACCAGGAACTCCGCTTCGTGGTTCACGATTCACCGGACTATTACCAGCTCAAAGTGTCTGTGTTCCACGACGACAAGCGCACCGATCTGATTGGGGAGACTTGGATCGACCTCAAGGATATGATTGTGCCTGGCGGGAACCAGAACGACCTTTGGCACAACTTGTCGTACAGGGGAAAATATGCGGGCGAAATCCGCATCGAGCTCACGTTCTACGATAGTCGACCCAAGCCTGAGAAGCCGGCGGCCAAGGCAATCCAACCCGAGGCTGATGTTCCCGAAAATGGCAGTGCACGGGGGAGAGGGGTAAAGAGACGCCCCTTACCTTCGGATCCCGTCACTGGGGAGGCGCCAATAGCTCCACAGGAACTTCCAGCGCTTCCGCAATCAGGCCCACGGCTGGTGCCGAAGCAGCCTTCATACATTCCTAATCAATCCCCGCTCCAGAATATCGAGTACAACACACCGCCACCCCAACGACAATACCCGACAGAGCACTACACCCCATCTCCTCTTCCGGGCTCGCAGGGTCCTCCACAGTCGCAGCCTCTTCCTGACTACGCAGGAACGCCGCCGCTCCAGCTCGATACTCCGCCAAGACCACCTCAAAAAATAGTAGAGCGATATGACACCGACTCCGTTTCGCAAAGATCTTTGGATCGATATGATAATCCTGGCGCGCCGCCACCACAATGGACGACAGACACGTACGAACAAAGGGCGCTTGAGCAATATGATGCTCGGCCTCCCTCGAGGTCCATAATGGACCAATACGGCAATTCTCCCCTGCCAGCCCCGTCTCAATATGATGATCGGGACAGAAATCACCACCCGAGGTATCACTCTGAACCTCCAGAACTTGACTATCGCCAGGAACAGCGTATGGATAATGCAGTCATGGTCCGTCAGCCATCATATGCGACTATGCATGATCCATACGGCGCTCCGCCAACAGACAGTTCCACATTCCAGCTCCCACCGGATGACACGAGGCCACCCCCTCCACCAGTTCATCGCAGCCTCCATAACAGTGGAAGCTCCCATGAAATCATGGTACGAGGGAGCTTCGACGCCTCGCCAACCAAAGCAACGCCGCCAATGAGACATGATGTGCTACGTAACGAAGCTCACAGGAACTCCATGCCTGCACTCGCTGGGCGACCTCCGTACCGAACATACGATACTTCTCCAGCGGGTCTAACAGGCATTCATGGAGATGAAGATCCTTACGAGCCGTCTCCTCCTCGACATCATTCCTACGACTCTGCGGCCGATTCCCATTGTCGCTCGATGCAACCTACGGTTGAGGATGCGCCCGATTCTCCATCACATGCAGGGCCACATGGTTTCCGTAACAATGTCAATAGGAGGACTCCTCAATATGACGACAGGCGATATGATGGGGACGCTACTCCGGCTCCCCTGAACCTAAGTGGCCGTGGTAGCTCCGCATCAGGTCGTTACAGTGTGTCCCCTCTGCCAAGCCAACATTCACCTCTTCCAACACAGCAGCCGAGGGGCTATGATACAGACCGTTATTCTCTACCTTCGCACCAGCACTCCCGGTCCTATGAAGACCACCCCGTGCCCTACCAGTCTCAGAACCCACCCTTGCCTCAACGGCAGAGCTCTTATGAGCCTAATGACCGCTACTCCCCTGCTACGTCTCCAGCGGAGCCGATCCCAAGCAATGCTCTCGTGCCCAGGAA
>Ga0247774_1000352_pt1 | contig 22550 bp, 23 predicted proteins | sample UWRJL001104B6_FD_179933 | JGI IMG/M metagenome (GOLD analysis project Ga0247774, IMG submission 179933) | Plant litter microbial communities from Arlington Agricultural Research Station in Wisconsin, United States - UWRJ-L001-104B-6 | ecosystem: Environmental > Terrestrial > Plant litter >... | reverse complement strand
CCTTCTCGGGGGTGAAGCGCTTGCCGTCGTAGGTGCCGACGTAGGCGTAGTCGGTCGCGTTGGCCGAGACCAGAAGCACCCACTTGCCGTCGAGAGGGAAGAAGTTCGGGCACTCCCACATTCCGCCGGTGCTGCCGTCGCCTTCGGCCAGCACGCCGATGTACTGCCAGGTCCGCAGGTCGGTGGAGGAGTAGAGCAGGGCACGTCCGTGACCGTTGTGCCCGGACCCGATCACCATCTTCCATCGGCCGTCGGCGGGATCGCGGAAGACGGCGGGGTCGCGGAACCCGGCCTCGGAGTCGGCGGGCGGGCCGGTGATGACGGGATTGGCTCCGGAGGGGGTGAAGTGGATGCCGTCGGTACTGGTGGCGATGCCCACGGTCTCCGGAGTCGCCCCGGGGTGGGCGCCGGTGTCGGTGAAGATGGTGTAGATCGGGGTGAGGGTTCCGTTGTCGTCCACGGCGCTGCCGCTGAAGATCCCGCTGGTGTCGGCCGGCGAGGCCGGGGGCGGTGGGACGAGCGCCACCGGAAGGTTGCGCCAGTGCACGGCGTCGGGGCTGTCGGCGTGGGCCCAGTGCATCGGTCCCCACTTGGGGGCGTCCGGGTTGAACTGGGCGAACAGCTGGTGGCGGCCGTTCCACTGGATCAGCCCGTTGGGGTCGTTGATCCAGCCCTGGTACGGCGTGAAATGGAACTGGGGCCGTAGCGGGTCCGCGGCGTACTCCGCGCTGCCCGGATCGGCGGAGACGGGCTGGTTCGCCTGGCCGATCCGGTGGAAGGTGAGCCCGTTGTCGTCCGTCGTGGCGTCCGTGGTGCGGAAGTCGTCGGCGTTGACATGACCCCACCCGCCCGTCGCGTCGTCGACGACACGGAAGTAGACGTCCTGGCCGCGCCAGGCCTGGGTGTTCCACGTGATGCGGACGAGGGCCTCGTCATCCAGCCCGGTCTGCCTGAGCAGGATCTTGCCGTCCGAGGCGCGGACCAGCGCGACGTACAGCTTGTCGGGGTTCCAGCCGCCGCCGATCAGGAAGCTGACCGCGTCGGAGGACAGCGGGAAGGTGGAGGATCGGATCTCGCCGGTGGCGTCGTCGCCGTGGGCGATGTAGCCCGACAGGAAGTCGTCGCGGTGCTGGTTGAAGGTGCCGCCCCAGTACGTCGTGGCGTCCGAGGCGATGAACGTGTCACCGCGGACGACGGTCCAGCCGGTCAGGTCCCCGGTCTCGAAGTCGGGGTTCTGCGGTGCCGTGGCGGCGGACGCCTGCGGGATGTGGAGCAGAGCCGACACCGTGATCACTATCGCCATGAGGGCACGCGAAGCAGAACGTTTCACGGCCGGCCCACGGTCTCGATGTTCTCTCGGTGCCCACCTGGTCGCGCGACAGCGAACATCGTCACCATCTGTGCTCCTGAATGTTTCGACCGAGGGGTCGCGGCCGAATGGCTGTACGAAACGTTCACCCAGACGCTTACGTGCTTTGCACAATACGCCCGGTAAACCTGCTTGCAACCCCCCGACAGTCATTCCGTCAAGTCGCCCTTGAGGCGATGGACCTCAAGGGCGACGACGCACGTTTCCGAGCTAGGTCAGCAGGAGCAGCTGGGCCGCGATCAGGATGTCGAGGACGCCGCACCACTCCGCGTAGCTGCGGGAGACGACCTTGTCCAGGCGGAGGTGGACGTAGTCCCAGACGCCGTGGAAGAACCAGCCTGCGGCCACCAGGTACAGCCCGAGGTCCGGGTCGAGGGCCAGTCCCGTCAGCGCGAGCGCACCGAAGCCGGCCGCGCCCAGGACCTGGACCCGGAACATGCCCGGCCGGTGCAGTTCGCCGTCCAGCGCACCCCAGACCATGACGGCGAGTGAGGCGATGACCAGGACGGTGGCGGGTGAGGCCACGTCCAGCGCCTGTACGGCGAGCAGCACCATCACCGCCGCGACGGACACCGGCCACGAGGCTCCGCGCCGCCGCAGCCGGGCGAGGATCAGATATTCCAGCTGCAGCACCAGCATGGCCTCGGCGAAACCGCCGACTTTGTCGGCCCGGTCGTCCGACCCGTCACCGAGCAGGAACAGGGCCGCCGTGGCGATCGCGACCGCGGTGGGCCAGCGCCGCCACAGCGCGAGGGCCCGGCTCTGGGTCAGCATCCGTACTCACCGCGGCGGCGGAGCATGACGGCGAGCATGAGCGGGAGCATCACGAGGTGTTCGAGTGTGACGAGCGAGTCCGCGGTGATGACACCCAGCCACAGCGGCGGGAACAACGCCAGCGCGGGGAAGAACATGACACCGGCCATCTCCAGGGTGCTCGCCCAGCCGTGCCCGCGATAACGCATCCAGACGACCATTCCGGCGGCCATGTCGAACGCCATCTCCAGCGACGTCAGTTCAGGATCGCGGGCTACGGAGAAGGTGATTCCGGCCAGTGCCAGGGCACCACGCAACAACCCGCCAAGGATGATCATCCCGACCACCATCGCGGCCACCATCTCCAGGTAGTGACGGGCGAACCGCCACCTGGTCCGCGCCGCTGATATCCGGCCCTGTGCCTGCATGACAGCTCTCCTCGTCGGGGGTTCGGGTATTTCCGTCACCCCCGAGCATGCGGACGGGCGATGGCCGTCAGTAGTGCCGAAACGGCATGTACGTCCATGGCGCCGTCACAGCAGCGCATGACATTTGTCATTCCGATCCAGGACAACTGGCATTTCACCCCCTGGATCTCTGCTGCGACAATGACCGAATGGTCGTCGGACAGGTCGGTACGGAGATGACGGGTTTCCGCCGTTACACCTGGTGGGCCCTGCCGGGTACCGCCGCGGCCGTCCTGGTCATCTTCGTCGGCGACTGGATCCTCGACCCGGACGTGCCGCTGCTGGCCCGCATCCCGTGTGCCGTCGCGCTGGCGATCACTGTGGTCTCGAGCGTGGTTCTGCTCGATCGGCGGCTGACGACCAGGCCGGCCGACGACGCGCAACCCGCGCTCCCGCCCTCCGGATGGCTGTTCGTGGGGTGTGCGGGGGCGGTCGTCCTCGGTGCGATCCCCCTCGCCCTCCGGAACTACGGGCTGTGGGGAGTGGCGCCGGGCATGATGGTGGCGATCGTCGCGACGTTCCTGCCACCCCGGCGCTGGTGGAGACTGATCGCCGGCGCGACGGTCCTCGCGGCTCTGCCCGGTGGCCTCGTCGACCTGCTCACCGGCGACGACGACCTGCTCTACGCGTTGCTGTTCCCGGCCGGGGTGGTCGCCTTCACCGCCTGGTCGATGCTCGGCCCGCTGTGGGCGTGGGACACCGCGGAACGCCTGAACATGGCGCGCAGGATGTCCGCCGAGCTCGCCGTCAAGGACGAGCGGCTGCGGTTCGCCGCCGACCTGCACGACATCCAGGGCCACCATCTGCAGGTGATCGCGCTCAAGAGCGAGCTGGCGGCGCGGCTGGCCGAGATCGACCCCGTACGGGCCGCCGCCGAGATGGAGGAGGTACGCCGCGTGGCCATCGACGCGCTCCAGGACACCCGGGCCGTCGTGCAGGGCTACCGGCGTACGACTCTGGACGACGAGATCGCCAACGCGACCAGGGTCCTGGCCGCCGCCGACATCGACGCCACGATGAACCTCGACCCGGCCGCGCACCTCACGACGTCCGGCCGGCATTTGCTGGGCCTCGTGATGCGGGAGGCCACCACCAACGTGCTCCGGCACAGCCAGGCCCGGCGCGCCGAGGTCGACTACCGGCTCGTCGACGGCGCCGCTCGGCTGCGGGTCAGCAACGACGGCGTGGCCGATCGATCCGAGGACGCCGCGGGCAGCGGGCTGCGCACCCTCACCGAGCGCCTCCGGGCGGCCGGCGGTGAGCTGACCTGGGAACGCGACGGCGACCGTTTCGTCGTCGCGGCGTCGTTTCCGGCCCACGACGGGGAGCGCTCATGATCAGGCTGCTGCTCGCCGACGACGAGGAGCTCCTGCGCAGCGCCCTGGCGTCGCTGCTGGCGCTCGAGGACGACCTCACCGTGGTCGCCGAGGCGGCCACCTCGACCGACGCCGTACGGCTGGCGCGCGAGCACCGGCCCGACATCGCCGTGCTCGACCTGGAGATGCCGCCCGCCGACGGCCTGCGCGCCGCCGAGGAGATCCGCGCGGACCTGCCCACACAGATCGTCCTGGTCACCAGGCACGCCCGTCCCGCCGTACTGCGCCGGGCCCTGGCGGCCGGCGTCCGGGGATTCGTGCCCAAGACGACGTCCGCGGCCAGGCTGGCGGAGATCATCCGCGACGTCGCCGCCGGACGCCGCTACGTCGACCCCGACATCGCGGCGTCCGCGCTGACCGAGGACGACTGCCCGCTCACCGACCGGGAACTGGAGGTCCTGCGAGCGGCCCGTACGGGCGCCTCGGTCAACGAGATCGCCGCCGAGGTCCACCTGGCCGCCGGCACCGTACGCAACTACCTCTCCGCCGCGATGTCCAAGCTCGGTGCGACCTCACGCCACGCCGCCGCCCACCACGCCTGGCAGCAGGGGTGGATCTGAGCGAGGTCCTCCTCACCATGGCTCGCCTCGGGAAGAGAAACGGCTACGCGTTCGCCAGGGCCTCGGTGGGCGGCATCCGGGCGGCGCGCATGGCGGGGTAGAAACCGGCCAGGCCGCCGATGACCAGAGTGGCCCCGACCCCGCCGGCCATCGCCCAGAACGGCACCACGGTCACCCAGTGCTGGTACGTCGCGAAGATCGCGGTGATGCCGACGCCGAGGACGACGCCGCCGACTCCGCCGAGCAGCGAGAGCAGCAGTGCCTCGGACAGGAACTGCGTACGGATCTGGCCGCGGGTCGCACCGAGTGAGCGGCGCAGGCCGATCTCCGATCGGCGCTCCAGCACCGAGATGACCATCGTGTTGGCCACCCCGACGCCGCCGACGAGCAGCGCCACGGCGCCGAGGCCGAGCAGCAGGCCGCTGAGCGTCTTCTCGGTCTTCTGCTTCGCCGCGAGCGCGTCCGAGGGGCGCGAGACGTCGACCTCGCCGGGATTCGCCGGATTGGCGGTAGGGCCGAGCAGCGGCTGCACGGCCGTCACGGCGCTCTCCTGTGCCCGGGTGTAGATGGTGGTCGGGTAACCGTCGAAGTTCAACTCCGCCTCGGCCACCGGCCACCCGACGAGGGCGCTGTTGTCCAGATCGGGGACGAGCTCGCTGGGCGCGAGGATGCCCACCACCGTGAACCACCGGCCGCCCAGCCACACCAGCGAGTCGGTCCCGGCCTGGAACACGGCCAGCCGGTTCGCCGCCGCGTGGCCGAGTACGACGGCCGGGTAGCGTACGTTCGCCGCGGTGAGCCAGCCGCCCGTGACCACGCGCGATCGGACCACCGCCGGCAGATCCGTACGCGCCGCGTAGACCGCGATGCCGCCGGTCTGCTCGGCCGCGATGTGGTCGTTGCGGTAGACCCGGGCGTCCGTCCTGCCGACGGCGGAGACCGTCTCGACACCGGGCATCGCGGCGATCATGCCGACCGCGGTGGCCGGCAGGTGCACGCTCTCGTCGGTGAGCGACTGGCCGGGCGCCACGGTCAGCAGGTTCGTGCCGAGCGCGCTGAGCTGCTGGTCGAGCTCGTTCGTCGACGACGTGGAGATGCCCACCACGCCGACCATCGCCGCGATGCCGATGGCGATGCCCAGCGCCGACAGGAACACCCGCATGGGCCGGGACCGCAGGCCGTAACCGCCCACCCGTACGACGTCCGCCGGCCACATCCGGGCCGGCTTGAGCCGCGGCGCGCTCACGAGGCGACCCGTGGCGCGGCCGTGTCGCGTTCGATGCGGCCGTCCTTGAGCCGGACCTCGCGCGGCAGCGAGGCCGCGATGTCCCGTTCGTGCGTGATGATCACGACCGTCGTACCGTCGCCGTGCAGCTCACGCAGCAGTTCCATGACGACCGCGCCGGACCGCGAGTCGAGGGCGCCGGTCGGCTCGTCGGCCATCAGCAGGGGCGGGTCGCCGAGCACCGCACGGGCGATGGCCACCCGCTGCTGCTCGCCGCCGGAGAGCTGGTGCGACCGGTGCAGCATCCGGTGGCCGAGGCCGACCCGGCGCAGCGCCCGCTCGGCCGCGTCCCGGCGGTGTCCGCGCGGCCTGCCACCGTAGAGCAGGCCGTCCGCCACGATGTCGATCGCGGGTACGCCCCGCGCCAGGTGGAACTGCTGGAAGACGAAGCCGATGGTCCTGGCCCGCAGCGCCGACAGCTCCCGGTCGCCGAGCCCGCCGACGTCGTGGCCGTCGATGCGCAGGGTCCCCGACGTCGGCCGGTCGAGGGTGCCCATGATGTTGAGCATGGTCGACTTACCGGAGCCCGACGGGCCGACCACGGCGAGCAGCTCGCCCCGCTCGACCAGCAGATCCACGGCCCGCAGGGCGAACACGTCGCCGTACCGCTTGGAGACCCCGGCGAGGTGCACGATGGGCCCGGTCACCGGGGCACTCCCACGGTCAGTCCCGCGACGACGCCGGCGCCCGAGACCTCCACGTAGCCGCCGGCGAACATGCCCGCCTTCACCGGGAGGTGGCGAGTGCCGGTGGCGGTGACCGCCGTCACCGCGTATCCGCCGCCCGGCCGCGCCACCAGGGCGTTGACCGGCACGGCGAGCACGCCCTCGTGGGTCTGGGCGGCGAGGTCGACGCTCACCTTGGCCACCTGGTACCGGCCCAGCTTCTTCTGCTCGGTCACCGTCAGCTCGACCGGCAGAGTCGCGCCGTCGTCCTTCTTGTTCGACGTCGGTGTGCCGATGTCGGTGACCCGCGCCGCCACGTGGGTGCCGTCGGGCAGCTCGACGGTCGCCGTGGTGCCCGGCTTGACCAGGTCGGCGTAGTCGGTGTCCAGGCCGACCGTGACGACCCGGGTGGAGCCGGTCCACTTCAGCAGGACCCCGGACGCGGCGGCGCCGGGCGCGCTGGTGATCTTGGCGACGCGACGTGCCCCCGAGGCCACCACGGCGTCACCCCGCTTCACCACGCCGGTCTCGTCCCGGCCCAGGTCCTCCTGCCATTCCGCCACCGCGTGGGCCGTGGCCGGGGTGTACTCGTCGTCGACTGTGATCCCGGTGTAACCCAGGGCGCCGAGGTTCCGCTCGAGTTGCTTCACGTCGGCGCCCGCGCTGCCGGCCGACAGCGTGCGGTAGAGCGGAATGGAGCCGTAGAGCAGCGGAACCTTCTCCTGGTCGAGCCGGTAGACGGTGTCGCCGCGTTCGACGACGTCACCCTCGTCCGGCAGCCAGGTGACCATGCCACGGCCGCCCGGTGGTGCCTGCACCGCGTAGAGGTCGCCGTACCCCAGGTCCCCCTTGACCGTCTGGGTGCGGGTCAGGGTCCTGCGCTCCACCGTGGTGGTAGCCGGGGGTCCGGTGAGCGCGACGCTCGCCGGGCTCCCGCCGCGGTGGCTCAACAGCCCGGCGGCCACCGCCAAGGTGGCCGCGATGATCACCAGGGCCGGCAACAGGACCAGTGCCCGGCGCGACCCCCGGGGGTGATGCGCCCGCGCGGTCGCGCCCTCCGCCGCCAGGGTGTCCGGCTCCGGCCGGGCGCTCACTACTGGCCCACAACCCGCAGAGAACCGCCGGGGAGACGGGACTGGCAGGCCCGGCGGGCATTCTCGAATTCCGCGGACTCCCCATTGATTCCCGTGCCACGCAGGGTGACCGTGATGCCATTCCCGCTCACATCCGGGTCGGGGAATTTCGGCAGCTTCGCTCGCATGCATCTCGTCCAGGTCGCGAGCTTGGCCGAATCGACCTTGCCACCGTCCGGGCCTTCCGCGGCGCCCTGCGGCATCTTGTCCCGGCAGACCTCCTGGGCCTTCTTCATGTCCGCCGTGTTCACGTTCTTCCCGACGTCGACCTTGACGCCGTCGCCCTGCCGCTGCGGATCGGGGAAGTTCGGCACCCCGTTCGCCCGCATGCACTTCGCATAGGCCAGCGCCTGCTCGAAGTCACCGCCACCGGACGACGACGGTTTCGTCGTGGACCCATGGCCGCATCCGCCGATGAGAGAGCCGAGCAGGAACGCGGAAGCGATGAACGCCATCTTCGTATTCGTCGACATGCGCCCAGTTCTACGCTCCGGCCGGTCACACCACGGGCACAGAAAATGCCGCGCCCTCGGCCGGGAAAAGCACGGTGACCGCGAGGCCACCCTCCGGCCGTGCACGTACGGTCAGGTCCGCCGAATGGGCCGCTGCGATCGCCTGGACGATGGACAGCCCGAGGCCGTGATGACCGTCGCCGGCCGTACGGTCGAGCCGCTGGAACGGGCTGAGCAGCCGATCCACCATCTCCGGCGGGACGGGCGGCCCGGTGTTGGTCACCGACAGGAAGGAACGCGCGCCCTCCGTGCCCGTCGCCACCTCCACCCGCCCGCCCGTGACGTTGTAACTCATGGCGTTGTCGACCAGGTTGGCCACCAGACACTCGACGAGGGCGGCGGCGCCGGTGACCCGTGCGGGCCGGACCTCCGCCGTGACGGCCAGGTCCTGCCGTCGCGCCTCCGGCTCGGCGGTTCGCAGCACCTCGCCGGCCAGCCCGGACAGGTCGACGTCCTCCGGGTGGTCCAGGCCGCGCTCGCTGGTCGCCAGGACGAGCAGCGATTCGAGGAGCCGGGCCTGCTGCTCACTGACGGCCATCAGCTGCTCGAACTGCCCGCGGAAGGAGTCCACCGTCGCGTCCGGGTCGATGACGGCCTCCTCCAGCAGGGCATGCTCCACCGTCAGCGGCGTACGCAACTCGTGCGCCGCGTTGGCGACGAACCGCTTGTGCGAGTCGAGAGCCGCGTCCAACCGGCCGAGCAGTCCGTCGACGGTGTCCGCAAGGTTCTTGAGCTCGTCGGGCGGGCCGGTGACGGCCAGCCGCTCGTGCACGTTCCGCGCCGAGATGTGCTGGATGCTCGTCGTCATCGTCTGCAGCGGCCGCAGCACGCGCCCGGCCACCAGCCAGCCGAGGGCGGTCGCGACGACCGCCATGATGGCGAGCGCGACGCACGACTGTTCGAGCAGCCGATGCATGATCTGCGCGTGCTGCCGGACGGCCTGCGTCCGGATCGCCTCGGCGACGCGCCGTTCCGCCTCGGGAAGCCGGAGGTTCGCCGGAGGGTTCTGCCCCAGGAAGACGCTGACGCTCTGCTCGCCGGACGGCGACGTGCTGCGCGTGGACATCGCGACGTTCGTCCCGCCGTGCGCGACCAGAAGATAGGTGATGGCCAGCAGGACGGCGCCGGAAAGCAGGAAGAGCACGCCGTACAGGAGGGTGAGCCGCAGCCGGACCCGCATGCCGGAGATCTGGGATGTCAGACCCATGAGAATTCCCCTCTCAGCGCTCAGATCCGGTAGCCGGCCCGGGGAACGGTCTCGATGACGGGCGGCTCGCCGAGTTTTGACCGGAGGCGGTTCATGGTGGCCTTCACCGTCGTCGTGAACGGATCGGTGGCCGCGTCCCACACCCGTTCCAGCAGCTCCTCGGCGGAGACCACCCGGCCCTGCGCGGCGAGCAGGTACTCCAGTACAGCCAGTTCCTTGGGGTTCAGCGCCAGCCGCGTCCCGGCCCGGGTGGCGACCCGCCGGGCCGGATCCACCCTCAGGTCGTCGTGGACGAGGACGGGCGGCACGGCGGGCTGGGAACGCCGGCCGAGCGCGCGGACGCGTGCCACCAGCTCCGGATAGGCGAACGGTTTGGGCAGGTAGTCGTCCGCGCCGATGGTGAGGCCCCGCACCCGGTCGGCGATGGTGCCGGCCGCGGTCAGCATGAGCACCCGGGTGCGCAGCGGCATCCGCGTCAGCCGGCGGCACACCTCGTCGCCGGGCACGCCCGGCAGGTCCCGGTCGAGGACGACCACGTCGTAGTCCGTCTCGGAGGTACGGTCGAGCGCCGACCGCCCGTCGTACTCGACGTCGACCGCCATGCCCTCGCGGCGCAGAACCCGCGCCACCGAATCGGCGAGCCGCACGTGATCCTCGACCACCAGGACCCTCATCCGTCTTTCCCCCGACCGCCCGTGTGCGCCTCCGATCCGGAACGCCAGCGTACGGGCGAGGCGGTCACACGACCGTCACAGCGGTACGGGCGGTCCCGCGATGGCGCGGCGGGACGGGTCCGCGGTGGATCGGAAATGTCGGCCGTGGCCACTAGGTTGCGGTGCCATGGTCGAGACGGCGGGCGTTCCGGTCGAGTGGCGTGAGCACATCCATCCGAGGCGCGGCGGCGTCGCCGGGCCGAGAGCCGTCCTGGACGAGGACGCCGCGCTGAGGGCGCGCGAGTGGGCGCGCGCGGCACGGCCGATCGCCGAGGAGATGGCCGAACACGAGCACACCGTCCCGGAGCTCGCCAGGGCCGTCCGCGCATGGCTGGACGGCGACCCCGGCCCCATCGGCGCGGCGGCGGTCGCCGCCGTCGCGGTGAGGCACCTCACGGACATCGACGGTGCCGCCTTCCTGGACGCCTGGGTACTGGACCACGGGCTCGCCTTCGCCGCCTGCGCGGTGACCGAGGTGTCCTCCATCGCGCTCGGCCCGATGCCACGACCGTCGACGCCCGGCCCCGGGCGCGTCATCCGGCTCGTCGCCTACACCCGCCCGCCTGGAAAATGGCGCGGCGAGATCCGGCGCACGACACCCGACGACCACCGCTACGGCGTGAGCCAGTGGGTCGCCGCGGACACGGTGGTCAAGCGGCTCCGCGCGCTGCTGGCGGCGGCCCCCGAGGCCGACTACCGTGACGCCGTCGCGCGCCTGCCGGCACATCGCGGCGACGCCGTGCGGCGCTGTACGGCCTCCTACCTCGTTCCGACCGAGACGGCCTGGATGGACGAGTCCCTCGACGACTCCGCCAACCTGAGGGTCCTCGACCACGAACACGTGCTCGCCTCGTTGTCCAGTGCCGCGCACGCCGGCCGGATCGGCTGGATTCCGGCGACTCCGGCCGTGCTCGGGACGCTGCTCGACGGGCTGGGCGCGGACGCTCTCCCCCTGCTCGACCGGGCACTCAGGTACCCCTACCCCAACCCCGACGAGATGCGGCCGATCGTGCTGAGGGCTCTCGTAGAGATCGCCGACGAGCGCCTCTTCCCTGTCCTGCTCGACAACATGGGCGCCAAAGGCTGCCCCGCCGCCGTGCGGGAGGCGGCCGAGCGGCACCCCGTGCACGCGCTCCGGGCGCTGGCGCCGCTGGCCGACAACGGCACGAGCCGGGGCCTACGAGCGGCCGGACTACTGCGGGGGATGCTGTACGCCGAGCCGGGCCTGGCCGAGGCGCTGCCCTCGGGGTCCGTCGAGGCATTTCTGCCGCGACCGGGCGTCCCGGACTGCGACGACCTGCCCGGCGTGCTCACGGGCAGGCCCGCCCGCAGCGCGAAGGTGGACTGGGCCGACCCGGCGCTGCTTCCGCGGATCCTCACGCGGGGCCGCGACCGGGCACTGCCCGCGAACGCGACCAAGCTCCTGCTGAGCCTGCTCGCCAATAAGTCCCCCGAGGTCGCGGCCGTCCGCGAGTTCTGCGACCGGCACTCGCTGGCCGAGTTCTCCTGGGCCCTGTTCCAGCGCTGGTACGCGCTCGGCGCGCCCACCCGGCACAACTGGGCGCTGGCACAGCTCGGCCTGATCGGGGACGACACGACGGTCCGGCGGCTCAGCCCCCTGATCCGGCTCTGGCCGGGCGAGGGCGGCACCGGCCGGGCCGTCGCCGCCCTCGACGTCCTCGGCGGAATCGGCTCCGACGTCGCCCTCACCCACCTGTTCGAGCTGACCCGCCGGTGCAAGTACAAGGGGCTCAAGGCCGGGGCGGTACGGAAGATCGACGAGATCGCCGCCGCACGCGGCATCACGCCCGACGCCCTGGCCGACCGCGCCGTCCCGGACTTCGGCCTCGACGGGCAGGGCACCCTCGTCCTGGACTACGGCCCACGCCGCTTCACCGTGACCTTCGACCAGCAACTCGTCCCGCTGGTCGTGGAGCCGAACGGCAGAGTCCGCAAGAGCGCGCCCAAGCCCGGCCCCAAGGACGATCCGGCCCTGGCTCCGGCCGCGCACGCCCTGTTCACCGGGCTCAAGAAGGACCTGCGGACCATCGCCGACCAGGAGATCAAGCGCCTCGAACTGGCCATGACCACCCGGCGGAGCTGGACACCGGAGGACTTCCACGCCCTGTTCGTCACCCACCCGCTGCTGGGGCACATCGTCCGCCGGCTGGTGTGGATCACCGACGGCGGCATCTCCTTCCGTGTCGCCGAGGACCACACCTACGCCGACGTCGACGACTCTCCGTTCACCCCGGCGCCGGACGCCCGCATCGGCATCGCCCACCCGATCCTGCTGGCCGACGACCTCGAGGGCTGGTCGGAACTGCTCGCCGACTACGAGATCCTGCAGCCGTTCGAGCAGGTCGGGCGGCCCTTCCACCGGCTCACCGACGCCGAGAGCGCCGCGCACCGGCTCGCCCGGGTGGAGGGGCTCGTGCTGTCCTACGGAAAGGCCAAGGGCCACTCCCAGGGACGCTGGGAGTCCCTCGACGCCAACGGCGAGTTCGCGGGCGGGTGGCTCGCCCGGCGCGACCCCGCGGGCCGCTACGTCGTGGCGGACCTGAGCCCCGGCCTCTACCACTACATGTACGGCGAGGGCGAGGACCAGAAGATCAACACGCTGTGGGCAGGTCCGGCCCCGGCCGACGCGCCGAAGGACTCGGTGCCGCTCGGCGAGGTCGACCCGGTCACGATGAGCGAGGCGATCCACGATCTTCTCCGTAGTGCGTCCCCGGCCTGAGACCGCCGGTCGTCGCCGGCACCGGCGGCTGGGGTTCGGGCTGTTCGTCCGGCGGTGTCGGGCCGATCCGGCGCAGCACAGTGAGGGCGACGAGGACGGCGGCGACCAGGAGCACGGCGCCGAGGGCCAGGCCGAGCGCGTACCCGTCGCTGAGGCTCTCAGGAGTGGTGGTCGGGCCGGTGCGGTGCTGGGCCGCGGTGCCGAGGGCGGCGAGCCCGAGTGAGGCGCCGATCTGGCGTGAGCTGTTGAGCAGGCCGGAGGCCGTGCCGGTCTCGTGGGGTGCGACGCCGGCGGTGGCGACGGAGACCATCGGCGCGAGGCAGAGCCCGAAGCCGACGCTGGCGATGAGCGAGGGTCCCAGGATGTCGGTGACGTAGGCGCCGTCGGGGTCGATCAGGCCGAACCAGGCGAACCCGATCGCGGTGAGGAGTCCGCCTATGACCAGAAGGGTGCGGGGAGCGAGGCGGTAGCCGAGTTTGACGGCGAGCACGGAGCCGGCGACCACTCCGAGGGCGAACGGCAGGAACATGAGCCCGGTCAGGGCCGGCCCCGTCCCGAGGACTCGTTGCAGGTAGAGGGACATGAAGTAGAAGGACGAAGCCATGGCCGCCCCGACCAGGAGGGTGTAGGCGTTCGCTCCGGCGACCGAGCGGTTGGCGAACAGGCCGAGCCGGATCAGCGGTTCGCGGGCGGTGGTCCGCTCGACGAGGACGAACGCGGCCAGGAGCGCGGCGGCGGCCGTCAGGGTCGTCAGGGTGACCGGTGAGGTCCACGAGTACTGGTCCGTACGGACGACGCCGAACACCAGCAGGATCATGCCCGCCGTGGCCAGGACCGCGCCGGGCACGTCCGGCCGGCCCCCGCGAGCGGCCGGTGCGTCCGCGGCGACGCCGCGCCAGGCCAGGGCCAGCGCCGAAGCGGCCATCGGCACGTTCACGAACATCACCCAGCGCCAGCCGGCGTACTCGGTGAGCAGGCCGCCGATCAGGACGCCGAGGGCTCCTCCGGCGGCGTTCGTCGCGCTCCAGACGCCGAAGGCCCGGATGCGGGCCTTGCCCGTGGGGAACGTCGAGGTCAGCAGCGCCAGCGCGGCCGGAGCCAGCGTGGCGGCCCCGATGCCCTGAGCGGCTCGGGCGGCGATGAGGTGGCCCGGTTCCTGGGCGAAACCGCCGACCAGGGAGGCGAGGCCGAACAGAACGAGCCCGAACAGCAGGACCCGCTTGCGGCCGTACCGATCGGCGGCCTTACCTCCCAGGAGGAGCAGCCCACCGAAGGTGAGGGCGTACGCGTGGATCACCCAGGTCAGACTCGCCGTGCTGAACCCGAGACCGGCGCCGATCCTCGGGAGTCCGACGTTCACGACCGACAGGTCCAGCGACACCATGAACTGCACGACGGCCACCGCGGCGAGGGTGAGCCCGGGCCGGGCGCCCGGCTCGATGACCGATCTGCTGCCCGGCAATTCCCTGACTGTCATCGCAGCTCGGTCCTTTGTTTCGCGGACCCGCTCTTACTGGATTTCATTGGCATGCCGGACATCGTGGTATCAGGGCCGGTCAGCGGTCATCCTGCCTGCGGAGACTCCTCCGCCTGGCACCCGGGAAGTAGGATCGGCGTCACTACATCGCGGGGAGTAGTGATTTGTTACGACTCACTGCGGAGGCCCTCCGGCGAGAAAAACCTTAATCTACATAAATGAGGTCGATGGGCCGGTGGCGGCCGTTTTTCGAGGACGGCGTGCTCGCCGCGGTGATGGCCATTCTGCTGTCGGTCATCGTGTTCACCACCTCAGGCGGAGGCGCGCTGGACTACGCGGCCGTCCTCGCCGGCTCGCTCGCGCTCGTCGTCCGGCAGCGGGCGCCCCTGGTGCCGTTGGTCGTCAGCACGGCCTGCATGGTCCTGCTGACGGCGCACATCGAGCCGGGCCCCCCGGCCGCCTTTCCCGTGCTGTTGGCGGTGTTCGCCGCCGTCGGGGCCGGCCATCGGCTGGCCCCGGTGCTGGCGAGCGTGGCCTTCCTCGGTGCCGGCCTGGCCGTGAGCCTGTCCGACGCCGGCGGTCCCGTGGAGAAACTCCAGAGCACCAGTCTGCTGGTCGGCTGGTTCGTGGCGGCCGGCGTGGCGGCGACGGTGACCCGGCACCGGCAGGCGTACCTGGAGGAGGCCGAGCAGAGGGCAGCCGAGGCCGAGCGCACCCGCGAGGAGGCGGCCCTGCGCCGCGCGGGCGAGGAGCGGCTGCGCATCGCCCGGGAACTGCACGACTCGCTCACCCACAGCATCTCGATCATCAAGGTCCAGGCGGGGGTGGCCGTCCACCTGGCACGCAAGCGCGGCGAGGACGCGCCTCCCGCGCTGCTGGCCATCCAGGACGCCAGCGGCGACGCCATGCGTGAGCTGCGCGCCACCCTGGAGGTGTTGCGCGACCCCGACCACTCCGACGGCGAGGCCCTGGCCAGCGGACTCGACCGGCTCGACGCCCTGGTCGAACGGGCCCGCTCGGCCGGGCTGCCGACCACGGTGACGATCTCCGGTACGCGGCGGGAGCTGCCGGCCGAGGTGGACCGGGCCGCGTACCGGATCGTCCAGGAAGCGCTGACCAACGTCTCCAGGCACGCCGGCGGGGCGGCCGCGGCGGTGCGCGTCGACTACGCGGGCGACGAGCTCGTCGTACAGGTCGACGACGACGGCAAGGCCGACCCGGAAGCGCCGCCCGTGCCCGGCACGGGTCTGCTCGGCATGCGCGAGCGCGTCGCGGCGCTCGGTGGCCGGCTGCGGGCCGAGCCCCGCCCCGAGGGCGGCTTCACCGTACGTGCCCGGCTTCCCCTGGGAGAACCCTCGTGATCCGCGTGCTGATCGTGGACGACCAGGCGCTGATTCGCGGCGGCTTCCGCGCCCTGCTGGAGACCGAGGACGACATCGAGGTGGTGGCCGAGGCCGCGAACGGCAGACAGGGCGTCACGCTCGCCGTCGAACACCGGCCCGACGTCGCCCTCGTCGACATCCAGATGCCGGTCATGGACGGCATCGAGGCGACCCGCCTGATCGTCGCCGACGAGCGGCTGAAGGGCGTCCACGTCGTGATCCTCACCAACTACGGCCTCGACGAGTACGTCTTCAACGCGCTCCGCGCCGGCGCCTGCGGATTCATGGTCAAGGACACCGAGCCCGCCGACCTGCTCCAGGGCGTCAGGGTCGCGGCCCGCGGCGACGCGCTGCTGTCCCCCGCGATCACCCGCCGCCTGATCGGCGAGTACGTCGCCCGCCGCCCCGAACCCGCGGCCGAGGGGCTCGACGTGCTGACCAACCGCGAGCGGGAGGTCACCGCCCTGGTGGCCCGCGGCCTGTCCAACGACGAGATCGCCGCCCACATGGTGATCAGCCCGGCTACCGCGAAGACGCACGTCAGCAGGGCGATGACCAAGCTGCACAGCAGGGACCGGGCCCAGCTGGTGGTGTTCGCCTACGAATCCGGCCTCGTCACTCCGCGGCGCGGCTGATCCCGGAGCCGGAATCCGCCGGCACGAGAGGGCGGCCGGCTCGTCCCGGGTCAGCGTCGGTCGTTCGCGTGCAGAGACGGTTCGGGGAGCTCTCGGTCAGGTACCGCCGGCTTCGGCGTTCGCCGCAGTGTCAGCAAGGCGATGTCGTCGCGTACGATCTCTCGGCCGACGAGAGCCGCCATGACCGTGGCGCAGACCATGTCGGGTGGTCCGGGCACGACGGACTCGCACAAACGGGTGAGGTTCGTCTCGATCATGACGCCCGGCCGCTCGATCAGCCCGTCGGTGTAGAAGCACAGCACGGCCCCCTCGGGAATCCGTACCCTCGTCGTCCGGCGAGGCAGGTCGTCACCGACACCGATCAGAATGCCCTGGGCGATCTCCAGCAGCGCCGGGGTGTCTCCTGGAGGGGCGAGCACGGGAGGCCAGTGACCGGCCGAGGCGATCCGTGCCCATCTCAGCTCCGGATCGCAGACCGCGTACAACACGGTCGCCACGACACCCGGCTCGAAATGCTGCATCTTGCGGTCCAGCTTGTCGAGCACGACTGCCGGATCATCGAATTCGAGGGCGTACGCGCGGAGCGCACTGCGCATCCGGCCCATGATCACGGCCGCGCGCAACCCCTGCCCGGCCACGTCCCCCATCACCACGCCCAGCTCACCGGACGGCAGCGTGAACACGTCGTACCAGTCGCCGCCGACGCTGGCCGTCCCCGGACTGTACCGGGCGGCCATCTCGACGTCAGCGATCTTCGGCAGGGCCGACGGCACCAGGCTGCGCTGGAGCTCACGGACCGCCGCGCGTTCCGCGTCGGCGTGCAGCGAACGTGCCGCCAGCGCGGCCCGATCGGCGGCGAACTGCAGGAACTTCACGTCATCGGGGGTGAATCGGCGCGGGGTGAGTGAACCGACGTGAAGGACACCCAGCAGGTCGCCCCCGACCAGCAGCGGGGTGCCGAGCAGCGAGCGAATGCCCCGCTGAACCAGCAGCGGATTGACCACGAGCGCACTGTCGACGTCGTCAATGATCACCGGTCGGCGTTCCGCCGCGACGCGTCCGGCGAAACCCCGGCCCACCGGGACCTGGACGCTCTGGCGGACCTCTTCCTCGATGCCTCGGGCAGCGGTCGCCACCAGCGTCTGGCCGGATGCGTCGAGCAACAACACGACGGCGGTGTCGACCTGGAGAATCTCACGGACCCGCTCCAGCACCTCGCCCAGCAGGTCCTCGTCGTCCATATGGGAAAGCGCCACGTCGGTGATCGCCTGGATCTGCTGAAGCCTGAGCTCGGCTGCAGCCGACGAATCGGCACGTCTCGTCACAAACCAAAGAGTACGGGCCACCCAAGACGGGGTCACCCGACGCTTGCCCTGACGATCACCAGCCCCGGTCCGTCTGCCGGGTCTCGGCAGTGCCGCCGTGACGAACGGCGCTGACGGCGGCGTCGATGGTGTCGTGCAACGCGACCACGCGGACCAGCTGGGTGATCTGGAAGACGTTGCGAGCCTGTGCCGATGGCGCGGCCACGGCGAGTGAACCGTCGTGCGGGCGCAGCCGGTGCACCGTCCCGACGATGACGCCCAAGCCGATGGAGTCGATCAAGTCCACACCGCTCAGGTCGAGGACCAGCCGGTGACGCCCCTCCTCGACGAGACGGATCAAGGAGTCGCGTAGTCGCGGCGCGGCCGCCAGATCAATCGATCCACTGATGACCATCACCACGATGCCGTCCTGGGTGACGGTGTACTCGGCGCTGAAATCCATGTCATCCTTCACGGACTCTGTCGGACCTCATCAGCTCCCCGTCGCTGCGGTCGATCCCTTTGGGTGCGTGGAGCGACGGCAGGCGCGGACCGGCGTCCGCGCCCACCGTCCACTGTTCGGGCCTACCGCGAGTCGTCCTGGCGTTCCGCCCGGCGTACGCCTTCCTCGTCCGGCGGAAGCGCGTCGGCCTGACCGACGTCCACACCAGGGACGCCGGTTCCGCTGACCTCATCCTCCTGCCGGGCCAGGCCCTCTTCCTCGGGAGGCGTCGTACGGCCGCGGGCGTCCGAGTCCCTCGTCACCGGGGCGAACTCGCGATCGTGCGTCTCCTCCGGCTCGTGTCCGAGATTCTCACGATTCGTCATGACAGGCCCCCTACCCTCGTCACTCGCGCTGATTCGAACGAAGCACGCAGAACTCGTTGCCTTCGGGATCGGCCAGCACCACGAACGGGTCGGCGTCGGTCTGGCCGATGTCGACGTGCCGCGCGCCGAGGGCGACGAGGCGCTCGACTTCGGCGTCCACATCGCCATCGGTCCTCAGGTCGGGATGATTGCGATTCTTGTCGCGCTTGGAATCCGACGTGGGCTGCAACCACACGTCCAGCGCTCCCGGGCCGGCGTCCTCGGGCGGCAGCAGCGAGGCACTACCGTCGCGGCCGGCCTCGACGCGGTACCCCAGGGCCTGGGACCAGAAGCGGGCCATCAGTTCGACATCGTGGACGTCCAGTGTCCACTGCGCGATTCTGCTCATCGCGTCTCCTCCAAAGCGAACCTTGATCCTTTCAGGTACATCATCCGCCTCGATCATGTCCCATCGACGCGAGGTCCGGAGGTGTGCCGGCAGCGGGCGCCTACATTCGATTCAGCCGCCCGATGCGGGTACAGGAGCGTAACGACGGCGTGGCGGCGCGGACGAGGAGGGACAGTGGCCCTGTCGATCGGCGATGAGTGGATTACCAGCGATCAATGCCCCCAGGTCGCGATGTTGATCCGGAGCGGCTGGGTGCTGTCGTGGCGTAACGGGCGCTACGACCGCGAGCAGGCCATCGCGGCGATGCGACGGGCCGAGACCGGCGACCTCACCACAGAACCGGAGTCCCCGCCTGCGTGACCGACGACCGCGATCGCCGGAGATCCGGCAGGTGTGAAATCCGCTCGCCGGGTAGGTCGTTCTCTGGCGACCGACCGTGAGAGGAGTCATCATGCCGAAGGCACAGATCAAGGACGAGAAGACCTACAAGAAGCTCCGCCAGAGCGGCGAGAGCAAGGAGAAGTCCGCGCGGATCGCCAACGCGGCGGCCGGCAGTTCACGCTCCGCGGTCGGCAAGAAGGGCGGCAAGAGCCCCTCCTACGACGAGTGGAGCAAGAAGGACCTGCTCGACCGCGCGCGGGAGATCGGTATCCAGGGCCGCTCCAAGATGACCAAGCCCCAGCTGATCAAGGCGCTACGCGACCACTGACGCCGGTGGTCGACCCGAGCGACGTCGCTCAGACGACGGTCGAGATGCGACCGGTCTCCACGTGGTACACGTGGCCAGAACGGAGAGTTGCCGTTAGGGGAGACCAGGCGCGGTCAACCACCGCACACGGTCTGGAAGGTGCCGGGCTCGGTGTGCTGGCGCCACAGCACTTCGGCGATCGCTTCGGGTTCGTGCCGCAGACCCGGACCGAGCGCGCCGACGATCGCGGTGTGCGCCACGTGGACGCCCTCGTCCGCCAGGACCTCGTGCAGCATCCGGGCGTACGCGACCTCGGCGGCGTACGCGATGGCGGAGCTCGCGCGCTCCGCGCTCGGTGCGACCGCCGCGCCGCCCGTGGTGAACAGCAGCGTCCCCCGGCGACGGCGACGCATCTCGGGAAGCACCGCCTGCACCGCGTCGACGGCCCCGAGGACGCTCAGCTCCAGCGACGCGTGGACGTCATCTGAAGTGGTGTCGGCGACCGGCTTGATCCAGTCCAGGTTCGGCAGCGGGCTGTAGAGCAGCACGTCGATCGGGCCCAGGCGCTCGGTGAGTTCACGCAGCGCCGACGCCACACCGGGGGGACGTCTGATGTCCGCGGTCGCGCCGGCGGCCTTGACGCCGCTCGACCCGAGGCCGCGGACCATGTCGTCCAGCCGCTCCCGGTCGCGGGCCACGAGGCCGACGTCGAAACCCTCGGATCCGAACCTGGTTGCGACGGCCAGACCGAGGTTCGGCCCCGCTCCGATGATCGCCAGTGTGGGCATCTGTCCTCCTGAAGGCGCGTTCACCCTGACCGTACTGCCGTGAGGTGGCCGTCTCCGAGAGTGGCCTCACGCCACGCGCCGGCCTACGAACCCGGGGCCTCGGAGGCGGGCCTGCGCGAGAACCAGGACCTGATCAGGCCGGGCATCGAGGGACCGCCTCGCAGGCACCAGAGGGCGATCACCGGGTCACAGATCGCGCAGCCGAACGACGAGTGCGACGCGAACGGGATGATCGGGGCGCCCCGCAGGTAGTGCAGGACGTCCCAGGCGGTGTGCAGCAGCCAGGCGACGCCGATCCAGGCGTAGGAGTCCAGCCCGCGGTACGCGCAGTAGGTGACCGCCGCGGTGAACACGAACTCCCACGGCCCGAAGCCGCCTCCGCTGCTGAGATAGGCGGCGCCGGCCCCGGCGACCATGATCGCGTTGAACCGCCGCCTCGCCGGCTCCCGCAGCAGCGACATGAGGAACGCGTACACAACACCGACCAGTATCGGCGCGACGAGCATCATGATCTTGACGCTAATCGGGCGGTCAGAAGCGCGAAAGTGGCCGTGATGCCAGCTGCCAACGGGTTCTCGCCAACACGGGACACGATCCGCCGGGCCCCGGATCCGGGCGACCTGACCGGTGGGCTCCCTGCCGCTGGGAGGACGATGCCTGCGACGGGGCGGCGGGCTCACGCCGAGGTAGTGTGGGCAGTGCCCTTTATTCCTATTTCGGCTGGTAATCGGTCCTGTGGTGGGGATGTGGCCCCTGCGCCGTAGCACGCGAAAAGGACTGCGGCGGGGACTGAGCGCCGCGGCCACCTTCGTACGTGCGATCTGCCCCGCCTTCCCCAGGAGCCGGCTTCGTACGGCCCTCGCGAAGCAAGAAGCGCTCCGGCGCGTGGCGATGCTCGTGGCGCGTGGTACCTCGCCGTCGGAGACCTTCTGGGTGGTCTGCCGCGAGCTCGGCGCTCTGGTCGAGGCGGACTATGCCGCCATCGGCCGTTTCGAGGACGATCGCATGGTGTGCCACCTGGCGGAGTGGCACGATCCGCGCGTTCCCTCGATGGGTGTGCCCTTCGGCGGCCGCTGGCCGATGGGGGACACCGCCGCCGCGGCGGTGTATGAGACCGGCCGGTCGGCGCGGCGCGCATCGGCGTCAGTCTCCAGCGAACTCGGGGCCTGGCTCAGGGCACACGGGATCGGCCACGTGGTGGCCTGCCCGGTCGTCGTCCACGGCCGGCTGTGGGGCGAGGTGGCGCTGCGGTTCCTCGGCTCCCGTCCGGCGCCGGCGGACACGGAGAAGCGGATGCGGGACTTCGTCGAGCTCGTCGCCTGCACGATCGCGCAGGCCGAGTACCGTGCGGAGCTCGTCGCCTCCCGGGCCCGCCTGGTCACGACGTCCGACGCGACGCGGCGCCGTATCGAGCGCGACCTGCACGACGGAGCGCAGCAACGTCTCATCGCGCTCGGGCTCTACCTGCGGGAGGCGGAGGAGAACGCCTCGGGTGAGAACGAGGCGCTACGGCGTTCACTGTCGAACGCGGCCATCTGCCAGTCGGACGTCGTCGCCCAGCTCAACCAGATCTCGTGTGGGATCTACCCGACGACCCTGATGCGGAAAGGGCTCAAGGCCGCGATCACGTCGCTCGTGCGCCACGGCCCCGTACCGACCGAGCTGCGCATCGACCTCGACCGGCGCCTACCCGAGCAGGTCGAGATCGCCATCTACTACGTCATCTCCGAGGCGCTGGCGAACACGCTCAAACACGCGAACGCCTCCGTCGTACACATCGAGCTGTCCCCGGCCACGAACGAGGACGCCCTTCGCCTCACGATCCGCGACGACGGCGTCGGCGGCGCCGACCCGCGGCGCGGCTCGGGCCTCACCGGTCTGAAGGATCGGGTGGAGACCATCGAGGGCACGATCGAGGTGTCCAGCCCGGTCGGCGGCGGTACGTCACTCGTCATCGAGATCCCCTCCTCCGCCCTCAAGGACCCCGAGGTCCGTTCGTGAACGCCGCGCCACCCTCGCGCGTTCGGGCGCGGCGAACGCGGAAGGCGGTGTCGGTGATGCCGCTGTCGGCGAGGGTGATGGCGCGGACGTGCGGGTAGGCGCCGTGGGTGATGTGGGTGAGGACGTTTCCGGGGGGCGTCTGTACGAACACGGCCGTACCGAGTTCGGCCAGGACGGCGATGGCGTCGCGCCATCTCAGCGTGGTGGCGACGCTCTGCGCCAGGTCGTCGAGGACGGCGCCGGCGTGGTCGAGGAGACGGCCGGTGCCGCCGACGTAGG
>Ga0247774_1000351_pt1 | contig 22557 bp, 20 predicted proteins | sample UWRJL001104B6_FD_179933 | JGI IMG/M metagenome (GOLD analysis project Ga0247774, IMG submission 179933) | Plant litter microbial communities from Arlington Agricultural Research Station in Wisconsin, United States - UWRJ-L001-104B-6 | ecosystem: Environmental > Terrestrial > Plant litter >... | reverse complement strand
GACCCCCATCAACGACTCAAAATGGCGTACAATGACGATGCCGTATTGGCGAAACTAAGCGCTGTCAACGAGTCACACGACAGCATATCCTCATCAGCGCAATGGATTCTTTTCCATAGGTAGGAAATCTTTTCTGGATTTCGAGAGATAACACATTGATTTGCTCACTCACGCTAGACGACATGCATCCCGCACGGTGGAGCTCTGGCTCAGTCGACTGAAGAGCTCATCAAGCACGAAGCGCCTCAGCCTGATATATTTGGCAAACGGTTAGTCCTCTAGAGAATTGCCTCCTCATTAGCAGCGTGTTCCCTGACATTGGGGTGTCTGCAGAGCTGGCGCAGCAATCCAAAATCCGGCAAAAGATGGACTTCATCGAGGCCTTTTCGCCCTTCATGGCCGAGGGCATCGCGGTTGCTTATAAAGGTGCCCCCAGTGAGGTTCAAGGAAAGATCAAGCGTGTCGTGGATGTCTGGAGGGACCGGAGAGTGTTTGAAGACGCCATCCAAGACGCGGTCGATTCGAGAATTGCAGGTGAGTATTCCACATGGTCCTCTTGGCCAGCCCCTTGCCGCGTAATGAAACCGACAATTGACGCCATGAGCAGAACTGGACAAGATGAGGGGAGCACCAAGCGGCTTCACACCTTTTGCCGTCTCTACGCCCTCAGTACCATCGGAGCTCGGACACCTCGTGACGAGCCATCAAACTGTGACAAAGAATCAAGGATCGACCAAGACGGCCGTCAGTGCCGCCAGCCAGGACTACACGAGGATCACAGATCCGTCAGCGCCGCCCCCTGCAGCACCCGTCTATGCAGCGAGGCTCAATGGGCTGCTCAAAGTGTTAGCGACCGCCGAGGCGGCCGTGTCCGAGTCGGTAAAGGCGCGGAAAGAATTCACTCTGCAGTTGAGGAAGCTTCTGGACGAGCAGGAAGAAGCGCTAGCTAGCGAGAAAAAGCAGCTCGGAGAACTCTCGAGTCGGAAAAAGGAGATTGAAAAAAGGAAGGACGAGGTCGAACGATCCATCATTCTCGGCATCACTGCCGACGCCCTTCGCTCGCCCGTGGATGGACCGTCTGGAAGCCCTGCACCGGAACCAGACCGGCCGGAGGTTGAGGCTCTCACACCGCCAGGCCTGAGCGAGGAGCCCGAACTTCCAGATAATCCGAACTCGACGTATCCGCCCGTTGATATCCCAAAGAGTGCGGGATCCACGTCCCACTCGGTCGCACCTGGCATCGAAATGCTCTCAAACCTAGCATCGCAGTATCAATCGCTCCCAGTGACGGCCAACGGTTCCAACAAACGGAGGAGGTTGGACGGAGAAGACGGGTACCCAGATCTTGGAGGGGATGACGGCATTGATGCTGACGTAGCTGAGATGCTTCGCAACGAAACAGCCAAGCTAACGGATCACTAAGCACATTCATCAGATGCTTCGGCAGTTTGGGTCAAGCTGCTCGTTGTACACCAGTCATTTACCTGTCCCTGCTATTTCTTGGCCAAGTCGGCTGTTTAACCAAGCATCTATCCCGCGAGAGGATGGCGGTGTCATTTGTATTTATTTTCAAAATGCTACACGGTCGTTGGAGCATGCGTGCGGAGCAGTGTCATACAGGACAAGCTATCGACTATCACGCTCACCTGCGATTGCTTCGGTCTTGCGTAGTTCTCTATATGTCCTTCTAGTCGATCGGCTACGGTTTATTCAGACTCCCCAAAAGGGTCAGGTCAATCCGGGCTACGCTTATTCCCGGCTCGTTGCAGGAGCACCGACGAGCCAGCCAACACCGGACACCAACGTTCCCATGGCCGCATCACGCAGCTGGTCTCTTTTCCTAGCTCTCGGCTCGTCCTCGCCCCCTTCGTATTGCGAAGCGTCCCCCTTGGGGCTGGATAGGACTCCGAGATTCCTCTTAGCCGCTTCGGCCGTCGCCCTACCGAGGTCAAATAAGGAAACGGGGCCCTCTTCTTTTTGTCGGGGCATTTGTTGCGCAGCACCGTCGGCAGGCCTCATACCGCGAACAGAACTCCCGGCAGCCTGGTGCGGCCGGGTTGTCGAGAAGGCTCCAGGGATGCTGGGGGAGCGCATATCACCCGCTGCATCCCAGGCTTCCTCGTGCGCCGTCTCTTCTTTGATAGCCGAGTCGAGCTGCTCCTCACATCGCCGAAACGTCTTGAGGATCTCCTGGAGCTGGCCAGCGGGTGCTATTCGGAGAGCCGTGGCCAGACATTCGATTCGCTGCTCGAGGTGGCGGATATCCGGGTTGCCGCTCGCTGTACCGAGATGTGTCGGCCTTGTCGTCTTGGTGGTGCGGATGTACTGACCAGCCTTCAGAGCAGCCTTCCATGACCACGTGTCCACCAAGGTATTCGATCCACCATTTGACTTGTCCTCCGGACTTGCGAGTCGACTTACTACGTACGAGTAGGCCGTTTCGAAGTCGTCTTCGGCGAGAGCTGCCTCGATGCACATGGCCGTCACCCGTTTTTCTGTCATGGAGAGGTGGAGAGGCACCTCGGGAGGGTTTGGAGTGAGAATTGATGTCCTTTTTCTCTCGTATAGACCGGCAAGGATCATATTGGTTGCTGCTTCAGCAAATTCTTGAAGTTTAGTGTAACTCTTTGGATTCTGCTCCAAAACCCTCCCGATGATGGAAACTGGGTCTGAGTGAACTCGCAAGACAACAGGGCTGAATGGCTCTCCTTGCTTCAGAACAAGACGATATTTGCTCAGTGCATGCGTGGCCTGGAGTAGGGCGTTGATTCTCCGGACAGCAGGCACAGGAGGAGAACTACCCATGATATTGGGAAACGAGTGGATTCTGTAATGAAACCTTCAATTAGTGAAAGAAACGAATATGCGGCAAGTGGTTTGCGTACATGTCATCGCACTTCTTCAATCCGCCCCTTGTCCGGTTTGGGTTCGATGAGTTGTCGAAGGCGGCCAGTGCCGCCTCAACGACCGTGTCCTCCAAGACTTTGCTGTCCAGTGGCCGGTCTATGGCGTCGTCATATATCGACCGTGCGACGGAATAGCCTGTGAATGGTTAGATGGCGAAATGATGACGGTGCAAGTGTGTAGACACGTACGCATGCTAGACAAGAGGCTCTTCAAGAACTCGGTTTCGAGGAACCGCCTGTCCACCAGCCCAAACACCCCTCGCCGACTGGAGCCAGAGCTCAAGCTTTCTGGAGAGTCCACATCCGGTCCCCATAATTGGAGCCAGAGCAGTTCCCTCCTGGCAGTATTCCAGTACCCATCGTCATTCTTCGGTGCACGGCTAGCTATTGCATGAATAAACCGAACTGCCTCCGACCCCTGCTCCTTCGCGCTGTGAAGAAAGGTAATGTCATAAGCTCGCCTAACAGTACAAGGGAGGCCAGACTTGGTCAGAATAAAAGCACTGGTGATGAGGGCCTTCAGAAGTAGCAGGGACTCGCCAGCCGGCTTTGTGAGCGGGTTCTCGTCATCGAGGAGGTTGCCCCCCATCCGAGGTGGCATGCTGAGAGGGAGCAGTCCTTCCTTGTAGAGATCGGGGATAGACTCTAGTGCCGATGCAAGAGATTCTAAAGAGTCGTGGTTTGGCATGTGGCCCCATAGTGTCGAGAGCCTGTGGAATATGCGAAAAGCTCCGTCCAGCCCGTCCACGGAAGCTTCGACTATGGCATATGCCGTAGCTAGGCCGGCTTGTCCGTACTGGGCTTGGAACCGACGTTGTTGCTCATCTGTCCACCACCCATCGCCGTACTCGCCTAGATCAATGTCAACCGGTCCGTCCCATTGTTCAAAGACTTGGACAGCCAGCCTCCAGTTGTTTTGCGCCTGTAGTGTTATCCACGCCAACACATGTTCTAGCCTAGAGTTCTTGGGTTTTCTACCGTCCTTCTCACCCCCGAGCATCCATGGTCCAGCCATTCCCCTCAAGTCCCGTCCTACGAGTTGGAGCCCATCGCCTTCGAGTGACGTTTCTGACAGCAAAACAGACACTGCCGTCGGGCCGGGGAGACCATCGAATTCGGCCAATGTGTAGGGACTGGCATGCCTTGCATAATATTCGAAGTTTCTTCTTAGCAGAGGTAGCAGAGTGGAAATCATCCATGACCGTATGGCGGGCACCGTATGCAGAAAAGGGACGAGAAGATCCGGAACTTGCGTCAGGCCACACTCTTGGTCGACTCGGTGGGCTCGAAGGACGAGAAAAATGGCCAAGGCATTGTCGCCTACATCGACTGGTCCGGCCGGTGCCTTCAATGGTAGTAAGCGCAGTCCTCGCACTTTCTGAACAGCCTCGTCATCGCTCAGTTCTTCAACATGGGCTCGATCAATCTCGACGGGGTCGTAGTCGGGAAACTCGCCGGAAGCGAGCTCTTGGAGAAAGGGTACGTATGCTTTGGACGGCGTTCTTTCGCTCAGGTAGGTCAGGAGTATGCGGAGGACGATATCTTTCCGAAGGGCTTCTGGACGGCGGGACACGAGGAAGGATAGCGTGTCGATGTCAGCCTGGCTGGCTAGATGGACGGCTAGCAGGATGAGCTTCGCCGGTGATAATTCGAGACTCATTGTAGCCTTTATGCGGTGAGAAAAATAGGTGCTAGCTCGTACATGGCAGCATGCAGCTTAGGAGCCTGGTGCCTTGGCTTGGAGCTTGGAAGTTGGGTGCATCAATCAGGTCAAGAAGCTGTTCGAACGCTCGGTCGCGACACGTTCAAAAGTTCGAAGGCACGCGAGGTGTCCATGACGTTCACAAAGTTCGGCCAAGGTCGAGCTGACAGACAGCTGCCGCCGGCTGTGGCGATCCTGCGACCACGTGACTTGAAAACAAAAGGGCGCCTCTTGCGCTTCCCTGATCGGTCACTTGCGCTTTTAGCGATGCAAATGGGCATATGAAGAAAAGTAGAACGGCTGCAATTGCTGAAACGGTTTCAGACGTAATTCATATTCATTAGACACTCAGGTATATACTCGTCAAGGGGAATGGCCCATTGCTCCTGCTACTAGAACTCCCAACTCGCCAGACAGGGTGGTTTTACACGTATTTTCGAAGCTATCAGGTAGTTAGCAGCCGCTCTTAAGGCTGAAAGTAGGCCGGACCTGGGGCAACTTACGTCTAATGTCAAGGACCGTGAACTGTTGACCTCCTGGTCTCTGTAGACGCCAATCAAGCTTTCGCTATCCTGGAAGAGACCTGCCTTGAGGCTGATGACGATGAACTGCATTCCTGGCCCGGAATGCTCCCGGATATACTTCTTGATCTTGTCTACATTGGCGTTGTCCAATGCGGCGTCGACCTCGTCGAGTACAAAGAAGGGGCTTGGCTGATAGCTGTGAATGGCGAAAAGGAGGGCCAGCGCAGCCATTGTTTTCTCGCCACCCGAGAGATGCTCCATGTCTCTGAACCGCTTGAGCGGCGGCATGGCGTGATACTTGATACCCGAGAGGTATGGTGTGTCGGTGTCTTCCTCGATATCGAGATAAGCCTGACCACCTAGCGGATACGCGTCCGACCGGGTGAGATCCTTGTAAACGTTGGATATCTGCTCCTGAATGTGCGAAAAGGCTCTGTTGAACAACTCAAACCGTTGTTCCTTGATCTCGGCAAATGCCTCTTTTGCATGTTTCAGGGCCAGCCGGGCATCTTCAAAGTCCTGCTCTGTTGACTTCAGCCTCGACTCGACGCTCTCCAGTCGTTCGATGGCTCGCATATTGGGATTCAGCTTCTCCAATTCCGCCGCGAGTGAAGATATCTTTTCCTCGAGCTTTTGTTCTACGGCTGGTTGATCGTCCTGCGGCAAAAAAAAAAATTTGAACTAAAGTTAGCGATTCCGGTCAAGTGTGGACAACGTTTTGATGGGGCAATGTTTCGCACCTCCTTGAGATCATCATCGAGATTCTCAAAGTCAATCTCAATTCCATGATCATCCATGGCAGTCCCCATCATCTCCTCGTCCTCATCTGCATCGTCGACTTCCATGGCATCCGGATCTTGGCGAAGGAGCTGGTCCTCGTTGGGAAGATTGTCCAAAGAGCCCGTCACCAGGGGCACCTGGATTTGCTCCAGCTTACATCGCCGAAGCAAATTGAACTTGCCGTTGCTGTTCTGCTGCACAACGGCCTCTAGAGCGCTTATCTCCTTTTGTCGCGAGTCGATTTCCTTGCTGCGCTTCTGCACTTCCGACTTGGTGGCCGCCACCTTTTCGCTCTTGGTCGCCAGCTCTCCGCGGTGCTGCTCGAGCGTTTCGGCTAGGGCCTCCAACTCGTCCTGCTGCGCCTTCATTTGGGCTTCCATCTTGACTTTCTCTTGCTTGTAGGCTTTGATGTCACGTTGCAGACGCCGCACCTGGTCCTGCATCCGATCGATACGGCTGATCGAATCCTTGTGCCGCGACTGCTCCCAGTCCAAGTTGCCCTTTAGCCGCTTTTTCTGAAGCTCGTACTTGTTCCGCTGCTCCGACATCTCCTGCTCCATGGTGCCCTGCTGCGCCTCGTACTCGCGAATGTCGCTGTACCCAAGCTTCTTGCAGAAAGCGGCGAAGATCTTATCCTCCACCTGGGCGACGGCGTCCTGGAATTCCTGGACGGTGCGCTGGAGGCGATCCAATGCCTCGCGTTTCTCCGTGTACGCAGGGTCTGCTTCCCGCACCTTCTTCTTCTCCGCGTCGCGAGTCTTCTTGGCACTAGCAACGTTCCGTTCGAGGGTGGCGAGCTCAGACTTCGTGAAGGTCAGCCGCTGCTCGAGCCCGTTCAGTTCCATCTGTAAGTTTTCCTCGGCGGTGCCGCGACGATCCGCCTTTGGAAGCTTCTCCAAGTCGTCTCTATGTTGGGCAGCGAGGCGCTGGAGCTGCTGGACGTCGTGCTCCTCGAACCGGCGCTTGCCGCCCTTATGATCAGGAAGACGACCGCCCGTCATGAGACCGGCTTTGTGAATGACAAAACCCTCGAGTGTCACTGTCTTTACGGGAATGCGCTTCTGGTAGCAGATGGTCTTAGCTACGTCGAGGCTGTCGCAGACGACAGAGCTGCCGCAGGCGTACGACATGGCGCGCTCCAAGTGAGCTTCGAAGTCGATGGTGTCAATTGTCAGCCTCGCGCTAGGGATGCCTTTGATGGCGGTATTGGGCGCGTTGACCTTGATGTTGTCGAGCGGCACGAAGGTCATGGGAGGGAAACGATGGTCCTTCAGGTACTGCACGCACGCAACACCCGTCTTCTCGGTATCGACAATGACCGAGTCAAAGTCGCGGCCAAGCGCCACGATGACGGCCTCATCGTACTTCTTCTGTTTGGGCTTGCAAAGATCTCCCACCCGACCCTTGACTCCCGGATACATGCGCTTCAGTGACGTAACCACCTCCTTGATCTTGGCTTCCCGGTCATTTTGACGCCTCCCGTCATCGGCCTCTCGCAGCTTCTTGGCTACGTCCTCCAACCGTTCCTCAAGTTCGGTGCGCCGCTGGTTTGTGCGCACTCGTTCCGACTGAATCTTGTTGAAATCTTTCTTCTTTGCCTCGATTTCCTTGGAAAGCTGCTGCACAGTGGATTGCACAATCTCGCGCCTTTCCATCAATGTTTGCAGCTCGGACTCGGCCTTCTCAAAGGCAGCGGTTGCCCTGTCCAGGCGACCCTTGAACGTGTTGACCAGGACCTCGTCCGACTTCAGCTGCCGCGACAGGTTGTCCAGCTCAGCCTGGTTCGTCGATGTCTTGGCCAAAACCTGAGCACGGAGCGCATTGTACTCCTTGCGTTCGGCATCGCTCATCTCCTTGCCCATCTTCTTCATGCGATCCCTGTATTCTTTCTCATAAACATCCTGTGCCTTTTGCACGTTCGCCAAGTCCTTTTCCACCTTTTTGATCACCTTGTCTTGCTCATCGCGCTCTTTGGTGACGGCTTCGATCTTCTGCCGCAGTTGTTCGATCTCCTTGTTGCTCTGCTCAACCTTCTCTTCCATAGGCACGAGGTCATTTTGGCTGTCCTCAAGCTTCCTCTCCCTGGACTTGATGCGCCGTTCTATCCGCGACACTTCTTTGCTTGCTGCGGACTGCTCCTGACGAGCTGCATCGAGCTTCTTCTCGAAGGCCTCGACGTTACGGCGGAACTCCTTCAGGCTTTCCTGGTGGTGGTGGATCTTGTCGTTTGACTCGTCCATGGCGCGCTGGAAGTGATATAGTTTCCATAGCGTCTTAGTGACGACCGCCTCATCGCGCTCTTCTGTTTTCTTTTGGAAATTCTCCGCCTCCTTCTTCTGCTCTTGGTACTGCTTGATTTCCGAGTTGATTCCTCGCCGTCGCTGAAGCTGGAAAGCCGAGTTCTCCGTGGCCAACTCGACCTCACTACCTAGCCTTTCATACTCCGTCTTGTACTCTAAGCTGCCAGAGATTTGCTCGATCAAACGGGTCAGATCCTGCGGGGACTGGGCCGCTATGGCTTCGACATCACCCTGGAACACCAAAAAGTTTCGCGCCTTGATCAAAATATTCTCCGCCTCGAGAGCTTCGTTGTACTGCTGGGCTGTCACGACGCGGTCATTAATGCGATATTCGCTAGATCCGTGGTTTGTGATAGATCGCTTCCACCGCTGCTCGTCGCCGGCATCGTCTTCGTAAACGGCCATGACCCAGGCGGTTTTGGGATCATTTCGAGAGGCCCGCAGCGACGATTCGCCCTCGTCGTTGTCAAAACCGTTCGCGTGGCCGTTCGCGTCGGGAGCATCAGCCGAGCCATCATCGTTGATCTTAGACGTTTTCAGGACGCGTCCTCGGTAAACCAGGTCTTTGAGGTGGGCAGAGCGCAGGTGTGATGATTTGATTCCGAGGACAAAGGAGATGGCGTCCATGCTTGGAACGCCTACGTCAGTATCAGAGGTCTAGCAATAAGCAGGTAGATACAGAACATACGAATTAGACTTGCCGGATCCATTGGGTCCGATGATAGATGTAAAGTAGGAGTCTCCAAACAGGAGGGTATGATGTCCTTTGTAGGACTTAAAGTCTGCCGAGCTTGGTTAGTCGTTTTTGTTCCCGCCATACCACACGGCTGGATCATACTGAAGAGCTCCAGGCGGATAAGCTTCCCCATCTTGACCGACAATAAACGAAGCCGAGGAAGAAAATGGAATGCGAAGGTGCGTAACGCTGTCCTGTCGCGAACAACAACGGGGCAGGTTGATTTGAGCTGTCGCGTTTCGCAGTAGTATCGGCGCTAATCGTCTTAATGGAAAATATGGCAAAGGGACAATACGGCCGGTGCGTGAAGAGTCCAGAGGCTTTGGCGCATTTCGGCGCCTCGTGTAAACGGTCTCGTCTATCTACAAAAGACGTAAAGGAATTTGCGACGCGTCAAGGTGAAAGAAGGAAAGGGCGTCGCGGGGAACACTTCCTGGGCTCGGCAACCATACTACCTACCACTAGCTTCGTTCGCATAACTTCCGAGACTCCGCTTTGTCATTGGCCAGCCAAAATGTGGGCCGGCTGACAGCAGATGCGAGCGAGATGCTGCGGCAGCTGGCGTCAACTACTCTACTCCAGCTGTGCTCTTGAATCGTGATCCCTGTACGGAGGTACCTTTCCCTATCATCTACTTGATAAGATAACAGTTTAATCGACTTACAAAACCACCAGGCACATAGCGAGTGGGTTTTATGATCAGGATTTGATCATCGAGTCATCGTTGCAGATGAAGAGGATGTATCTCTGTGGCTGTATTTAAGTTGTCACGGGATCTATATTTTTGGCTGTGTCGCGGACGAGTGCGAGCACCGCGTGTTGGGGGTGGTTGTAGTCTTGTAGATGCCTAGACCAGCCAACCACGATTTCCAGACCCGGCACGATGCTCGTTCCCTTCAGATCCTTGTCGCAAGCACGAGACACAGATTAGAGCTCTTGGCCCAGACCAATGGAGACCCCAAATACACCTCCCTTCGACACCGAACCCTGTGACTTGCTATTCACACCTAGATGATGAGTTCTTCGCGGTAGGTTATTTTCCTGGTTCCCTCAGGCGCTTTTAACCCTCAAAGTTCTGGACCGACTAACAAATTTTTAAAGCGACCTGATTCTCTGACGTCAACGACGCTGCTCATCGTTCAACCCGACCTCGACGACCTCGACGACCTCGCTTTGCTGAGTTGGGCACCTCCCTTGTTCCCATAAACACCATGGACACCATGGAAACCTTGGAAACCCTGCATGCCGACATAGATGTCGTCTCTCGGTCTGGCCGCCGAGTGCCACCGCCAGCATCAGCATCCGGCAGCGCGTCTACCGACAGCGACGCAATTCTTACTCCCGAGCAGACGGTGCCTTCGTCCTTCGCATCGTGCCCGCCAGAAGCCGAGCCCACGCTCATGGATGCAGCGATTCAAGATGCGGCGACATCCAAAAGCCCCAGACACTCGAGGAATCCGTCCTTTTCGGGCAGCAGTTCTTATCACGACGACTGGGACGCCTTTCCCCCTCTGGACCGGCTGACAATGCTTGATCTCTTGGATAACTTTGCCCTTCCCCAGCAGTTGGAGAAACTTCAGAAAGGCATATCGGCGCAAACAAAACGCTCAAAGGATGCATTCAAATCCAGGAGCCAAGTGGCGCGCGAGCGAATGGTGGAGGAATGGCGGCGACGCGTCCCCGATGCCGAGGAGCAGTTGGAAAGATATCGCAAGCGCATGAGACAGAGCGTGGAAAAGTTGGGAACTCGATGGAACGATACCAAGGTCATCACGCTAAGGGAGAAAATATCCTTCATATGCGGCGTCATGAACATCTTCATTAGCGGCTATCTCATTGGAGGATACCCCGAGTACTTCCACCTCTGGTACACGGCGCAGCTCGTCTACTTTATGCCCATTCGAATCTTCACCTACCACCGACGCGGCTATCACTACTTCCTTGTCGACCTCTGCTATTTCGTCAACCTCCTTCTCATGCTCAGCATTTGGGTCTTCCCCTATTCCAAGCGTCTGTTCACGGCGGCCTACTGCCTCGCCTTCGGCAACAACGCCGTCGCCATCATCATGTGGAGAAACTCGCTGGTTTTCCACAGCTTCGACAAAGTCACGTCGCTCTTCATTCACATCATGCCTTGCGCCACTCTGCACTGCATCGTCCATGTACTGCCCCCCGAAGAGCAGGCCAAGCGTTTTCCTGCCATCTGGACCATCAAGACGTCGCCGCCCGGGTCTCCGACCGCCTACGCCAATGTCATCTCCATGCTGGCCTGGAGCACCATCCCTTACGCCATCTGGCAGCTGTCGTACTATTTCTTCATCACGGTGCGCCGCAGAGAGCAGATTGCCGCCGGCAGACCGACTTCGTTCACCTGGTTAAGGAGGTCGTACTCGAAGACGTGGATAGGAAAGATTGTGCTGTCCCTGCCCGAACCCCTGCAAGAGACGGCATTCATGCTGATTCAGTACGCGTACGCCGTCTTGACCATGCTGCCGTGTCCCATCTGGTTCTATAGTAGATGGGCCTCGGCCGGCTTCCTGATGGTCGTCTTCGCCTGGAGCGTCTACAACGGCGCGACTTACTACATCGACGTGTTTGGGAAACGTTTCCAAAAGGAACTAGAAGGCATGAAAGCCGAGGTGGCCAAGTGGCAGCAAGACACGTCGGTCACCTCGCCAATCCTGACGCCGAATCCCGACGGTCCTCCATCTGGTGACCTCGGCACCAACAACGCTGCCAATCTTAGTCTGTCAGCCAGCGAGATAGCCGAGCCTGATGTCGGCGGGGCCTCCACGCCAAGAGCGGACACGGAAACGACAGGGAACGAGGACGGCATCGAAGAGGTTTCCCTTCTCTACGTAAAGGAATCCGTTCGAGCGACAAGTTGTTCTGTGCCTTCGCGGTCTAGCGTCAACGAGTTGGCGCGAGAAAGGAGAACGCAGGTTGGGGTCCTAGAATAATCGGTTTCTTTCCGAAGGACAGCACGAAGCGAAAGGGGTTTATCGCTGAGCTAAATTAGACGGGTGCCGGGAAAACTAGTGGGAAGCGTGGCCGTCCAAGGCAGGAGTTCGTGGCAAGGGTTTGATCTTCAACCTTTCTGTTCAGTCAAAGTTCAAGTTGATACCCAGACAGAGTAGAATTGAAATAAAGCACGGGACTTGTATCATGGCACAATGGTCAACAGCATCAAACCACGTCTCTACTCGGCAAGCCTGCCGCTGCAGATGCTTAAATTCTCAATTCTAGGTACATTAGTAGCTCAGCTACGTGGTATGATAATTCCATTCCAAGTCGCGCCGCCCCAATGCAAAGCAGGTATAGGGGTATTGTCCTAGAAACACACGCGGACCAATGCAGGACCAGACCAAGAGACCAGTCATGCAAAGGCCGTCACCTTATAACGCCCCAGTCCGCTAATCGACCTCCGCCGCCTGGTCCACCATCGCCGTCCTCCCGTGCGCCCGGTCTCCGTCCAAACACGGTCCAGAACCTCAACGTTTCGTCGCCCGCGCCCGTGACCACCACGCGCCCGTCGGGGCTCATGGCGAGATAGAGCACACGATATGTATGCCCCGTGAGGCTCACAACCTGCGTCATCGACGGGTACTTCCATACCACGATCTGATTCTGGCTATACCCATGGGTTGACACGATCTCGTTCGAGTTTTTGGACCAAGCAAGGTTGCATACTTGGCTTCCCGTGTCCACCTCGTTGATGACTGCGCCCCGCACCGTGTCATGGAATATAATCCTTCGGTCCGCTGTTCCTCCTCCTGATGCCAAGAGTCCTCTTTGGTGCGGGGACCAGGCAATTGCCTTGACGGCCGCTGTATGATCCGAGAACTTCCAAAGCGGCGTCTCCGAGAGCTTGTCCCAAACCATCAGCTTGTTGTCATTTCCGCCGCTAGCAAGCTGGCCGTCTTCGCAGTTCCACTTCAGACCGCAGACCTCCTGCTTGTGTCCCACAAGTTTCTTAAGCCATTGGTCCGGGGCTCGAACGTCTCGGTGATAAATGAGCCTGTCCCGCGAACCCGAAGTCAGGATATGCGTATTCCATGCCAGAGAACCCACTCGCAGGGTATGACCCGTCATGGTTCGAAGCCGTCTCGTCTTTTCGGCATCCCAGATCTGAACAAGACCTTTTCCTGTCCCTACAGCGATGTGGGTTCCTTTCTGTATCCATGACACGCTGGTGACTGTGTCGTCTTCGAGAGTGCAGAGCTTGTTGACGCGGCTGGTCTGCGCATTCCACATGTACACGCTCGAACCCAGTCCGACCCCCAGCACATTGGCGCTGCCCCAGTCCACCAGGTTCAGGTAGAAATCGTCGGCGAGCTCGGGGGCATCCAAAACTTTGTACGGTACTTTGCTGACTGCTCTCGGTTGTCTCCGCGGACTCAGCAGCATTTGTTGGCTACCGAATCGGACAGGCGAAAGGCTGTAAATGTCGGACCTCGTGTCGAGATTCGGGCCGTGGCGGCTTTGTGGTGTTTTTGTTGGGGTAGGATGTCCGCCTATGCTGCCATGGTGGCGTGGGGACATGTACGAGAACAGGTTCTTGTGTGGGGTTGATGGGGTGAGAGACGTGGGCAGCGAGGTCGTGGACGGATTGTTGGGAGGTGTGTGAGACCGCGTGCCGTCCAGGATGTGCGATTGTCGTGTTGACGTTGATATAGTATGATCTGATGATAGCGTCTGTGGGCTTTCTTGAGGAATGGTTCCTTCGAACAGCTCGGCACGAAGTATTCTCGAAAAGGTTCGATTCGCTTCCTCGGCTACGCTGCCTGTTAGAATCGGCCATGGTATCGAGGCAGTGATGGCTTACTTTTCTGAAAATGAAGCTCGCCTTGCGGGGGCCGTTTCTTTTGCCGAGAAGGGGTGGCGGGCGAGCCATCTTCATGGAGCAAGGTGAAGCTTGCCTGCAAATCCTGACCCGACCTCGCAGGTATGAATCTATGGATGCGAGACAACTTGGTCAGTGGGTGATTCAATCTACACGGGGAACATGCAGGCCACAACTTACCGATCACCATTCACTCTCTGCCGCTTCCTATGCGGACTGCCTCCTGGTGTACTCTCTCTTTGCTGCCGATGATGAACTTCTCGTCGTAATGCAATTTCCACCGCGTCAGCATCCAGGGCTGAAGAGCGACCCGAGTCACCAGCCCGCGCAGCTTGGCGCATTGACCGATGCGTGGCATGATCCAAATTGTGCCTTGCTTCCAATCGCCCACGGTCGGATTGAGGAGGCGGCGTTGCAATTCGAGAAGGCGTCGAAATGGATGGCGTCCTTGAATCTTCGGCCGGTCGCTTAGACTGACCGGCAAATACGGCTCCTGCTTCAGACGTCATCGTCATCGTCGTCGTGAAGATGTGGTCGAACAACCACGCCGACGAGGTGCTGGTCGTCCGGGGCGATAGTCGGCGTCGAGAAAGATCGCGGGCGGTTGGTGGAATCAGCGGCTGTGAGGTGAAGTTGAATAGTATGTTCGAAGCATTTAGCAGCGACGGAAAGCCTGCGTTAGACGGGGAGCACGGTACAGCTGCTGCAGAGTCGATGGGCCAATCCAGAGTGCCTCTGGCGCTTCTCGCACGCATTGACCAGGTACGGACAATAGGTAAGCAGGCGGCTGGGCGCCCTTCTGTTTGTTGTTGTAATAATAACAAGGTACGCGGGTGCTGCTTCTCTTGCCAATTAGTCCTGACGAAGGGACACCCTAAGTACAGAGGTGTTATTGCCACCATCTACAGGTTTGGTGCTTTCGTGATAGGCTATAAGTACACAGTGCCGCGTTTCTAATTCATATTCCCAGCCCCACATTGTGCCTACAGCGGATTCAGCTGGCCCAACGTTCACTCCAAGCAGCCCATCCACAACAATAGATGAGTTTGCCTGCCAGCCAGCCAGACTGCCCGCAGAATTCGAGCCTGCAACTATCATCATCTCAACACAGTGCAGGTTCAGATGCTTTCGCTCTGGCGCCAGCCCGCCGACGCGTGCCAAACGCCATCACGCGTTAATTAGGTACCATTCTGTAACTGGCGGATCAGGCATCCATGAAAGTTTTCTGGCATCAACATTGAATACAACAGCCGCTCAAGGAGTCGTATTGAAGATACAAGACAAATAGTAGCTTCATCGAATAGGTAAGTGTCTCTCCGGCTGCCCCCAGGCACTACAAAATAATTCCGCACTGGTTGTGGAATAAAACGTCACTAGACTTAAATTCCTTGGCCCATGCACTTGAAAAGTCCCCCGTATTAGGGACTCTATACAACGCTGGACATGCTGTTTTCCCCTGTTTATAATGTCGGGATAGTCGGATTCTAACACATTACTCAATCAAGCCTTAGCATTTAATGTTGAGGGTTTTTTTTATAGCTATTGTTCACGTCATTTTGCCAACCACTTCCCGATTTGATTCTGGAGTAAGTATTTTTCGAGGCCAGGGATGGATGTGATTGTTGTGGTCGCAAGGTCGGCCAAGTTTGAAGGTTTCGGGTTCCCGCGTCTCTCCATTGGTAGTCGTTGAGGCGTGGAACGCGCTACTGGCGCGCTATGAACCCCTTTTGGCGCGGCTTCTAGTACACGCGTCGGTTGGCTCGGTTCAAATTCCAGTACACTTTACAGAGTGGTTGGCCATGAGCATGCTGGGCAAGCCATTAAGCTTGCGACAACCGTCAAGGTAATTAGAGGAACCTGGGCGAATGTACAACAGCCAACTCATGGTAGCAGTAGTTCTCCTACTCCAAGGGTCCCTCATAACAACCACCACACTGACGCGAGGTGTCCAAACGACTCGTTGGTCAAGCAGGCTATGAGCAATGCACGTCCAGTGCAGGAGCAGAACTAAGACCATCTAGCAGAGCATGATGTGCTGACATGATAAGCAGCCCTACTTTATATCTACGCGGTGGATACCTTTCTATGAGTCTACAAATATCTTAAAAAATAAGAGGCTTGACACGCCGAGTTCAGTAAGCATGGCTTACGAGCTCTACGATGATAACGCCTCGGGTTTGCCCAGTTTCCCAAACGCCGAATCCGATTATCTCAGGCCAAATATAAGCGAAAATCGGTTCATGGCCAGATCACGCTGGTGCCGATTCTGCCTGTGCCAGTAGCCTTGCACGCCATCCATTGCATACTTCTTCAAACCCGCCAACCACATCGCCGCAGACACTAGCGCACTCTCGTTTTCGAAGGCGTTCCCCCCAGTTTCCCCGTGTGAGCCACCTCTCGCCTTCCTCGCGCAGTTCGTCCTCTTTCTTCATTTCTGCTACCAGTTCCTTCGCACTCCTGAGGCGGCGTGTGGCTGTCGTGGTTGTCTGGCGAGACATGTGAAGTGTGTCCGAAAGGTAGTTGAGCGTCTGGACTAAATCCGACGTGACCGAATGCAGGGCCGTCAGGGAGTTGTAGGCGGCTGTTGAGGGTCGTGGCATGTTCTCCGACAGGGAGAGGAGCAGTGGTAGAAGCAATTCGATGGTCTCCGGGTCAGGAGGTGGTACGAGCGGTGAAAATAACGGAAAGGCCAGGTTCTGCAATTGGCGTGTCTGGTGCGACAGGTGCGTTGTGAGCGCCGTGTGCGCTGTTATGAGCCTTCACACAGGGTCAGCCGGTGATGCATGCGTTTATACTAGTAGCCTTAGTTCCTACCTCGTAGCACTGCCTTCAACTCCTGACTGTGAACCAAGTTCCCTCAGATGATCCGTCACTCTCCGGAAGACGCCATCGGCCGACGATCCATTGCTTTCTGTCCCTCTTCGGGCTAGCGACTCGATGCCATCCATCTTGGCCACCAGACTCACCGGCATGCCAGGGGAATCAAGGTCCGAGTCGGAGCCGTATTCACTGCCGTCGTACTCGCTTCCGGCTCTCCGATGTCCTCGCCGATGGGGAGACGGGAGGCTAAGGCTCCCACTTTTGTCTCGACCTCGGCCGTTACCAGACGCACTGGCAACGTCAACCCCGCTATCGCGTATGACTTCGCCGCCACCATCGTCAACTTCCTGCAATGCGACACTAATGCCCGGCCCGCCGCCGCCATTCTCGTAGTAATCAGCCTCGTCCCCAGATTCCGAGAAGGCGTCGGCCAGCTCATCAGCAAGATTCCCCAGCCCGCTCCCTCCCTCACCATGCCCGCTGCTGAAGACACTCATGTCAAGGGCGTCATGATGATTGAAGCTGTTGCGCAGGGGTGTCGACGGGTCTTGGAGCGACGATTTTGAATGCCGTCGGTCGTTAGGTGATGCCCCGGGGCTGCCTTGAACGAGCGAACCATGCCGTGAGTGCGTCGGCGTCTGAGGCGAGCGCACCATGCTGCGAGTCCGGGGAGTTTGTCGGGGCGTCGCGAATCACCCGGACAAGTTGCTCGGGGGGAAGGTCGAAGTTCGGGCTGGAGCCGTGGCTAGCAGAGCCCGTCTGAGGCAGGGCTCGTTTTGAGGACTGGAATACTGTAGAGGGGACAGTAGTATGCTCGGCAGGGGCGTAAAGGATTTTAGACACGTGCATAGGAAGTCGGAAACGGTCGGGGCCGGCGGCGAGTTTTGTATCTGCTATGAACAAGGTCGAAGGTCGGAGTTGGATTGCTTGTTTGCCAACACGAGGCGATATTAGTAGCTGTATTTTAAGCCTGTCCCTGGCGCAAACAGGTGATGCCAACACTTGGCGCCAGGTGGAGTAGCTGAGACCACTCCAGTAGTCTGTTCGAATATTCGAATAGTACCATACATTGGGTCGGAGCCGGAACAGCTCCACAAATCTCCTACGAGGCGCTGGATAGAAACCACTCTCTTCGGAATTGTCCTTGGACATGACCTGTCAGCTTGAATTCGGCCCAGCCCCAATGCGGCGTGACTACTTTGCACACTCAACTGCTGCTCTTCGACCCTCCCGCTCTGGATACAACTTAAGTACTGTTGCCCAAGCAGCTAGACAGGGACTGGAAAATTGGGAAGGCACGTACAAGGCAGACTAGAACTCACAGGTTGGTTCCTCCACGCGAGATCTTATTCACAGAGCGTGTTATTTGCAGTTCAGAGCCCACACACCCGAATGTAATATATTAAGATGTTTTCATGCCGCCAGATCTCGATACGGCTTCTCTAATGCGGATATATAGGTTGCCAAGTCATAGCAGGAGACTGGATTTCACCACCAGCACCCGCACCTCACTCAAGACAATATGGCAACCTTTCGGCGCTTTCGCCCGGATGATGTGAACAAGTTCTCCAAGTGCAACCTCGACCCATTGACGGAGACTTACGAGCTCGGATTTTATCTCCAGTACCATGCTAAGTGGCCGGCGCTTTTCCAAGTATGTGAAAACATTGACGGGAACATTATTGGATATAGTAAGGATACAACTGCCAACGGGGAACTTGGAAGAGGGCGGCTCCTCGTACGATGATGGCTAACCAGGTCTCAGTCATGGGAAAGCTTGAATCATCGCCCGACTACTACCAGTCTCATGAACACTACCTCCCTTGGCACGCTCACATCACGGCTCTTACTGTAGCACCCGAGGCTCGCAGACAGGGCATAGGCAAGATCCTTACCGACCAGCTCGAAGCAGCAGCCGATGCCAACAATGCCTGGTTCGTCGACCTTTTTGTTCGGAAAAGCAACCGCAAGGCAATATCATTCTACAAGAGCTTGGGCTACAGTGTATTCCGGGTGGTCAAGGACTATTACGGAGATCACTCAACCGACCCCAGTGCTTCCAGTGAAGATGCCTATGATATGCGCAAGCCCATGAAGCGAGACAAGAATAAGCAACATGTCAGGGACGACGGAGAGTCGCATTTTGTCAACCCAGAGGACGTCTGGTAGGTGGCAGCTAAAGCCTCCCCTCCCCCCTGCGCTCTTGAGTGGCGGACTCGACAGGCTCTCGCCATGAGCGCTGCGTTGACTACTAGATGCCCCATATTCACCAATAGACGATAGAACAATTGAGCCAAGCAGCAAAATAGAACAACGTAAATATCCAAATGAGAGAGGCATCTACTTAAGTGCCTACTAATCTATGTAATTTACAACTCACAGAAGTGCGTGCCTACCCAGACAATTGACCAAGCGACAAAAAAAAATAGCGGCCCGCCCTACTACCCCGCCAACATGAGCAGCAGGCATAATTCCGAAGTGGAGGTCTGTACCTCTCCACTGGTACTGCTTGTGAAGCTACCGCGGTACCGTAGTTCCTCAGCAGTCCAGTGTCACGCTGGCGCAGCTAAGTCTATTTTCTCGAAGAAATCACCTCCAGGCCCCGTAATGCCGAAACATGCAGCCGGAGCCTCTAACCTCGAGAGACGACAAAGAAGTCTGAGAACGTCTCTCTTCCGTCCTCTCCTCGCACGTTGCGGCGTCTAGAATGGCTCGCATTTACTCACTCATTGTGGCCTCGGTGCTGCTCTTAGCCTCTCTTGATGGCTATGCCGTGAGGGCTGCGGCACTGACACCGAATGTGCTTCCCCTTGCGGTTCGCAATCCGTACCTGAGCACGTGGCTTGGGAAAGCTCGCCAACCACCATGGGAATCATGGCCATTCTTCTGGACCGGAGAAGAGGTGAGGATTCAAATGTCTGCTCATCGACTCACTGGTTTTCAACTGATGTTCAGTAGCTTGGCTTCTCCGTCATGATATCCTTGCCAGACAAGAGGGTTGTGTATCCGCTCCTCGGCCGGCCACAGGACTCTCTTCACAGACAAAGGTTAGCATGCGTACCCGCCATGTTTATGCCCATGCTTGGCTGCCCACGCTTTGCTTTTCATGCCACTCATGCCATGGTATTGCTGCAGCCTTAAAGCTTTGGACACGTCTCACGGATGTAGACTAACAACCTCGCTGTGAGTGGCTGGTATTAGCACCGAGCCGTCACGAGATCGCATTCGACGCCTCGACAACCAACATATCGTACACTCTTGATGTCCCCGCCTCGTCTCATGCACCCCTGTCGCTAACATTATCTTTCCTATCGCCCATTACCCCAACGTCGGACTTGCGCCAGTCGATTCCAGCCGCCTATGTCCGAGTCATCATGGAAACGCCCATGGAGGCTAGAGTCTACATGGACGTGGATGGGTCTTGGGTATCGGGCGAAAGACGGAGTGAGATTTCTTGGGACTTTCAAGAATGCCACTCCGCAACGGGCCAGCGACTGAAGACATGGAAACTCCAACGCAAAGATCAGCTCCTGTATAGTGAAGTTGACGATCGGGCAGAATGGGGATTCTTGACTTTTACTAGCTCCGCTGACACGGAACACGAGTGGGGACATCCTCGAGTGGTCAGACGTGGCTTTGCATCCCGTGGTATGCGCGACAATGGGCATGGCAGAAACGACAGCGACGTGGTTGGCCGTGAGACGGTGTTCGCTTTCACGGCGACTCTTGGTCCTCGTACAGGAAGTTACGGGGGTGGTGGGTCCTCATCGTCCGCACTCTTTACCATCGGCTTCATTCAGGACCCTGTCGCTCGGTATGCGTCGCCTCAGGGCGTCGTCGACATGCAGCCCCTTTGGGCGCACCACTTCCGAGACTGGCAGGAACTTATTGGCTTTCACTACTCAGACTTTGACGAGGCATCCCGGCTTGCCCACAGATACTCGAGCCGGCTGGCCGAAGACGCACTCGCCTCGGTGTCGGAGAGCTACCGGGACATTGTGGCGCTGTCAGCAAGACAAGTTCTGGGGTCCACACAGTTCTCGGGTTCTCCCGAGAAGCCCCTGTTGTTCCTAAAGGAGATCTCGTCGAATGGCAACTGCCAGACTGTCGATGTCATTTTCCCGGCTTTCCCCTTTTTCCTCTACACAAACCCGCAGTGGCTCGCCTATTTGTTGGAACCGCTGCTGGAGCATCAGCTAAGCGGCCAGTATCCAAACAAGTATAGCATGCACGACCTTGGTGCCCATTTCCCCAACCTGACGGGCCACCCAGATGGCAGGGATGAGTACATGCCTGTCGAGGAATGCGGCAATATGTTGATTATGGGCCTTGCTCTCGCAAATGCCCTGCGACATGGCCATGGTCCGGGCGCCAATCTTGGTCCAGATTTGCCAGGCGGGACAGGACATGCGAACAAAGTGGGCCTTGAGAAGGCGATAGGATGGCTGTCGAGGTCGCGCAAGTTGTGGGATCAGTGGACGGGATATCTTGTCCGGGAGTCATTAATTCCTCACAACCAACTCTGCACCGATGACTTTGCTGGCTGGTTGGCAAACCAGACTAACCTTGCGCTGAAGGGCATCATTGGCATTCGAGCCATGAGCGAGATATCGCACTTGCTGGGCCACGACGTGGAATCCAAGACCTATGGCGCCATCGCGAATGAGTACATTGAAAAATGGCAGGAGTACGGCTATTCCAGGGACGGCACGCATGCAAAGCTAGCATACATGTGGGAAGGTTCATGGACAACACTCTACAACGTCTATGCTGACTCGCTACTTTGCTTTCGGCTTCCATCGAGCAGCAACCAACCAGGGCCCAAGAAGGCCACCCATATCACGGACAATTCTCAGATTCCTCTATCGGCCAGCAGGGGTTTGTCCTCGCGCTTCGTTCCCGACAGCGTGTACCAGAAGCAGAGCGATTGGTACCCCCTGGTCATACAACGATTTGGGCTCCCACTGGACAGCCGCCATCTCTATACGAAGAGTGATTGGCAATTTTTCGCTGCTGCCGTGGCTAGCAGAAAGACGCGTGAGGCTATCATTGACAGCGTCGCTTCCTGGGTGAACGAGACGGTCACAGGTACGTCAATTGTCATCTAACTCGCTCTCCAAAGCGGGGAGCTCGTGCTGATTCTCGTGACTGGCCACAGATTGCCCATTGACAGACTTGTATGAGACTGAGGGCGACGGTGGGTATCCAGGCATATTCTTCAAGGCGCGGCCCGTTGTTGGTGGGCACTTTGCTTCGCTTGCTCTTGAAGGCGCGTGCCATGGCTTGGCCATGCGACAATTGGCCTTCCTAGACGTTCCCGTGACCGCAGATATGAAGTAAGTCTGCAATAGAGTAGTGATCAATTCCATGTAAGATACCAGAGCAAGCGTTCGTTCGAGACCTCGAACTTGAACTGTAATGTGCAGACAAAGGAAATTGAAAGTCGCTTGGAGCGAATCGATCAATTATAGGCGGTTGGTACATCTGAATCTCTGTCCGTGGTATGAAGTTGGTTGCTCGCGTTGCCTGTGCGGGACGCATTTTGCCGATATTTTTCCGCGCAGAAGGATGCTCTGCTTTCCGACGCAGCGTGACGGTGCTGTCCTTCACACTCTGGACCGCCGCCACTCCATATTCTTCGGTACCGTGCAGCCTCGACCAATTTTTTTCCCTTCAGGACTGTCCACGCACCACGCCGACTCTTGCACCTCATACCTGCAATCATCGCCCGCAAGCCCCACAACTGGATAGCTGGACAGCTTCTTGCCTCAAAATAACATCGTTGCCCAACAGTTGGAGGTGTTTCCATTTGTAGGACGCAGCAAAATGGCCACTACGGCGATGGATTACGAGGCCACTGGTACGTCTATCCCAACGAGCCTGGCAAGGCTCCTGACGCGACGCATGGTCGCCTAGCCCAGCCCTCCGCGAAACAACATGGGCATC
>Ga0247774_1000349_pt1 | contig 22640 bp, 19 predicted proteins | sample UWRJL001104B6_FD_179933 | JGI IMG/M metagenome (GOLD analysis project Ga0247774, IMG submission 179933) | Plant litter microbial communities from Arlington Agricultural Research Station in Wisconsin, United States - UWRJ-L001-104B-6 | ecosystem: Environmental > Terrestrial > Plant litter >... | reverse complement strand
GCTGCGGACAATTGGAGATCAACACGATCACATCCATCTCCGCCCGCATTTCCACGTAGCGCCCTGCCGCCGAGATGCCGTCTGCAAAGGTCAGCTTGCCGTCCGGCGTCACCGGCACGTTCATGAAGAAATTGATGTTGCTCGGCAGGTCGCGCTTCGTCAGGCCAACCCCCGAACGCGTCAGCGCGAGCAGAAAGTTGTCACGGCAGCTGTGCATGTGCCGCTTGTCGAGCGCATACCGCACCGTGTTGCTCTCCGCGGAGCAGGCCCCGCCGAGGGTGTCATGGCGGCCGCATGTGTCGGCCGTGATGGTCAGCATCACGTTGCCGTCGTTCGAAAGCAGTTGCGTACCGGTGGTGAGATACAGCCGTCCTTGCGAACGGATGGTGTCCGCCGCGCTATAGCGCTCCTCGCTGTTCGCGGCATTGAAGAACAACGTGTCGACTGCCTGGTTGCCCTCGATGTCGACGATGCGGAACGTCTGGCCCCGACACACCACACCGAGCCACGGCTCGCCGGCCGGAATGATGTCGTTGAGAGATGCGTTCGTCGGATCGCGACGGCTCTCGATGAGCGTAGGAGCGTGAGAATCTTCCATGTATGCGGCCTCACGCATAGAGCATCTCGGTATTGCGGAATCCGCGCATGTTCTCGGGGCACTTCGTGCGGCAAAAATCGTCGGCCGCTACCGGCGCCGCGGCGATGGCGCTGATCCGCACCGGCCGCGGCTCGTACTCGAGCGACGGATCGAGCGGGTGCTGGCACGTGGAGAGCATCACCAGTGTGTTCATCTCGAACCGCAGGTCCACGACGCTGCCCTCTTTCGAGTGGTTCACGTGAAACCGCAGGTCGCCGGCGTCATCCGTCGTCACCTTGCTGAAGAAATTGATGTTGGCGACGAGGTCGCGCTTGCCGAGCCCGTACTTGCCGAGCTCGTTGAGCAGACTGTCGTAACCGTTCCGGTAGTAATCGTTACGCTGCTCCTGGAACCGCGTCTTGCCGAAACGTGCGGCAACCATCGCGGCATTGGATACACCGCAGAAGGTGTCGTGCCAGCCACAGGTGTCGGCGATCACGGAGCAGAACACGCGCCCCATGTCGGAGTAGCAGACGTGCCCGGCCGTGAGAAACGCCGTGTGCTGCGCCTTGAGCGTATCCGCCATGTTGTAGCGTTCGAGGCGCTCTTCGTAGTTGTAGAAGAGCGCGGAGACGTTGGCGCCGCCTTCCAGGTCGGTGAGTCGCAGCGTGACACCGCGCCGGACGAGGCCGGACCAGTGCGCGCCACCATGCAGGTGCTCTTCCCAGAGCAATTCATCAGGGACTCGATCGGAAACCAAGGCGCCCATGTGCGCTGCCTTTTGCGTGAACAACTTTGGAGCGAGCGGTCTGCAAAGCCCGTACCAGCGCACTCAAACGGCTCTTGATCCCTGAAATCGTGCGCGTTTAGCGGCCTCGCGGGGATTGCGGCCCGCCCAACGACGGAGCGTGGAGCGGGGCACGCGCATTCAAACGGTGCGTGCACACAGGCGCGAGGGGCCGATTCGCAGGGGATTCGGCACTGAAATGCGCGGCATGCACCTTGCATCGTCACGAACACAATGTGCGTCTAGGGTTCCGGCTTCGCACGCGTCTTGCGCGCACGAAGTGTCTGGTCCGAGAGAGGCAGTCCAGCGGAAGACTTTCAGTCCGCGGGATACACGGCGGGATAAAAGCCCGGGAGATTGGTGAGGTGCACGCACACGCCCCTGCCGTCTCCGGCGCGCGCGAACGCCTCGATAAGAAACAGCCCCACTGCGTGGAGAGCTCCAATGCGCGCATCTCTCAAACGTCTCATCGGTTCCGCCCTGCTCGTCGCGTTCGTCGCGGTCGCAGCCATTCAACCCAGCCAGGCCGCCGAAGCGAAGAAGAGCTTCAAGGTCGCGTGGAGCATCTACGTCGGCTGGATGCCGTGGGACTACGCCGACCAGAGCGGCATCCTCAAGAAATGGGCCGACAAGTACGGCATCGAGATCAAGCTCACGCAGGTGAACGACTACGTCGAGTCGATCAACCAGTACACCGCAGGCAGCTTCGACGCCTGCGTGATGACGAACATGGACATGCTGACGATCCCCTCAGCGGGCGGCGTGGACTCCACGGCGCTCATCGTCGGCGACTACTCCAACGGCAACGACGGCGTGGTGCTGAAGGGCAAGGGCAAGACGCTCAAGGACATCAAGGGACAGTCGGTCAATCTCGTCGAGCTGTCGGTGTCGCACTACCTGCTGGCCCGCGGCCTCGAAACCGTCGGCTTGAAAGAACGCGACATCAAGGTGGTGAACACCTCGGATGCGGACATCGTCGGCGCGTTCAACGCGAAGGACTCCACGTCGGTCGTCACCTGGAAGCCGCAGCTCGCTGAAGTCGTGAAGGTGCCGAACACCACGCTCGTATTCGACAGCAGCAAGATTCCCGGCGAAATCCTGGATCTCATGGTGGTGAACAGCGCGACGCTGAAGGCGAACCCGAACCTCGGCAAGGCGCTCGTTGGCGCCTGGTACGAAACGCTGAAGGTGATGTTCGGCACCGATGCGAAGGCTACCGCCGCCCTCGCGCACATGGCAAAGGCCTCGGGCACCGACGTGCCGGGCTTCAAGAGCCAGCTCGCCACCACCAAGATGTACGCGACGCCTGCCGAGGCCTACGCGTTCATGACGAGCCCGGCGCCGGGCAAGACCATGGATCTCGTGCGCACGTTCTCGTTCGCGCATGGGCTGCTCGGTGAAGGCGCGAAGTCTGCCGATGCGATAGGTATCGCGCTCGCCGACGGCAAGGCGCTCGGCGACGCGAAGACGCCGAAGATGCGCTTCGACGCGAGCTACACGAAGCTCGCGCTCGACGGCAAGCTCTGATTGCTGCTGCCAGCGACTTAAATGCGCCGCCTCGTCAATCGACATCCGGGACGAGGCGGCGCGTGGATGCTGGGTGCTCTGCCATTCATCATCCTCGCGTTCGTTTACGTCATCGCTTCCAACCTGCGCTTCGCCGAGAACCCGGACGACAAGCTGCTGCCCACGCCGTCCGTCATTGCAGACACGGTGAAGCAGTATTCGATCGAAGAAGACCGGCGCAGCGGCGAGATCCTGTTGTGGCTCGACTCGTGGGCCAGTCTCGAACGCATCGCCATTGCACTGGCGATCAGTGCGGCGATCGGCCTGGTGTTCGGCGTGGCGACGGGGGTGATCCCGCTCATTCGTGCAACGCTGGCACCATTCGTCGCGGCGTTGTCGATGATTCCACCGCTGGCGATCCTGCCGATCCTGTTCATCGTGATGGGGCTGGGCGAGGTCGCGAAGATCACGCTCATCGTCATCGGCATCACGCCGGTGATCATTCGCGATCTCGCGCTTCGTGCGGGCGAGTTGCCGAGCGAGCAGTTGATCAAGGCGCAAACGCTCGGGGCGTCGACGTGGCAGCTGATCATCCGAGTGGTGCTGCCGCAGATCTGGCCGCGGCTCATCGACTCGTTGCGCCTCACGCTCGGGTCGGCGTGGTTGTTTCTGATCGCGGCCGAGGCGATCGCGTCGACCGAAGGTCTCGGCTATCGCATCTTCCTCGTGCGACGTTATCTCGCGATGGACGTGATCCTGCCCTACGTCGTCTGGATCACCGTGCTCGCGTTCACGATGGACTGGCTGCTCAAGTGGATCCGCTCGCGCGCCTGCCCGTGGATCGAAATCGGAATGGCGCGCTGACATGGCACGCGTTACCGCCAAGGGCCTGTGGAAGACCTACGGCGATCACGTCGTGCTCGAGAACGTGAATCTCGATGTCGCGGATCGTGAGTTCGTCACCATCGTCGGCGCTTCCGGCTGCGGCAAGACGACGTTCCTCAAGATGCTGCTCGGTATCGAAACGGCTTCGCGCGGTCAGTTGCTGATCGACGGCGAGCCGATCGTGCCCGAGCTGAACGCGGACCGCGGCATCGTGTTCCAGCGGTACTCGCTGTTTCCGCATCTCACGGTGCTCCAGAACGTGCTGCTCGGGCTTGAATTCGAGCGCTCGCGACTGGTCGGTCGACTGTTCGGCACGAGCAGGCGGAATGCGGTAGCCCAGGCCGAAAAGCTGCTCGAGTCGATTGGCCTGGCTTCATCGCGCGACAAGTATCCGGCTCAGCTGTCGGGCGGCATGCAGCAGCGGCTGTCGATCGCACAGTCTGTAATTCGCCGGCCGAAGATCCTGTTGCTGGACGAGCCGTTCGGCGCGCTCGATCCCGGCATCACGCTCGATCTCCACAAGCTCATCCTCGAGCTGTGGGCGGCGAACGAGATGACCATCTTCATGATCACGCACGACATCAAGGAAAGCTTCCAGCTCGGCACGCGCCTGCTGGTGTTCGACAAGGTGCGGCACGATCCGCAGGCGCCTGATCGCTACGGTGCGCGGGTGACCTATGACCTGAAGCTCAAGGGTCACAAAGAGCGCGCGTTGGCCGTCGAAGCTCTTCCGGCCTGACTTCCCGCCCGTCTATCGCTAAAATTTGCATCGTATAGGATGCATTTCTGGCCTTTCGGGTCAAAATGCATTATATAGAATGCATGACGCTCGAGGATATCGGCAAGGCGATCCGGGAAGCCCGTAAACAGCAGGGCCGTTCTCAGGACCACGTGGCACGCGCGCTTGGCATGAGTCGCGCGACGATTTCAGCGATCGAGAACGGCACCGTGGTCGAGATCGGAGTGCGCAAAGTCATCGCCCTGTGTAGCGAGCTCGGGCTCGCGCTGTCCGTCGGGCCCGAGACCCGACGCCCGACCTTGCAGGATCTGCGAGCAGAGCGCCGAGGCCTGAAGGCCGGTGGTTGAAGTCTTCACTTCGGGGCGCCACACCGGCTCCCTTCGGCGCAGCGACCTGGAAGAGGACACGATCCTTTTCGGGTACACCACGGATTGCAGGCGGGAGGATGCCGTCTCGCTGACCATGCCCGTCGTAGCGGATCAGTACGACTCCATGGGTACAGTCCACCCGATCTTCGAGATGAACCTGCCGGAGGGCGCGTTGCTTGAACGGCTGCGCCTGATGTTCGCGAAGGCCGTTCCGGATCTCGACGATCTCGCGCTGCTCGCGATCGTCGGCCAGTCGCAGATCGGGCGGTTGAGGTACGCCGCGGCGGATCAGGACCTGACGCAAATTCCACGACAGAGCGTCGAAGAGATTTTGCTCTACGCCGGCGCCGACGATCTCTTCGAAGACCTGCTGCAACGATATGCAACCTACTCCGGCATCTCAGGCATGCAACCCAAGGTGCTGGTCAGTGCAACGGAGCCGGCTGTCGATCGACTGACGTCAAAGAGCGCGACGCATATCGTGAAGTCGTTCGACTCGCGCTACCACCCGGAGCTCGCGGCAAACGAATACTTCTGCCTGCGCGCGGCGCTTCACGCCGGCATACCGGCTGCCCGCGCGGAGCTCTCGGCGAATCGACGCATCCTCGTCGTCGAGCGATTCGATCTGCGCGCCGACGGCACGTATCTCGGCATGGAAGATTTCTGCGTGCTGAACGGACTGCGCTCGCACGGCCGCTACGAAGGCAGTTATGAGCTGCTCGCCAGACGAATCGGTCAGTTTGTTACGCCGGCCAGGCGGCGCGAATCGCTGCGGCAGTTCTTCGATATTCTCGCGTTGTCCTGCGCAGTCGAAAACGGCGACGCTCACCTGAAGAATTTCGCAGTGACTTACGAGAATGCGGAATCCGAGGTGATGCTCGCCCCGGCGTACGACGTCGTTTCAACCACGCTCTATCAGCCCCGCGACGTGCTCGCGCTGACTCTCGCCGGCTCGAAGAGCTTCCCCGATGAAACGACACTCGAGAGATTCGCAAGGGACGCGTGCCAGATGCTGCCGTCCGAGATCGCAGCGTCGCTACAACGCGTAGCAACCGGTGTAGCCGCAACAATCGATGAGCTCCGCGTGGCTTGCCGACAGTATCCCGACTTTGCTAACGCGGGTAAGCGGCTCATTGCTGCATTCGAACGAGGCGTCGCGCGGCTGCAGACGCCGAAAAAGAAGAAGCGGGCCGGAGCGAATCACTCCGGCCCGCAAGGGCAGCGCTGAAGGGCAAGGAGGGGGATCAGCGCTGGTCGGGGTTTTGTGCCCGTGCGGTCACCGGCTCTGCGTCGACTGATCGGACGCGCTGTCGGCCGGGGCAGGTCTTTCGCCCTCGCCATGACCAAAGCCATGACCTCTGCGGCCGCCAGCAAAGTGGTGACGTGCCGCCGCCATCTCCTCAGGGCTCAGCTGCCCGTCCTTGTTCGTATCGAGCGCGTCGAAGTTACGGGCGAGGCGCGGCATGCCGGCGGTCACTTCGTCTTTCGACAGCAGGTGATCGCCGTTCTTGTCGGCGGCGTCGAAGCGCGCCTGCGCTGCGGCCTGCATCTCGGCCCGGCGCTTCTCACCGGCCGCCTTGAGCTCGTCCTGGGTGATGAGGCCGTCATGGTTCGTGTCGATCGAATCGAACGACTTCACGAGCGGCGAGCCGGCAGCGGCTTCTTCCTTCGAGATCGCGCCGTCCTTGTTGGTGTCGAGGCGGGCAATCAGGTCGCCGCCGCGGTGAAGCGCGGGAGCGACAGTCGTGGTTTTACTGGTGGTGGGAGTTGCCGCAGCCGCCAGCAGCGCGGCGGGCGCGAGCGTGGCAAGGGCAGCGAGCACGAAAGTCTTGCGGATCATGGGGGCAGCTCCAGTGGGAGTGATTTCAGGTGACTGGAACGCGCGGAGCGAGGGGAGGTGTACAGCGTGGTCGGCGGGAGCCACGCTGTGGATCGAAGGAAGCGATTAGTAACGAAGCCGAATAAGATGCCCTTGCGCGCCGGGCAGCTGAAGACGACCACCGGAAGTTAACTGTCCACTCGTTTTCTGTAGACTTGCGCGCCTCAGCCCTCCCCGCCTCAGGTTCGTAAGCCCTTGAAACCCCAGCTCGAACAGCTCATCCAGGCTGCTTTGCAGAAGCTCGTCGGCACGCTCATCGCCGAGCTGCCGGATGCCTCCGCCATCGTCGTGGAACGCACGCGCGACTCCAAGCACGGCGACTTCTCCACGAACGTGGCCATGCGTCTGGCCAAGGCCGCCGGAAAGAATCCCCGTGAGCTCGCGCAGGCGGTCATCGCCGCGCTGCCGGCCAATCCGTACGTGTCGAAGGCCGAAGTGGCGGGCGCCGGCTTCATCAACTTTTTCCTGGTCAAAGACGTGTTCGCGAGCGAGATCCGCCGCATTCACGAGCTGGGTGAGAAATACGGCCAGAGCCAGGCCGGCAAGGGCCAGCGCGTGCTCGTGGAGTTCGTGTCTGCGAATCCGACCGGTCCGCTGCACGTGGCGCATGGACGTCACGCTGCTTACGGCGCGTCGCTGTCGAACGTGCTCGCGGCCGCCGGCTACAACGTGCATCGCGAGTACTACATCAACGATGCCGGGCGGCAGGTCGACATCCTCACGTCCAGCCTCTACCTGCGGTACCTCGAAACCTTCGGCGAGTCAGTGACGATTCCGGCGAACGGTTATCCCGGCGAATACCTGAAGCCTATCGCGCAAAAGCTACGCGAGGCCGTGGGGGAGTCGCTGCGCAAACCTGCAGCTGAGATCTACAACGGCCTTCCGCCGGATGAGCCGGCAGGCGGCGACAAAGAGTTGTACATCGATGCGGTCATCGAGCGCGTTCGCACGCTCATCGGGACAGAGGCGTACGCGCGCGTGCTCGAGCATGGGCTCGAACAGCTGATCGCCGACATCCGCAACGATCTCGAAGAGTTCGGTGTGGTTTTCGACCAGTGGTACTCCGAGCGCTCGCTGGAGACCAACGGCGCCATCGCCCGTGCGCTCACGCGGCTCGAATCCCAAGGCCACCTCTATAAGAAAGACGGTGCCACATGGTTTCGCGCGTCCGAGTTTGGTGACGAGAAAGATCGCGTCGTCGTCCGCGAGAACGGCCAGAAGACCTATTTCGCGTCGGACATTGCGTATCACTACGACAAACGCCAGCGCGGCTTCGAGAAGCTCATCGACGTGCTCGGCTCCGGCCATCACGGCTACATCGCGCGCGTGAAGGCCGGTCTGGCTGCGCTCGGTGAGCCGCCAGAGTCGCTGGACGTGCCGATGATCCAGATCGTCACGCTCTGGAGCGGCGGTCAGCAGGTCAAGATGGGCAAGCGCACGGGCAAGTTCATCACGTTGCGCGTGCTGCGCGAGGAAGTCGGCAACGATGCATGCCGGTTCTTTTACCTCCTGCGCGGTCACGAGCAGACGCTGGATTTCGACCTGGATCTCGCGACGAAGCGCGCGTCGGAAAATCCTGTGTTCTACGTGCAGTACGCGCATGCGCGCGTGCCGAGCGTGTTGAAAGAACTGGGAGTGCGCGGCTACACGTTCGATAAGGCAGCGGGACTCGCGAAGCTGGAACTGCTCGACAAGCCGTCTGAGCAGGCACTCGTTACCCAGCTGATGCGCTTCACCGAGGTCGTGGAACAGGCCGCGGCGAATTGCACACCCCACTCGATCGTTTACTATCTGCGGGATGTGGCCAACGCCTTCCACTCTTACTATCACGACGAGAAGTGGATCATCGAGGACGCAGACCTGCGCAACGCCCGCATCACGCTCGCGCAGGCCGCCCAGCAAGTGATTCGCAACGGTCTCGCCCTGCTGGGCGTCTCGGCTCCGGAGAGCATGTAAATGGCACGACCTGCGTCGCGGATGACCACGCGAGACTTCAAACGACCCTCGCGCCGCGCGCCGTTCGAGATGAGCCGTTTTCGCGATCTGGGCCTGGGGCTGCTGGTGGGCGCCATCGTCACCAGCGCGCTCTTCATCTATAGGAGCGACGCGCACAAAAACGCTGAGCTGGATAGTCCGCGTCCCGAACCGCACCAGCGCACCGGCGCCGCGGCCCAGGCCGACGCGGAACCCGCCGGGGCGAGCACCGAAAGCAGCGAACGGTACGACTTCTACGAAATGCTGCCCAACTTCGAAGTCGTGGTGCCGGAGAAGGATCGCGACGTGAAGCGCGATCAGCGCGCGGCGCGCATCGAGCGGCCCGGCGTGTATGTGCTGCAGGCCGGCTCATACCGCAATGTTGCCGACGCAGAGCGGGTGAGCGCGCAGCTCAACCTGCAGGGAATCAACGCGAAAGTGCAGCGCGTGGCGGTCGACAACGACGTGTGGCATCGAGTGCGGGTCGGGCCGATCAATGACCTCGGTGAGTTGAACCGCGTCCGCAAGCAACTTCAGGCCGCCGACGTGGACGGGCTGGTGATTCGCGTCGGGGATTGAGGTGCGCCACGCACGCTTAGCTGTGCTGGCGGTCGCGGGATGGCTCGCGTCATGCGCGTCTGAACCGCAGCGGCATGTTCCAGCGCCTGCTGAAGTGCCGCCTCCCGCGCCACCTGCCCCTGTGGTGCATAACCCCGGTGGGATTACGTTCGCTGCCGTGGGCGACGTGATGATGGGCACGGACTACCCGGAGAACGTTCTTCCTGACGATGACGCGCTGTCATTTCTCGGCAGCGTTACGCCGGTGCTCAGCGCGGCGGATATCGCGTTTGGGAATCTGGAAGGCGTGTTGATGGATGGCGGCGAGGCCGTGAAGTTGTGCCGGCCGGCTGCGAAGGCGAAAGCCGGGGCAGGGAAGGGTCGGACGGTGAAGGCGGCTGAGGCGACGGGTGGGGGTTCGCCGTCAGCGTCAGCGAGCGGCGGCACTGGGGCTTCGGAGCAGGCGGCTTCGACTTCGACCCAGGCCCCCGCGGCTTCGGGTGGCGCGTCGGGCGCAACGACTGCGCCAGCGGCGACTGCGACGGCTGCGACGACCGTGATAGCCACGGCGGCCGCGACGGCACCGGATACGCAGTCAGGTAATACGACGGTGTCGAGCGCGGCAACCTTCAGCGTCGAGCGGGCGGATACCGCGGCGGTGGCTGGAACGTCCGCCGTGCCGGCGTCGCGCGATCGGCGCGACCAGGGCGCGCAGTCGGACGCGGCGACTTCGCATGCCGACGGGGCTTCGCCTGGAGGCGCGATTTCGCCGGGTGCCACCACTTCGCCCAGCACCGCAGGCACTACAGCGACAACGTCCGCGTCGTCGTCAGCCCCCACGCCCACCTCCGCGCAAACCGCATCTCCAGCGCCGGTTCCAACGCCGCCGCTCTCGCCGTCGCCCACACCGCCCCCATCCGCCTCCGCCAGCACAACCGACGCCGCGACCAACCCACCCCCTACCGGCGGCAGCTGTTTCGTCTTCCGCTCGCCGACGCGTTACGCCAACTATCTGCTTGCTGCCGGGTTCGACGTGATGAGCCTCGCGAACAATCACGCCCAGGATTTCGGCGATCCGGGGCGTGACTCGTCGATGCAGGCGCTCGACAACGTCGGCATTCGCCACTCCGGTCGCGACGGTGACGTCGCCCAATGGGTCACCAAAGGTCGCAAATTCGCACTCGTCGCGTTCGCGCCGAACGTTGGCTCCCATCAGCTCAACGATCTGGTGCGCGCGCAGGAAATCGTCACCTCACTCGCCGCGAAAAACGACATCGTGATCGTCTCGTTTCATGGTGGTGCCGAAGGTGACGGCGCTTCGAAACTGCCCTTCGCGCGTGAGAATTACGCGGGTGAAGATCGAGGCGATGTCGTCGAGTTCGCCCACACGGTCGTCGACGCCGGCGCCGACCTCGTGATCGGCCACGGCCCGCATGTGATGCGTCCGATCGAGCTTTATCGCGACCGCCTCATCGCCTACAGCCTCGGCAACTTCGCGACGTATTACGGCATCAGCGTGAATGGCATCCGCGGCACGTCAGGCGTGCTCACCACGCGCATCGCTGATGACGGCCAATTCATGGACGCGCACTTCACGCCGACTGTTCAGATTCGCCCGGGTGGCCCGCAGCCAGACCCGCAGCAGCGTGCGCTGAATCAACTGCGCGTTCTGACCACCGAGGCTTTTCCGGCGGGCGCTCTTTCCATCGGCAACGACGGCCACATCGAACGCAGGCCGTCTGCTGCTGGCGCTACTGCAACGGCAACACCGCAGTGATGTCCCCGTTCGCGGGATTCACGTCCAGCAGGTAGTAGCGATCGCCAGTGAGCCCGCAGAACACCACGCGCACGGTCGGCGGCGTGTGCTCGATGGGCGATTCGAACCAAGCAAACTCGCCTGTCACAGTCTGACCGTCGATCACCACGGGGCTCTCGAGCCGGCACAACGGCCTGCCATGCGCATCGAAGAATTCCAGTGCGTTCGCGAACCGGCCTTGAGGTGACGAGCGCAACACCGCGACCGCGCGCCGGTCTGGCAGCAACTGCGCGGTGATGCCGTAGAGATGCTCGATCTCGATGCCGCGTCCGCTGCACTCCCATTGGAGGCGAACGATCGTCGAGGACTTCCAGCGCTCGATGGCGACCGGCGTCCGCTCGCCGACCACCCGGCCATCCATGCAGAGTTCTTTGAATCGCTCAATCGTGTCCATGGACCGCTCGCCGCCCCGCCTACGACCCGATATTTGGCACCACTGCCCACCAGAACTCTGTCGGGACGCGGCGCCGCATTACCACGTGGCGGCCGAAAGCGGGATTGAGTCAAATCAGGCTGCCGCCCATCCACTCGCGGATGCGAAGAAGCGCCTGGGCGTGGAGCTGCGACACGCGCCCGGGCGAGACGGTCAGCTCTGCGGCGATCACCCGAAACTCGCAGTGATCGAAGTAGTGCCGGCGGATGAGCTGCTTCTCACGCCGGGGCAACTTTTCTACGGCCTCGCGCAGCTGCGCCAATTCGGCGGCGGCATGTGGATCGGCGCGCAGCGTCTCGTCGACCATGTCTTCATTAGGGAGCTCAGGCATGGAGCCACCACCCAGCCGTGAAAGCATGCGAGCCAGAGCTTCGAGCTCGGCCTCCCCTTCGCTGGTGGGCATAGCGCCCAGTGAATCCACTCGCTCTTCCAGCCGCGTGCGCCAGAAGGTTCTTTGCGCGGCGATTTCGCTCTCGCGGGCGAGGCCATTCAGCATCGCTCCGCGGATGCGGTAACTCGAATACGTCTCGAAGGACGCCTCGCGGGACGGATCGAATCCGTCGATCGCTTCAACCAGTCCGAGTCGCGCGTACTGCAGGTAATCGGAAAACGAAACGGCGTTGTCGCGTCGCTGCCGATAGAACCTCGCCGCGGCGACATGCGCGAGTCGCAGATAACACTCGATGAGCCGGTCACGCAGCTTCGGCGACCGTGACTCGGTGAACTGCGTCCACAGCTGGCGGACTGCCTCCTCCGGGAGTGCAGCGGCAGGCGCCGCGCGGTCTCGCATGAATCAGCGGGCGCGCCGGCGCGCGAAATCGACGAGCAAAGGCATCCGGGGTCCGTTCCATCGGTTCAGCAACTTCCCTGAGGAGAGGCCGCAACGTCAGGTGTTCTGAGTTTTCGTTATGTTAAACATTCAGGTTGTGCTTATGTCAATACACGTTCACTGGAGTGGCAGCGTGCCGGTAATCACGCCGGTGGACGCATCCACATCGAGCAGGAAATAGCGGTCGCCCGAGCTCGACCAGAACACCATGCGGATCACGCGCCCTTGGGTATCGCTGGGCGACTCGAACCACGCGAACTCGCCGCGCACGTCACGGCCCTCGATGCGAATCGGGCTTTCGAGCGTGAAGCGAACGTGACCTTCGGGCTCGATCACCTCGAGCGCCGGCGCGAATCGACTGCGCAATGACGCGCGCAGGACCGCAACCGCAGTCCGGTCCGGCAGCAGTTGCGCCATGAGCCCATAAATGTGGGAGATCTGGACCGGCTTGCCGCCGCACTCCCATTCCAGCCGCACGATGGTCGACGGTTTCCAGCGGCGTTGGTGAATGTCCGTCAGCGTCGTCTGCTCGTCGAGCGCGCGCCCGTCTGCGCAGAGCGCCCGATATCGTTCGATCCTGTACATCCCCGGCTCATCGACGTGGTTTTTCTTGCGATCACGCGCTTCGATCGAGGCGCCACACCGCATCCCTGCACGCCTGGAATGGCGTCGGGTGGTCTGAGGAATATCCGCGGTTACGGGGAAATGTTTAGGGCGGGCGAGACGCTGGCGAGGTACGACAACGTCGTCAGAGCGACTGGCGCATCGCCGTCGTATGTCTCTGTCGCGCCAGCAGCGCTTCGAGCTGCGACACCGGCACCGGCCGCGAATGCAGGAATCCCTGTGACTGATCGCATTTCAGACCGCGAAGCAGCTCGAGCTGTCCCAGCGTCTCGACACCTTCGGCAATCGAAATGAGATTGAACGCCGACGCCAGCCCCACGATGCTCGACACCAGCGTCACGCTCGCGCGATCGGCCGGCAGGCCACTGATGAAAGCGCGATCGATCTTCAGCAGATCCACTGGCAGCTTCGAGAGCAATCCCAGCGACGAATAACCCGTGCCGAAATCGTCGATGGCGATGCGCAGGCCGGCGCCACGCAACTCGCGCAGCTTGCGGCTGGTGCCTTCGAGATCCTGGAGCAGCCCGGTTTCGGTGATTTCGATATCGACACCATAGTCGTTCGTCGTCCAGCCGCTCGCCACTTTCAGCACGCTGTCGACGAACGTGCGACGACGAACCTGCAGCGCCGAGACATTCACCGCCACACGCACCGGCCCGAGCGCGAGTCGCTGCCAGCGGCGGCAATCTTCTGCAGCCTTGCGCAAGACCCACTCGCCCACCGGCACGATCATTCCGGACGATTCGAGCACCGGCAGGAATCGCGCTGGAGCGACGAGACCTTCCTGCGGATCCTGCCAGCGCAGCAGCGCTTCGACGCCGTCGATGCGCCCGTTCATCACATTCACCTGCGGCTGGTAATAGAGCACGAACTGCTCTTCATCCAGCGCGGCGCGCAGCCGATGCTCCAGCGAAAGCCGCTCGGCCAGCTCGCTGTGCATCTGAATCTGATAGTGGAGATATTGCTCGCCCGACGCCTTGGCCTGCTTCAACGCCGCTTCCGCGCGTTGAACCAGCGTGTTGCCGTCTTCGCCGACGCCGGCGTAGCGCGCGATGCCGCTCTTGAACGACACGCGCATCGTATGACCTTCGATCTCGAAGGCTTCACGGAACACACCGGCATCCAGCAGCGCGGTTGCATTCTCGTCTGACGTTTCCGCAAACGGCAGGACCATCGCGAACGTGCCGCCACCGAGATAGCCGAGGCGATCGTCGTCATCGAGCTGATGCTTCAATCGCTCCGACACTTTCTGCAGCAGCAGGTCGCCTACGTGGCGCCCGAAGCTGTCGTTGACGTGACTGAGCCGATCCACGTCGAACGCGACGACCACGGGCCGCGAGGCGGGGCCGAAGCCATCCTGCAACAGGTCGTCGAGCCGCTCGCAGAACAGCGCACGTTTCGCAAGACCGGTGAGCGGATCGAAATAAGCGAGCTGCTGGAACGCATCTTCCTTCTGCCGGAACTGCAGCGCGAAGGAGATGTTCGACATGACTTCCTGCAGCAGCCGAATCTCTTCTTCCTGCACGAGATCGCTCTCGCGCGAGCAGAGAGTGAGCGCACCGACGCGTCCGCCATCCACGATGAACGGCAGCGCCACCATCGAGCGATAGCCGCGCCTCAGGAGCTCCGCGCGATTCGCGACAGGTGGCTCCGATTGGGAAAGGTCGTTGGCAACGGTGATTTCACCCGTGCGCAACGCGCGACCGATGAGGCTCGTGTCCGGTTCGATGCCGTCGCCGATCGGGAATTCAACGGGCGTGCGTTTGTCGACATCACCGCCGGCCCAGTACCAGGGCACCACGTGGCGCCCATCCGCAGTCACCATCGAAACGACGGTGTGATCGTATCCACCCACCGTCATCGCAAGCCGGCACGTTTCGCGAAGCAGGGCGTCGCGATCGCGAATGCGCACGACCGCCGCGTTGATGCCACTCTGCATCTGGAGCACGCGAGTCAGGCGACCGATGCGCTCCTGCTGCTGCATGCGTTCCGTGATGTCGCGATGAGTGCCGCGGAAGCCAGTCACCGTGCCATCGCGCCCGATCAGCGCGAGCAGGTTGCCTTCGAGCCAGCGGAACTCGCCATCGGTGTGCCGCCAGCGAGCCACGATGCCCGTGGCCGTGCGCCGATAGGTGTCGAGGCGCGCAAGCGTGTCTGCGAACGCCGCGGCGTCTTCTTCATGAATGTAGTCGCTGAAGTGGGTGCCATTCAGGTCGTCCGGCGACATGCCGAGCATGCCGCGCACGGACTCGCTGCTGAACACATAGCGGCCGCCGGCAGCCAGCTCCCAGATCCAGTCCTGGGCAGTGTCGATGATGTCCCGCAGGCGCTGCTCGCTCTCGCGAATACGCAGCTCGGCGAAACGACGGCGACGGCGCTCAGCAACCTCGCGCAACGCGCGGCGAACAGCCGGTGCCAGCCGCGCCGGATTCGTCTTGAGAACGTAGTCGACGGCACCCCGGCGCAGGGCTTCGATCGCCCGCTCTTCGCCGATGGTCCCGGACAGAAAAATGAAGGGCACGTCGGGCGCGGCCTCGAGCGCGATGTCGAGCGCGGCCATCCCGTCGAACTGCGGGATCGTGAAATCGGAGAGGATCAGATGCGGACGGAAATCCGTCAGCGCCTTGCGAAACGCCGGCTCTGTCTCGACCCGATGATGAACACACCCGATGCCGCTGCGTTCGAGCTGCCTGACGGCCAGCTCCGCGTCGGTCGCGATGTCCTCGACAATCAGTACCCTCAGGTCCAGTGGCACCCGGTCCTCCGTGGTCGCTCACGTCACCCCCGGGCCCGCGCGGTTCTGCGCGCGTGCCGGGGAAAGCGGGCCTCCAAGCCCAGGCTCATGCCTTTGGCCGCGTGTGCGGCCATCCGTGGCGGATCACGATCGTCGGACGATGCTCGGTTGTCCCTCGCAGGATACAGGGCACGCCGCTCCGGTCATGACGCGCCCCATCCGGGTGCACTTCATGGTCCGACGCATATTCGATCCCTTACTGCGCGGAAGGGCGGAAATATTTCACACGATCGGACGAATCCGACGAAAACGTGAACAATTTCGCGCTTCAGTCCTCGCTCACGTTCCGGAAGTCCACCCCGAGCGAACGGAGTTTCCGATAGAGGTGAGTGCGTTCCATGCCGACCCGCTTGGCCAGCTGGCCGACCTTCCCGTTACACAAAAGTAGTTGCTGTTGAAGATAGGCACGTTCGAATTGTTCACGAGCCTCGCGCAACGGAAGCGCCAGGAGGTCCTGTTTGACCAGCGGTTCACCCTGCGGCGCCTGAACTGCGAGCTCCCGCTCGATTTCTTCGAGGCGAATCTCTTCCTGGCCGCCCTGGATGAGCAGCCGGTGGACGAGCGTACGCAGCTCGCGGACATTGTCCGGCCACGGATAGTTACGCAGTCGGTTTTGAGCAGCGACGCTGAATCGGCGGAAGGGCAGACCTTCCGTGTCCACAGCGCGGTCCACGTAATGGCGCAGCAGCTCCGGCACATCCTCGGCGTACTCGCGCAACGGCGGCACTCGAACGATGAGCATGTTGAGATGCGCGAGCAGATCCCGACGGAATCCTTCCGGCCCGACGCGGCTTTCGACTCCCGGCTGCGCGGCCGACACCACGCGCGCAGAAAATTCGATCGGATCGCTGCCCCCCACGCGGGTGAAGCGCCCGGACTCGAGCACACCAACCAGCGCCCGCTGCACGTTTGCCGGCAGGTCTTCGATCTGATTGATGAACAGCGTGCCGCTACCCGCCTCTTCGAGCAGTCCGACCCGACGCGAACCGTTGGCCTCGGTTCCGAACAACGTGGCTTCGGCTTCTGCATCCCGCAGGCTGCTGGAGACGATTGCCACGAACGGCTGCGAAGACCGAGAGCTCTGTTCGTGCAGGTAGCGCGCGAACGCTTCGCGCCCCGTGCCGGATTCGCCAACGAGCAGCACCGATGACGGGTTCGCGGCGATCTGCTGAAGCTCCGCACGCAGCTGCTGCATGAGTTTGCTCTTGCCGACCGGCACCATGAGCTGCGGCACCATGAGCTTGCCGGACTGGCGGCGGCGCTTGCCCGCATCCAGCGCGCGCTCGACCGTGCGCAGAAGCTTCGCGAGCGAGAGCGGCTTCTCCACGAAATCGAATGCGCCCAGGCGCGTGGCTTCGACAGCCGTTTCGACGGTGCCGTGGCCAGACATCATCACCACCGGACAACCGTTCGTTGCCGTGGCCGACCACTCACGCAGCAGCGTGATGCCGTCGACGTCGGGCATCCAGATGTCCAGCAGCACGAGGTCGGGCGTCTGCTTGGCGCGAGACGCGCGGGCCTGCGCGGCGTTCGCGGCGACGTCCACCTCATAGCCCTCTTCGGAGAGGATCTCCTTGAGCAGCGTGCGAATGTCCGCTTCGTCATCCACAACCAGAATGTGTGCCGTACTCATGCTCGCTCCCGACGCAGCTCGCCGCGTCTGTCACGTGTGTTCGAAGCCGACCGAGTGCTGTCCTTCAACGGCAGCACGACGCGTATCCGCGCCCCACCCTCGGGACGATTGTCGGCATCGATGCGTCCCCCATGCTCTTCAACGATTTTCTTCACGATGGCGAGGCCCAGCCCCGTGCCTTTCGGCTTGCTCGTGACATACGGGTCGAACACCCGGCTCAGCAGCTCCCGCTGGAACCCCGGACCGTTGTCGCACACCGTTACCACCGCATAGGCGGCATCGCTACCCTTCTCCAGCCGCGTCGACACTTCGAGGCGCGGATTCGGCACGCCATCGAGCGCTTCGAGTGCGTTCGTGACGAGATTGTTCAAAATCTGGCGCACGCGCCCGCGATCCGCTTCGAGCTGCTCGATGCTGTCGTCGAGGTCGAGCTTCATCTCGGGATGCGTGTGATGCGAGCGGTACAGATCCACCACTTCACCCACGAGCTGGTTGAGATTGAAGTAGGTGATGTTCATGTCAGGCGCGCGCGCGTATTCGCTGAACGCGTTCACCATCTGCTGCATGCTCTCCACCTGCTGCACGATCGTGCGCGTGGAACGCTCGAGCATCTCCGCATCCGGCGGGCTCATCGTGGCGAGGAAGCGGCGGCGCATGCGCTCGGCCGACAATTGAATCGGCGTGAGCGGATTCTTGATCTCATGCGCCAGGCGCCGCGCGACTTCGCCCCAGGCGGCGTCACGCTGGGCCTGCAGCAGCGCTGTGATGTCGTCGAATACGATGATGTAGCCGACGTCGCTGTCTGCATCCGGCAGCGGGGTGCACGCACACATCAGAGTGCGGCGACCGGCGCTGCCGTCGAGATCGATCTGTTCGCGCCACTCTTCGCGGCCGGCGGCAAAACGCACAGCGAGAGCCGCAACGAACTGGCCGAGCCGCTCGTTGTTCGCGGCCAGCTCGGGCAGCGTCTGCCCGGTGGCGGCCGAAAGGTCCGTGCCGAGAATTGCGCCGGCAGCAGTATTGGCGGTGCGCACGGTGAGCATGCGATCGACGGCCAGCACGCCGGTCGAAAGCCTGGCGAGCAGAATCGCGAGACGCGCGCGTTCACGTTCGACGGCCTGCTGGCTGCGCGTGGCCTCTTCGCGCGCACGACGCAGGCGTTTCGTCATGTCATTGAATGAGTGCACGAGAAATCCCATTTCGTCGCGCGATGGCAGGGGCAGTCGGGTGCCGAAGTCGCCCTTGCCGACCGCGCGCGTACCCGCGATGAGGTCCTGCACCGGACGCGTGAGTTTCTGGGCGAAGAAGATAGCGCCATAAATCGCCGCAAGCATCGCGAGCAGCAACACCATCGTGAGCGTGAGCCTGAAACTGTATTTCAGCGGCTCGCGCAGGTCCGCCATGTCGCCATATTGCGCGTAGGCGTGCTGAACCGCCTCGGACAGCTTCGACAGCTGCAACGGCACACGATAGACCGCGACGAAGTACCGATCATCGCCACCCGTGAGAATGGCGTTGCCGAACGGCGCCGCAGTTCGAATGAGATAGCGCCCATCTTCTTCGGGCTCGAGGCTGACGTAGGTGCGGCCCTCGATGACCTGGCGCACCAGGTCCGCCGGTGGCCGCGACGGCAGCGGGGCGAGCGGATTCTCGAGGCTTGCGGCATAGATGCGCTCGTGCCCGCCGAACACTGCCATTTCGAGCGCGCCGCTCGAACGCCGCTCCTCGTCCACCCGACGCGCGAGATCTTCAGCGGGAGTATTCCCCAGCACGCGAGCGAGACGCTCGGTGCGCTCTGAATACTCGCGCATGCCCATGTCGAGCGCCGACCGGGACAACTTCAGCGCATCGCTGAGACCCTGCTTCACCTCGACGCGAAACCAGCTGTCGATGCCGCGATTCAGGAACTCGAGCGAGAACAGGTAGACGATCAGCAGCGGCGCGATCACGAGCGCGCCGAAGATCGCGACCGTGCGGGCCGTGAGTCGCGAGCCGGGCACGTGGTCCCGGTAGTCGCGCACGAGCTGCAGCAACTTGCGCGCGATCAGCGTGCTCAGCGCGATCACGCCGATGAGGTTCAGAAGCAGGATGAATGGCTGCAGGCGGCCGAACTCGCCAGAGTTCTGCACGCTCTTTCCCAGCAACAGCAGGGCGCCAACGCCGATGGCTCCCCACAGGAGGACGAGCGCTACGCTGCTCCAGCGCGTCCACCAGGTTGCCGGCGCGTTCACACCGGGAGAGACCATGAGTACCACTCACTCGTACGGTGCCAGTCGTCCGTCCAGAACATGAGCGCCCGCAGCGAAGATGGCAACCTCCCGCGACGCACGCCCGCACGAACGCTCACCTCATACATGCCGCCATCGAGCTGCGGTTCCACCAGGATCGGCCAGCCATCGACGGTGCCGAGTTGTTTCAGCGCCTCTTCTATAGTCGCGAAGCTCTGCTGGTCACCGCTGCGCACGTCCCGAACGATGTACCGCTCGCTGACCGAGTGGTACGAGAGCTCACGCCGCAGGGTCAACGACACCACCTCGGCATCGAACCAGATCCGGCGCGCGCGTTCGACGCGGGTGTCGAGATCGAATGACAGGGTGATGCCATCGCGCAACGCGTCCCGGATCTCAGGATTGTTGGGATACTCGACGCGCGCGTGGAGCAGGAACACGCCGTTGTCGACGTTCACGTAAGCGGAGCGCACTTCCAGCACACCATCGAGCGCGTCCCCACGCGCGGAAACCGCGAGCCCGAACAGGGTCACGGCGAGCAGCGCGACGAACAGTCGGCGCATCAGTGGTGTCATGGCAAACATCGGACGGCGGTGGACTCTCGCGCAAGGCGGACAAGCCTCCTGGATCAGCTTCCGCCAGTTGTCTTTTCGACACAAGCATAGTGGAAACCGTCCGTGCCCGCCTCCGCTCCTGGTAAGAATTGAACGCCCGGACCGGCACTCTGGGCGCCCGGCACCTGTGCCGCCAGCGTCACCGGCAGCGCCCTCGCGCGCCGGGTTCTGTTCAGAAACTCAATGACGACTTCCTGGTTCTCCGCCGGCAGCACAGAGCACGTTGCGTAGAGGAGACGGCCGCCCGGAGCGAGCATGCGGAAGCAGGCATCGAGAATCGCCAGCTGGGTCGTGGCAAGGGTTTCGCTGTCGGTGTCCCGCCGGAGCAGCTTGATATCGGGATGGCGGCGGATCACGCCGGTCGAAGAGCACGGCGCGTCGACGAGGATCCGGTCGAACGGCTTGCGATCCCACCAGGTGTCGGGCTGGCTCACGTCGGCCGGGACCAGAGTCGCGGTTCGCCCGAGGCGCTCGAGATTCTCGCGCACGCGGCCAAAGCGGCGCTCTTCGATATCTACAGCGACGAGCTCGGCGAGCCCGGGAGTGTGTTCGAGCAGGTGGCCTGTCTTGCCGCCGGGCGCTGCGCAGGCATCCAGCACTCGCATGCCGGGCTTTGCGTCGAGCAACGGAGCGGCGAGCTGCGCGGCAGCGTCCTGCACGGAGACGCGGCCTTCATTGAAGCCCGGAAGCGCGGTAACTGCAGCGGCCTGACTGAGTTGCACTGCTGTCGGTGCCCACGGAAGAGCCTTGCCTTCGATGTTAGCGGCGGCGAGCTCGGCGATGTAGTCAGCGACGCTGACGCGTGACGTATCCACGCGCAGGACCATCGGCGGATGACCGTTGTTGCCGTCCAGGATCGACTCGAGCTGCGCGGGCCATGCGGCTTGAATCTCGTCGACGAGCCACTGCGGATGCGCGGTGCGGCTAGCGAGAGATTCGTCGGCCCGTGCAAGGAGCTGCGCTTTTTCCCGCGTAAAACGACGAAGGACGCCGTTGACGAGGCCAGCAGTGCGGTCTTGCTGAATAACTCGTGTGGCATCGACGGCGGCGTCAACAGTGGAATGCAGCGGGTTACGCGAGTATTCGATTTGATGGAGAGCGGTCGCGAGCAGCGTGCGCACTTCCGGTTCGAGCTTTTCCGGCCTCTCGAGTAGCTGATCGAGCACGGCGGTTAGACGGATGTACCAACGCACGGTGCCGAGCGTAATCGCGCGGATTGCTGAGCGGTCTTTCGCAGTGTCGAACGTCGTCAGTGCATCGTCAGCAGTACGGCCGCTGAAGGAAATGCGTGCGACGGCGCGCGCGGCATTCGCCAGCGTTTCGGTTCCGGGAGCCCACTTGCTGCGACCGGAGCCGGCAGGCGCACGGTCGGCAGCGCTAGCAGCGTTTTCGGCGGGCTTGTGCGGAGGCCGCTTCGCGGGCTTGGCGTCTCCGCCTGAGCTCTTTCGGTAAGGGAGCCTGGCCGGGACTTCCCCACCTGCTTCCCCGCGATTGCGGCCGCGGTAAGGGCCGCCGCGCGCCGCGCCACTGGGCGCGGCATCACTGCCCTCGGGGGCCGCTCGCGAAGGTGCGCCACTACCAGAATTGCTGCGGGTCTTCGGGCGCGCCGGCCTCTCACGCCGTGCCGGGTCACGGCCTTTGTAGAGGCTGCTGCCGCTTTCGCGTCCGGCATCGGGGCCGGACGGCTTTTGGGTTTTGTCGTTCACGTAGTAAAGGTTTAACCGAGTCGGCGGCCCACGAGGGGCGCCTGGTTGGCGAAGTCGCGCGCGCTGACGGGTCGTTTGCCGGGGCGTTGGACCTCGGTAATCGCGAGCCGCCCCATCCCGCACTGAACGAGCACTGCGCCCTCCGAGGTGGAAAGGATAGTGCCCGGCGGCTGTCCGTCGAGACGTGTGGAATCGTCAGTCTCAGCCCTGGCTTTCAACACCCGCAACTGTTCGCCCTCGTTGAGGGTCTCCGCAATCGGCCAGGGATTGAACGCTCGCACCTTGCGCTCGATCTCGATCGCGCGGGCTGACCAATCAATGCGCGCCTCGGCTTTTTCGAGCTTTGCCGCGTAGGTCACGCCGGCTTCGGGTTGCGGCCGGGGCAGCGCTGTTCCATCAGCGAGACTATCGAGCGCTTTGAGCAATGCATTGGCCCCTTCGGCGGCCAGACGATCATGAAGAGTGCCTGCGGTGTCATCGGGCGCAATTCGAAGCGAGCGCCGGAGAAGCATCGGCCCGGTGTCGAGTCCGACATCCATCTGCATGATCGTGATGCCAGTTTCTTCGTCCCCCGCCAGGATCGCGCGCTGGATCGGCGCAGCTCCGCGCCACCGCGGCAATAGCGAGGCATGAATGTTCACGCACCCCATGCGCGGAATCGTGAGCGCTGCGGGCGGGAGGATCAGTCCA
>Ga0247774_1000348_pt1 | contig 22647 bp, 25 predicted proteins | sample UWRJL001104B6_FD_179933 | JGI IMG/M metagenome (GOLD analysis project Ga0247774, IMG submission 179933) | Plant litter microbial communities from Arlington Agricultural Research Station in Wisconsin, United States - UWRJ-L001-104B-6 | ecosystem: Environmental > Terrestrial > Plant litter >... | reverse complement strand
AGAAGCTGGAGTCTCGTTAGCAACATATGGACAAGTCGCGTATGGGACGAAGAGCACTTACGTCGTGCCAAAGTCGAGGCCGATGAGGATGCTGTTGGACGGGGCCATGATGCGCCTAGATTATAGGTGTACGTCTACCTTGGGGGGTGGGATTGATGAGCGACAAATCCCTATAATAGGGAAAGACGTCGATAGATAAGAACCATGGCAGCTGGTGCTGGGTCTCTGGCTAGATCAATCCGAATCCGTTGGCTTTTGCAACCTGAAGCCCGTCCCGTGATTCTGCCTAGAGTGCCAGAACATGACCCACAAGACACGCAGCCTTCTGCATGATGCGGGCTTCGGTCATCAGAATAGGCGTGCTCGGCGAGGCGCGGCGCACCCATTTTTTCAGAGTCGTAAGACGGACATATTTGTTCCACCTTGGTGCACTACTCATGCAAAAAAACACGTGGTGAAATGGAAAAAGGGCAAAAGCAGTTGCCCGTGTACGGAGGATAATGGTAGCACGAGACTGGGACAGCGATAGTCACCATTCAAGGCAAATTCCCACCTTTCCATGCAAAGGTACTCACACATACCGCTACACTCTGCCGGGGCATTCTCCCTCATTTGCCTTGCGCAATCGATAGTCTATGAGAGTTGACGACACACAGGAGAAAATGAACCCTTGGGAATATATCCCAACGGCACCGACTGGGAACCACTCGTCTTCAGGACGTAGGAAGCACGCAAATGGCGCGACCAAGGCGCAAGACGGTGCCGCGTTGAGGACCATGTGGTGGAGCTTGTTCAGCCTCTCTAGCGACGTGGAGAGTCTGAATGAAAAGCTGGGGAGGAAAAGGCTAGAAGCACGTGAACTTCGAAAGACTCTGGGCGACCAGCAGACGAGAGCCGACGAACTCCAATACACGGTCGACAGCCTGAGCAAGGAGCTGATTGCCGAAAGGCTGGAAAAGAAGTACTACCTCGACGACCACCAAGTCAGGAGCCACTGGGCTGCCCTGGACTACAAGATCGACCACATTGTAAAGGCTCGATACCGACTTCGGCCGGGACCAACTTCGGGAAAGCCCCTCGGCAGCGACAGGCTCGCCCATGGATTGAGGCACCTGGCCGACGAGCCAGAGTCGTGGTTGCGAGACAGGCTCAGAAGACCATACTTGTTCAAAGCTTTCATCTGGAACGAATTGGTCCAGAAAGTATTTGGCGAGCGCGGGACGCTGTGGGCCGGACCAGGAAAAGCTGGAAAAGTGGCGACGCGGAGGGTATTCGAACAGTGGACGAGTAAGTGTGGCCTCGATTTAGCAGCTTCGTTGACAACTAACAGAACACCCCCCCCAGACCTACTCGAGGAAGGCTCCATGTCGGTCCAAGAGCACCAGGACATGAGAGCACGTCATACTGGTCTCATGTACCGTGCGTATGGAATCGACCACGATTCCGTCGCCGAAATCTCCAAGGAAATCGAGGGTCGCTTGTTCGAAGGCCAACGTTCAGACTTGGAACGGAACGGGCACGGAAATGGGAATGGGAATGGGAGTGTTGATGCTTGTCCAAGCATGAACGAGGTGATCTTTGAGGCTGCAGAGCTGGATGCCAGGCTCAGGATGTGTCGTCCTTGGTATCAGATCTTCATGTACGACCCACGAGAAACGTTGCTTCGCCCAGTTGAAGAAGACTGCGAATGGAGCACCTTTGGCATGGGATATGAAGGCAGATTGATGGCGGATATGGAAGGGCAGCCGTTGCCCTCTGTTGCCCTGGTGGTGTCACCAGCTCTGGTAAAACGAGGAAATGCCAAGGGAGAGGGGTATGAAGAAGTCCTTGTCTTGGCCCCTCGACAGGTCTTGTGCCGCGGCCCCGGTGGCAATCCTCACGTGGTGGTAAACGGTCCATCGGAACGCGAGAGAGATATACATTCCACTGGCCTAGGTAGATAATTGACAATGTACAACTGGGCCAACGTTTGCTTCCGCACTCAGCTCCGTCTCTCCACCTCACCAGCTGCTCATCTATGCTTCTTTCGCCCGCCGTTCCGCCTCGAGCTCTATTTCGGCTTGTCTGTAGTACTTGGCCGTATCGACGCCATGATACGGGTGGTTGACAAAGTTGGCCCAGGGAATGATATACATGAACATGCCGGAATATCTCGACTGTCTTGCTGCGACACCCTGCATGTGAGGGGTGAGCTGGCTGGCGCCGTACAGCGGCTCCCCGGCCTTGATCTTGTCTACCATTTCCCGCATGTCCAGGTCGATCTCTCGGGCATTTTCCGTAACGCCGTAGAACCGAACTGGTACGCCTATCAGAACTGCACGCATGGTTGGTGTGATACGATTGTAAACTCACGAATTGATCGTTGGTAGAAGCAGATGAAGCCTCCCGCAAGACCGATGGCTCCCGCAAGTCGCATGGCCGGCGCGAACCCGCCCCTCCCAACTCGGGACGGTGCCATCTTCTCCATGGTATACAGCGCTCCCGGACCGAAAGCGGCGGCAGCCAGGCCAAATGCATAGTCCAAGGGACGAGCGTATCGGACTACCCTGCTAAAATGTCTGGAACGTCGTGAGCAACGTTAGTCGGGCGTAGCTTTGAGCATTGGAGAGTTGGCTTCCAATCAACACGTACGGGTCATTGTCGATAAGCTAGCAGCTAAAGTCAGCAATTGGCCACAGCGAGAGCCATCTCCAGCTAAAGAGAAGAGACAGGTCAACGGGAGGAGAGACCTACTGGGTATTCGGTCTCGACAACCTTGCTCGCGAACGGCGCCGGTTTCTCAGGCTGCGCCATGCCGGGAGAGAAATTACCTTGTGCGAGACCTCAATGGCTGAAAACAAATGCCCTTCTAGTAATATGCCGTACCAATTTCCTTCCCTTGTCTGCCGTGGGCTGCGCAGAGTGCCGTGGTGCGAATAATCGAAGCTTGGAGCTTGTTGAATTGGAGCTCGACCGGTCGAAGTATCGGCTTAGTTTATCGCTGGTCGAGAGGCCAAAAATGTGGCCTTGCAGACAAGGCATGTATTTATTCCCCGATTGGTACATAATGTGCACAATTGCATGTCGCCAACGTTTGTCCATTTACAGCGCTGGTGCAGCCCCGCAGCATCTCATAAGCCTCTTGAGACTGGTACCTATGGAGGTACGTACTTATATTATTGGACGCGTCTCCCACCAGCCGACCGCGTCGGTACGATGGCTACGGGTTATTTGAATGTGGAAGGGCACATCCTCACCCACCGTACGATTGCCTCACCAAGAACTTAGAAATTCCATTTTATCCCCGACTTTCTGGATGTTCCTCTTGTCTCACAAAAAATCGTTTCTACAAAGCCATGCCTGCAGCCACATCGCCCTCCCGTCAGAAGAATGGTCTAGATGATTTCGACCTCGACGAATTCGGCGATCTTTTCGGATCGCCAACCCCGCCCCCCGAGTCTGGTGAAGCGACGAGCAAAAAGAGGAAAGATGCCCATGATGATCTGGGGCTTGAGGGCGAGGCAGTGGTTGCGAAACGCGCCAGAGTACCAAGGATAAAGCTCGACGAGGAGAGGTGAACTCCCCAACTTGAATCAATGGCCGGAGCGGGAGTCTAACACGCTGGTTTGCAGGCTCCTCTCTGACCAGGGCATCCCAAAACTACGATCACGAGCCAAGAACCTGCGATTCAAAGGCAAAGGTCATGAGGTAAGGTATTTAGATTGCGAACGTCGAACGTGTCTGACTGTCTGTCTGTGTTTTGTAGTTTTCCGACGCAGCTCGGTTGCTCTCCTTCTACCAGCTTTGGCTCGACGATCTCTTCCCCAAAGCCAAATTTCTCGATGCTCTCGCCATGGTGGAAAAGGCAGGACACAAGACCACGATGCTCAGCCAGCGAAAGGAATGGATGGCAGAGGCTCGGCGCCAGAAGAGCGCAGCTGATGATGGTGACAGCGATGCGGAACTTGGAGGGAGCCCAATCCATGAGAGACGAGGGGAACAACGGCCATCTTCTCACTCACGTGGAGATGGCCGAACAGGCGACAAAACGCCAACTAGGAATGGAGCAGATGGGGTGCCTGAAGATGGGGAGGATGGTCGCCTCGACATGACCGCACCACAGAAGCAGCCGTCCCCGCCTGCATCGGGAGAAAAGACGGCAGCAAAGACCATCTCGTCCACTCTGATAGATGACGAGGAAGAATTTGAGAGTCTGCTGAAGGAAATGGAGGAAGACGGAGCCATGTCGTTAACGAACGTGGCAAAGAACACTGCCACCGGCATCCCGCGTTCAAATGCGGATGCCATGCCTGACGGGTTTGAGGATGACGAAGCAGCATTGGCCGAGATGGGGCTCTGGTGACGTACTCCGTTATCTGAGTAGGAATACTGTTTTGATTTGGCCGAGTTGGTATCACTTTGAATGGGGATTATGCACTACAAGCTTGACGAAGATGATAATGATGTGAAGGTAGACTTCGACCGGTTGTTATTGTCGCTAACAAATAAAATGCCAAAAAATCAAGAGACCCCCTTTTCCTTGCCGATAGGTCAGTCCATTCGCTGACGCTTTTCCTCACGCAACTCCGCAAACATGTTAACGCCTTCCCGCCTCCGTTTCCCATGAACATTGAAACTACAGATTGATTCGTCCTTACAAGTAGTAATGGTTTCAGTTGACAGACAGATGTTGGTGACGGGGTTACAGCTCGATTCGTTCGACCTTTGCTTGCGGGACTCACATTCGAGAGCCCACAACAATGTCAGCAGAACCTCCCACGACGGAAGTTGGAAGCCTTCTAGCCATTCCTCCGCAGACGCGCCCCGCTTGCCGACCTTGCCGACCCCGTCATCACATCTCTTAGATGCTGCCAACCGCAATGCCTTCATCGTCGCATCCTTGAGCGGACGCGCCAGATTCGGGCTGCAGGTTAAAAGCTTCCGAAGAGAATTGATTCTCAAAGTCGATGAACGGGTGGCTGAGGTCTGATTCCGTGGCGAGCGGGGGGCTGTTGCCGAGGACGTTGGCAGACTGGTTTCCGTCCGTGGTGAAAAGCTGCATGATGGTGTCGAACGAGTCGGTCGTGTCACCACCCAGATGATCGTTCTCAAGATCGACTGAGTTTCCCGAAGAGAGAAGCCCGCTTTCAAGGACAAGGCGATCTGGGTCATAGGTCGCTGACATATCGAAGCCAGTGAGGTGATGAGGATCAGCATCTGAAGAGCCGAACTCGACATCGAAGAAGCCAAGGCCGGATACACTTCCGTCGACTGTTGACACTGCAGGTCATACAACATCGCTGCAGGATGTTGTGCCACGTCGGTGGAATGTGCATCGGCCAAGGCCGCTTCGCCGTCGACGGCAGCTTCGGGAGCTGCGTCTGTTGTTTCAGTTGTTGTTGGCTGGGGGGAGAGAGACGAGGGGTCGACCGTGTACGACGCCTCGAGGTTGATATCGGATTCTAATAGTCTTCGTTGCTGGCCGTCCTGGGAGCTGAAGAGTTCCTTGGACAGGGTTGGCGAGTCCGAGTGGAGCTTGTCGAAAGGTGTTGTCGTGCGAGTCACGACACCAGACTGCTGGCGGAAGAGGCGGAGCTCGTCGAGGAGCTTGATATTGTACTTCTCTACCGAGAGGAGGCGGGCCTCAAGTTCTTTGTTCCGCACCTCCAGTGCCTCGACCTCCTGGCGCTTTCGCTCCCGAGAGGATTGGGCAGCCCGACGATTGCGGAGAACCCGTTCAACTCGTCTTTGCTCCTTCTCGTCTTCGGTCTTGGCCCGCTTCCTAGAGTCGGGCGTTAGTAACCACCTATCGACGCGCAGGAGGACCCCGCCTCGTTTCGCAACGAACTTACCTTGGTGGAAGGTTGGTCTTGGGTTCGGGGAGGACCTGACCCCACGACTTCCGCTTCTTGGCCGGCTTCTTTTCATCATCGGCGGCCGTGGAAGAATCCGGCGGTGCCGGTGATCCCGACGGCGTCGACGGCGTCGAGTCGGTGCCTGCCAGGGCCGACACTAGGGCGGCATCGGGATCCGGCTTTATGTCGTCGGCCATGGATGGTGGCGTCATCATTTCCAAGGGGTTCATGGTGCTCGGTGCCGACGGCGTGGTGGCCGCAAACAGCGAGGGGTACATTTCGCCCGGAGTGGAGAGGAAGGACTCGGCGGGCGAGTTCTCGAACTTGGTAAGGGGCGAAGATTGATCTTCCCAGGTGGCCATTCTGGACAAACTTGACCGTCGAGATAGGTCGGATCCTTGTTCTAGTAACGGATGGAGATTGTATGTTACCGTGCTTGACCACGATGCAGGCTTTCGTTGTTGCTTGCAGGGCGAACTAGCAAAACAAGCACCGTCCGGAATCCTCTTCGGTGCGGCCAATGTGTGGTTTAAGTGAGATGCATAGCGGCACCTTCTTGGAAGGCGATGGAACTCGGCGCAATGGCGTAGCCCTCACGGACCAGGCTGAGTCACGTTGGGAGTCACAAATTAGGTGATGGGTTGAAAGGACAAGTGTCGCTTCCTGGTAAGTAGCAGCCTGGAGGGATACGTAACTGAGCAGTGCTCATGGAGCTGGTCGGCTGGTCGGCTGGGGTAGTGCTCGAATGCATCCAGGCACGTTGGAGAATGGAGGGTGCCTCCCGGTTTTTATCTTGAGGCCACGTTTGCTGCAATCTCCCAGAATTGCTGCCTCAGGCCAAACTCTGGGAGCCAGCCTGCCGCTAGTGCTGCATCCGGCCATCCCTTGCCAGGGGGGTCCTGAGGTGCAGAGGTACGTACCTGCGCCTCTTGGCGTTACTCGGTCTCTGCCGTCAAACTCTGACGGCCTCAGGAGGCCGCTGGGTACTCCCGCTCGGAGTACCTTTTTGGGCTCGCCTTTTATCCAGCGCCGATTGCCCGCGTGTCGCAGGCGGCGTTTGATGCTTCAGGTGCTTCCCGGTATCCACTTTGCTGAGTCGGTACTCGCGGGCCGAGTACTACTACCCACTCCTTACGAGCTCATAGGTAGGTTGGTCGCCGGATACCACTGGATTACGACGTTTGCGTCGCCCCCAACATGCGTACAGCCACCTGCCCCCGAACTTTGGGGCAGATAGCGGCACCCCTGAAAATAGTTCAGACCTTCGCTCGAACTCACGCTCCATTGCGTTCCATGCGCTTGAAACATCAAACCCGGCACTGCACGGCGTGCAAACTGTGATCCACAGTAACCGTGAGTTAAGCCGCAGAAGTCCATTATTACATTCATGCCTCTCCCCATGATTGTTGGCGGCACATCCAAGCAGGCAGATTTCTCAGTCTTCAGCATGTTAGGCATGGAGATATGAATTTGGTAGCACTTAGATGCGATGCTTTTGCTATGTTGAGCGGCCGCAATCGCGCCTACGGCAGGCAAGGCACGACTTTGTTGCGACCTGCATTCTATGGAATAAAAAGGGGCAAAGGGGGCACGGTGCAAGCCGTAGGCTATGGAAAGGGGAGACGTGCGCTAGAGAGCCTCTGTCTTGGATCAATCGGTTTTCAGTTGCTTATGTCTTGACCTTATTGGATATCCTATCCTACCATAGCTTTGGCACAAAAATCTTCCCTCCGCGACTTGACAAGGACATTTGCCAATGGTATTCCCTACTCAGACTTCTCGTCACCATTTGCTCGCTCGATCTGCTGCTAAAGTTAGGAGTTGCTGGATCTACGAATAGATGGGGGTGCCGGTACAGCAGCCGCCGGAGGCAAAGCGCATTCATCATGCAGGAGCCTGCGTAAGATGGTACCCGAAATGGCCATTCGGAGCCATTGCTTGGTCTGACGGAATATTCAGCTTGCTGACTCTGCCTCGCTGTGCTCCGGCGCTAGCGGCTGGACAAGCCGCAGCCCCAGCAACATTTCCAGTCAGTGCAACTCGTACGAGGCACATGAAAGTTAACCTCGTAACTATGCCAAGTCTGACTCTGATGATTTTACGTTGTACCTTCGCATGGTCTCTCTCATGCTTTCTATTCTAGCGGGGATCCGCCCGCCCTGATGCATTGTCAGCGACATCCCTCTGCAGAATTTAATCAGCGAGCGCCCATCCGGCTACCTACCTATTTTGGTCATGCCTTGCCTTCGATTCTGGAATCTTTCACAATAGGCCGACTCCACTCTCCTGTCACCTGTCTCATCATAGTGGAAGTATCCGAAGGACGTACCCCGTATCCCCACGAACATGTCGGACCGGGAAGCCGCAATGTGCTTTTGTGGGATAATTTTCGAAGTTTTCATAGAAAATTTGCTTTCCATTTTAGCCGAGCCTTTGAAATCCACCTACTTTCGCATGCATGACAAGCCATCCCATGTCAATTAATCTGGACAAATTTGAGGTGGCGAGAAAAGCCTGGGATTTTCTCTCGTCAAAACTTCCCCAGATTCTTGTAGAAGTTGATGGAAATCTTCCAGTCCAATGCGATCCTGCAAATTACTCGGCAGCAGGCTTGCGTAGCTTCATTACCAACGGCAATATTCAAGAGCACAAAAGCTAGATAGTATTCATGTACTAGCCACTCACCTTTGACTTAGGCGGTGGTCCGAAGGCTGTAGTACAAGTAAAACTCGGACTTGAGCAGCCGAGATAAATGAATCATAAGCTTTAAAGGCATGCAGACCACGCGTAAGATTTCACCGTCGCCGAATTGCCTTCAAGGGAACGCCGGCAATAAGGAAGTGTCACTTCTCCTGGCGTCCACGATATGGCGACATTCTGTCGGCGGGATGCTTTCTTGGATAACCCTCTGCTGATGATTGACGCGCTCATTTACATGGGACTCTGAGCGCGAGACTTGACACAAGCACGAAGCCTAGAGAGTCAGAGACACCAGCCAACCGAGCAGCATACAGACCTTGCCGGCTCCCGAACCGCTCCGTCGCCACGTGCTCCAACCCCGGCCTATTCATGCACGAGAATCCTCGACTCGAACAGGACCGGGTGATTGACAGGACATGAATGACTCCGGAGACGTGCCGTCGTTTTGAGCTCCATATCAGACAGTTTTTATCTTGCTACATACTGCGGAGGCAATACAATATCCGCAAGGATTGACGCTTCGGGTTATTTTTCTCTTGTTTTGGCGGTAGTTTAAAGAGCCCAACATAACGATCAACCTGAACCCTAATTATTTCTTGCTTTGCAAGACGTTCGACGGCGCATCTGCCTTGACCTCACTCGAGTCGGAGGCTTACTAGTCAGAAGAATGACCAGGAAAACGGGGAAGCCTTCAAAATGGAAGGGAAGCGGAATATGGGGGGAAAAACATGAATCAAAGTGCTAGAAGTTCGATATAGGGCGATGAACAGAACAACTGGTCGAATACTTTCGGCGTGTCACCCGCCAGCGAACTCTGGACAATGACGCAGCTGACCCCACTTGCCACCTTCATCGCATTCTGAGGCGAAGCAGGCACCAACAGTTCTACAGCAAAGCCTCGCAACCGCGGTCTTTCTTGACATAGATACCACATCCACTCCGTTGCTTAGTTGTTTCTTCAAACTTGTAGCCCCAAATCGCGGGAGCCGACCGCGTTTTGCCACATCCGTCGATAAGATAAGGCAGCCCACTATCCCGATACCATCTCGACGAGCCGCGCCATTTCACGACGACGCAAAGAATCAAGTCAGACCCGAAACCAAAAGCTAACCACCATGTCTAACCGACAACTCTCTCGGGACATGCAGGTCGAATTCCAGGCCAGGGTAAGTCGGCCACGCCCAGGGCGAGAGGTTGACTTCCAAGCTGACAGATGTGTGATGTAGTTTCAAGCGAAACAGGCCCGGCGAGAGGCACAAAAGGCGGCTAAGCAAGATCCAATTCTGAAGAAGCAAATCCAAGAGGTTCGTTGCCCGATACCCCACCGCCCGATCCGCACCCGAACGACGCCAGCGGGCGACTGGCCGGGTTGAGGATGTGGAGAATGCCAGGACTAATATTGGGTTTCGACAGCTTCTCAAGAAAGGCGAGACGGCCAAGGCCTACCAAAAGGCCAAGATGCTCCTCTCCAAGCAAGCTCTCGCCCAGCAAATGGACCAAATGGCCGACATGGCAGAGCTTTCGTCTGCGCAAATCCAAGCCAACAACGCCATGAACCGCATGACGCACATGATGGCCAACTCGTCGCGGACCATGTCGGTGGCTCAGCGCAGCATGAACCCGGAGAAGACGCTCGTGACGCTCGAGCAGTTCAAGCAGCAGAACGAAGAGTACGCCATGTCGAACGGCATCTACCAGGATGCCATTACGCAGTCAACGAGCGCCCAGGTTTCCGAGGATGCCGTGCACGAGCTGCTGGGCAAGCTGGCCGACGATGCTGGCGTGGAGCTGAATCAGGAGCTCAACAGCGCCGGACCTGTGGCGGCTGATCCTGTTACGACGGAGCCGACGGCCGAGGAGGAGGATGCACTGCAGCAGCGGCTGCGGGCGTTGCGAGCATAGAAGTCGGTATGCGTACTGGGATTGAGGACGGGCTACGGGGACTGGGGGGCAACTACCAGGATACGGCAGGACGCGGTAGGATGAGAGAAAGGGGGGCGCTGCAACACACTTGCTTGTGGCCTCTCCATTCGGGCCATTTTATGACGGCATGGTTGATCGAAGGTAGTAGTACTACGGGCTTGGGTGTCGTTGACATGGCCGGGGCGTCCAGGTTTCTGCTTTTGGTACAAGGACAGACGAATCTTCTTAATAAACTTGCCTACCTACATGTACAGACTAGCTACGGCCGTGATGTCCCTCTTGATCAACTCTTGGGCTGCCTGCATCTTCTGGTAGAGCTCAGGGTCCCCGACAATACGAGCGGCATTCTTCACCTCGCGACACGTCTCGTCCAGGCGGGTAATGGTGCGCACAATGGTGCCCTCGAGCACGTCGGTCAGATTGGTAATGTTCTTGAAGCTCATGCCGCGCGCCCACTCGTACACCACTTCGACAAGGCCGAAACGGGGCCGCGACACAAAGTCGTTGGAATCGTCGGCCGACTGGATCACCTGGTGCAGGGTCTGCATGTCGTTTACCTTCTCGCTGATGTCGACAATGGTCTTCTTGCCGTGCTCGAGATTGGCCGTCAAAGTCGGTTCCACGTCGGTCTTCTCTTGGAACACAAAGGCCGAAAGCAAGGCGGCGATTTCGGCGGGCTCATAGTCGGCGAGCACATTGTCGAGGATCAGCTCCGTCAGCACCAGCTCGTCGCCCGAGTGGATTTCGCACGCCACCTTTCCTTTCAGCTGGATTCGCGAGTCTTGGTCGATAAAGTTGAGGTCCTTGAGAACCAGGATTCGCTGCTCGTAGTCGGGCAGCAGCTGGAGATTCTGATCCGATAGCGTCTGGCGGAGCTGCGAGATGTGTTCTTTGATGAGCCACTGATCGTGGCACATGGCGAAGTGCTTCACGAAACTACTGCACTGGGACACTGCCCGCGAGCTTGACGCAATCGCTTCGGCTTGGCGGCGCTTGCCCATGATTTCCTGCAGATTGAGGTTCTTGATCTTGGACATGTCCATCTCGTTCCAGATGGGCGACTGCCACGTCCGGCACAGGGCGTACAGCCGCTCCTTGGCCTTCTGGTACACCTCTCCCTTGTCCCATATGTCAGGCACAATGCCCTTGGGAATATGGCAGGTAAGACATTCAATGTCGTCGACGGGCACATGAACCGTCTTGATCTGGATGTGCCGCTTCGCTTGGGGCAGCGGCGTGACATGGTCGTAGAAGGCTGGTATGAAAGGCAAGAGGTCAGTCGAGTCACGCCCGTCACGGGTGGACTTGATCTCGAGCACATGGACAGTGGGAGTGTTGGGCGAGCCTTTGGTGCTGGCTCCTTCAGCCAGAAGTATGCCTGCCATGCGAATGCCGTCGCGGTTGAAGACAATAAGACGGTGTTGCGTGTACATCTTGCGGCCGACGGAAATGGCAAGGAGGCCCCTGTAGAGCTCCGTCGTGAGCTGGCGAAAGTCCTGCGAGGCCTGGTGGCACTCGTCCATGGACTCGTCGCAAACCGAACATGCGTCCCTCTTGACCCGAGCAAGATCGGCCTCAGAGAGCTTGACAGCCCTTTCATGCTCGGGAAGCAGTTGCTGTGTGGCGTGTTCCGAGAAGCTGCGCTTAATCATCTCCTCGATCTTCAGCGCCTCGACCCGCAACAGGTTCAATATCATGTTGTACGTCAGCCTGAACTGCGACCGCAGTTTGGATGGCTCGCCCAGCATCATGGCTCGCAGCTCGGCCACGGGCGGTGCTTCGTCGCCGCCGGGTGGTACGAGAATGACATGGCCCACCGTGTCCAGACCACGCCGGCCTGCCCTCCCTGCCATCTGCGTGTATTCTCCCGGAAGAAGGTTGCGGAACGAGTGACCGTCGTGCTTCCTGTAGCCGGAAAAGACAACAGTTCGAGTCGGAAGATTCAGTCCCATGGCAAACGTTTCGGTGGCAAACAGGACCTTGACGAGCGTCCTAGCAAATAAGATTTCCACCATCTCCTTGACGATCGGCAGGAGCCCACCGTGGTGAACTGCGATGCCCCTTGCGAGCAAGTCCCGCAGGCGAATGATCTGCGGCAGCACTCGGTCTTCTGGCTTCAGCCGCGCGATCGACTTCTCGATGGTCATGTGGATGGCGCTCTTTTCCGCCGCTGTACAGAAGTCCTGGTTGCTCAATGCGTTGGCATTTTCTTCGCATCTCTTCTTGGAGAAGACAAAGATACACGCTGGCAGCAGCGACTTTTGCTTGAGAAACTGGACCAGGTGGACCCAGAGATTCCGGTCCTGAGCCATTGAACTGAAGCCCCCGGGCCGGCCTGCTCTGCCCATGTGGCCGGCCCCGTGGCTCGCCCTCTGCATTGTGCCTCGGCCACGCTGTGCTCCTCCGCCGCGCTGTCCGCCGCCTCGCTGGCCGCCTCTCTGACCTGCACCTCCACGCTGTGGCCCACCTCGCTGGCTTCCTTGACCGCCTCCCCCGCCTCCCCCCCTGGACGAGGATGCGTTCTGCGACCCCAATGGCTTGTCCTTGCCTTGCAGTGCGGAATTGGCATCCTTCCATCCCTTTTCCACAAACTTCTTGTCCGCATCGACAATCATGTGGATGTTCTTGTTTGCCCAGAGGTAATGCTCGAGCGGGACGGGCCGCTTGGCCGTGGAGATGACATAGATATCCTTCTTCTTCGTTCTACCTACCCACGACGCAAACTCGTACGTGTTGGGCACAGTTGCCGACAGCAGAATGAGCGACACATGGTCCGGAAGCATGATGATGACCTCTTCCCACACCACGCCTCGCTCAAAGTCGTTGACGTAGTGTACCTCATCGAAAATGACATATTCGACATCGCGGATGAGATCGGCGCCCCTGTAGAGCATACTCCTCAGGATTTCCGTCGTCATGATGAGACAGCTAGCCTCGGCATTGATCTGGACATCGCCTGTGAGGATTCCGACGTCGTCGAATGTCAGGCGGAAGTCTCGGAACTTTTGGTTGCTCAAAGCTTTGATGGGGGACGTATATATTGCCTTTGTCATGTGCTTTGCCGCCAGTGCAATGCCGTACTCGGCCACGACCGTCTTGCCGGCTGACGTGTGGGCCGCCACAAACACCGAGTCCCCGTTTTCGAGGTGGTAGACGGCTTCCTTCTGGAACGTGTCTAGTTCGAAAGGCCACTCTCGGGCCATCTCCGGCACTAATTCTCGGAAGTTTGTCATTTCTTGGCGGACGTCCACCATGTGCGCATATTCTCGGCCGGCTCGTCTAGCGCTAGATGCCGCAAGAACGCCGTTAGGCTCGAGAGACGGGAACTCTACCGGGAGGATAGAGTCGATGTCTTCGTAGTCTTCATCTTCCTCGGTGTCTTCCTCGGTTCGCCTTGCCTCCTTTTTGCCACCTGATTTGTCCGACACCGGCGAATCTGGTGACTCCGGTTCATCAGCAGGCGAGTCGTCCTTTCGATCGCCCTCATCGTCTTCGTCTTCCTCGTCGGCAGCATCACGCTCCGGAGCTTGGTCAAGCTCTCGTTCTACGGCCTCTGCTTGTTCTTGGTCTGCTGTCGAAGCCTTCTGGTGAAAGATAATCCCTCTTGGAAGGCCAGGCGCGACCTCTAGCAAATTGCCCTCGCCGAGGGTAATGATCTTGTCCAGTTTTGCAGATGGCCGGCTGTCTGGCCCAGTTCCAGATCGCTGGAGCTGATCCTCGAGTGCGGCAGTAGCTTCGATGCTATCCAGCCCTCCGGGGGCAAAGGGAAAAAAGCCGGCAGCCCCGCGAACGAAGTCGGCCCTGCTAGCTGGCTTTCGAAGGAACGAGGTCGAGTTCTTGGGATTAGGGCTGCTGTTGGCCGGAACTGTGACATTCTTGTATCCTGTCACCCGCCCCTCAAGCCCTTGACGGGCAAAGCGGGTGACTGTCCTTGTCTGGGGCGGGGCGATGGCGAACAGGTCGGCATATTCTACAGGGCTGTCCCACCGCTGCTGGAAACGGTTGAGCCATTCGGTCGAGAAGGTGTTGGACGGCAGCAGGAAGTCTTTCTCTAGTTGCCTTTTTGCCTCTTCACCACCCTCACCAGCTCTCTCCTTTCGCCGCCGGGACCAGGACTCGCCCGTCTTGAACAGTATGTCATCAATAGCAGGGGTACTAGAGTGACCTTCATCTTGCCCGGTGCGAAGTGAGTGGCTGCGAAGCGACGCCGCTCGCATGGCCCTAGCAAGCTCCGATGGCTCGCCCATAGGTTTCCGTATTTCCTTTCTCTTGACCGAAAAGATCTCTGGTGTAAATTCCAGCTTGGCCAGGCTCGTGGCGTGAGCGTGCCGTTCTTATTCAGCGACACTGAAAGCTCGCTATGCCACCCTTGGTGTTGGGCGCTGATATGTGCAGTTCTAGTTTGTCATGAGCTCGGTGTAGGAACAGTAAGTAGCAATCGAATCCACTCGGCGACTTCCTCAGTCGGTTGAGATTGGGATTTTTTGCGTTTCTCCAATCCAGAAACCTGTGGTCGATTGTCATGAAGCTAATATCGTTGCCTGCACAATTGAACCTGCATAGTGAGCAAGAAGGGCAAGGGTCACAGTGCGCTATCAGAATTCCTGCCGTGTTTTACTGTGTTAACTACCTACCGTAAGTAACCCTCGTCCAACCGACTTCAAGAACTCAGTCGACTTTTCGTCATGGCTTTTCAGTGGTGGCAGAAGAACTGCATCATCGGCATAGCTACCCCCGCGGATCGATCGCTAGCTTGAATAAATTCATTTACTTACATCTCTGTGATCCCTCTCTTCGTCCAAGACATGGGGAGTGTCGATGTACTCCTCTAAGTCCGGTCCAGCCTGGACGTTTACCATATTCGGAATTGCTACATGGCGCCTGATCCCTACCTTTCGTTCGTACAGTCCCCAGGCCTCGGAAGGCGTCAATCACGGGCAGCAAGGAAATGCGCCGATATTCGACCCCCAAGGTCACCATGGACGAGGCACGATTCGATGGGGCGACCATCAGACTTAATCGTCCCTATTAGTCGAGGGACTAACCTGGTAACGGCGGTGATCATCGCACGGCCGGGCTCTTTCCATGGTCCGTTGACCTTGACGCCTAGCTGGTATACGTTGTAGAGCAGCGCGGAGAACACGAGTTCAGCTACTATCCTAAGTCGTATTGACAGGGAGCTTTCCATCGAAAGTGGTACTGCGGAATCCAAACTTGTCGCTTGTGCAACGAAACGCATTGAAAATATATATACTCTATGCAGCCTCTCACCTAAACCCGTCCTCCCTCGACCCCATTTCGGCCTTCGCCGCCTGCCCGCTCTGGCCGTGATAAAAGTACAGTTAGCTATTGTTGATGCTGCAGCTCGACAGAGACCAAAGGAGCTGAACACTGTCTAATGCCTTGCTCCAACGTCGACGTGCCACAGGCTTATCCAAGCCGGGCTCGGATATGCTCTGACTATCCCCGAGTTATACCCGTAAGAGCTTCGCCGAGTGATCTTCAATGATCTGTTCCGTGGGGAAGCTCAGCTCTTCCAACTTCTGGGCATAGGGAGTGGGCACCTCAGCACCCGTTATCCGCTGAGCAGGCGCGTCAAGGTAATCGAAGGCGTATTCCATCGTCACGGCCAAGATCTCTGAAGCGACGCCAAAAGCGGGGTATCCCGATTCCACTGCCACGAGACGGCCAGTCTTCTTAACCGACTTGACAATAGTCTCGACGTCAAGCGGCTTGACAGATCGCAGGTTGATGACTTCTGCCTCGACACCATACTTCTTCTTGAGGTTCTCGGCTGCCGTCAGACATTGCCCGACACATCGAGACAGCGTCACCATTGTCAGGTCCTTGCCAGCACGCTCAATCTTGGCCTTGCCGAATGGGAGCACAAAGTCGTCCTTCTGTGCAGCCTCTGACATGGGGAAGGACTGGCCGTACATGAGCTCGTTCTCCAGCACCACGACGGGGTTGGGGTCCCGAATGGCTGCCTTCAGAAGACCCTTGGCATCTTCGGCGCTCCACGGCGAGACTACCTTGAGACCGGGAATGCTGCCGTACCACGCCGAGTAGTCCTGCGAGTGCTGAGCCGCAACACCAGAGGCAAAGCCGTTGGGACCTCGGAAGGTTACGTTGCAAGGCTGAATACCGCCAGACATGTACAGCGTCTTGGCTGCCGAGTTAACGATTTGGTCGATGGCTTGCATGGCAAAGTTGAACGTCATGAACTCGCACTAAAATGAGGCGCGAAGCCCGTTAGAACTCCTACGCTTTCGACTCAGGCACCGGCGCGGACCATCCACGCGTCGAAAACAAGCCGGCCAGGCTCGGAATAGGTTGGTTTCAAACTTACAACCGGCTGCAAGCCACTCAGGGCAGCACCAACAGCTAGGCCGCAGAAACCGCTCTCCGTAATAGGCGTGTCGATAACTCGCTTTTCACCAAACCGATCCAGAAGACCTTTGGTGACCTTATAGGCGCCGTTGTACTGGGCCACTTCCTCGCCAAGGATGAACACCTTTGGGTTCAGCTCCAATTCCTCTGCCAGAGCTTCATTGAGTGCCTCTCGGACCGTGTACTCTTTTGTTCCGCTAGCATCGGCGTATGTCCGTGAATGCACCAGCGGGAAGGCACCATGTCGACCGACTCTGGTCCGAGTTGTCGCGGCGATGCCGACGGCGGGACGAGTAACAAGCGACGGCGATCTCGTCGATGCAAGCAATCGACTTGCGGGCCGAAGATAGCGGGACATGGCAGGCCAATTGCCCGAATGCTTGCTATCAAGGTCTCGAGGGAATCGGAAGTCGGAGTGCCGGCGATGGCGATGGGGAGGGACGCTGCTAGGAGACAATTGACACTGAAAATGGGCAACGAATTCAATGCGTTCAAAAGATTCGAAGACGGCCCAGACGAAGGCGTCAGTCAGGCTATGAAGGCACGGCGACTACGAGAGTTGTCGTCGGTTGTTTTTTGTTCGTTGAGAGAAATCGGCGAGAAGCGGGAATATTTAGTCATGCTGCAGACGGAATAGCAGTAGCAGAGGTAGGTGGGTACGCAGCAACGGAATTCCGTACCTTCGCAACAGCTCAACAAGCAAGCAGCCCCACAATTAATTCGCTGCTGGCAAGATTCAGCCAATTGCACCTCTGGGAGCTCCGCTGGATGTGCCTACTACTGTACCGGTGCGCCACAGGGCTGCTTCAATTGCCTACAGCCACCGCCAGCTTTGGCGTTGGGACTTGGGAGGTGTTGCAGCTGGTCCAAGCTCCCATGAGTTTGCGGACGACCCTGGCCTAGGATTATTACGCGCGATAGAAACTTTTCAAGGACCTGGTCAGATTTGACAGATTACCAAGACCCGGTGCGCACGCAGAGACAACTTGACGCTGGGCCTTTCTCTTGCTTCGAGTTGGGTAGATTAGTTAATTGCCTGTATTAGATACACTACATTGTATTATGTACAGGGCTACTCGCCCAGGGACCAGCTATTATCATGGTACAAACTGTTGGTTGTCAAGATGGCTAGGTTGCGAGGTGTTACTGCCGTGGCCATCTAAAACTCTGCCAACATGGCTAGCAGTTACTTGTCGAGCGGCTTCCTCGCAACCATGAGATACATGGGGGTAAACAGGTGTTCTTTTCCTCCGGCAACCAAGCAGTCAGCAGCAAGGGCTAGGCTGTCAGCTGTCTTCATGGTGCCGTGCGGGATAAGTCGAATCTTTTCCAGCAAACCTAGCACGCTGTGCACGACGGTTCTGCCCACATACGTCATGCGCACGAAGGTGAAAAAGTCGGTGACGGACTGCATGTATCGCAGCTCGCCCGCCAACGGCCAGTACCAGGGCAGCGGGTCCGGACGTTCTGCCAGATCCTCGTGCATCATCAGCTCGAAGCCTGCCGCCTTGATGGCTGCCAATCCCTCTTTCACCGTGACCATGTTGGAGATGCCGTCGCCTTCCTCGATGCCACGTCGAACTTCGCGGTGGTGAGCGTTGTTGTCATCGTAGTTGTCAGTCATAAGCCACTCGTAAACACCAAAGACGCCGCCGGGCTTGAGAACGCGGAAGATCTGGCTGTATATCCCTTCCAGAACTGGGGCATGCACCGTTGCCTCGATGGCATAGACGGCGTCAAATGTATTGTCGGGGAACGACATCTGCATGAAGTCGCCTTTGACGAAGTCGAGCTGGTTTGACAATTCCTCTCTTGCTGCGTAGTTGGTAGCCCGGTCAATCTGGTAGTCGTTGTTGTTCAGTCCCGTAATGTGGCAGCCCGTAAATTTGGCAATCTCGCGAGCCGGACCGCCAACGCCGCAGCCAACATCGAGCACTTTCATTCCCTCCTTGATACCCATGCAGTGCGCCAGGTAGTGCTCGTGGCGTGCGATGGCCTGGTAGAAGGCCTCGCCATGCGAAAAGCGACAGAAGTGGAACGACTGGCCCCAACCATACTCGTAGAAGTCGGTTGCGAGGTTGTAGTAGTGTCGGGTTAGGGTTGCGTATTCAGCTCGCCGTGCCTGCATCGAGACGATTCGTTAGAAGCGACCACAGCGAAGGCTGATTGGCAAGCCTGGCCCTGCCAAGTGGACGAATGGAATATACCTCTCGGTCCTCAGCAGTCTCATCCTTGATATGCGTGTTATCCCAATGCTTGAAATACTCGTCTACCGCAGCCTTCTTCGCGTCGGCGCTTTTCCCGAACATGGCGGTAATGCCGCCTTTGGAAGTTGCGCTCTTCCCATGTAATGCCTTGTTGAAAGCCGCATCTCGAGAATGGTCCTCCTTTTCGAGCGAGTATTTGGAATCGACGGCCATGGTGATGGTGGTGAAGGAGGAAGAAGATCTGGGATAACCTCTCAAGAGAAGTTCTGGAGTGCGTCACGACTCGGTTGAATCGATTGTGAAGCGGGCTCGAAGTTCTGCCCGGGGACGAACGGGTCGATAGCTGGTGAGTAGCAGAGAGGCGAACTACGGAAGACGTTGCACTATAAAAAGACAGCCTGTGAAGGAGGGAGGAATGAATATTTTACGAAGCCGAAAGTATATTTGTGAGTCTCTCCCATGCCATCTTAATACGTTGCAGCAGCAACGAAGAACAGACCCGGCTTTAGTATTCGAGAGTCAACGCTCAACGTCCTTGCCGAACTGGGTTGGTGCAACGGCAGCTTCACCACCCACGTCCCAACTTTTTTTTTCTTGTCGCGGCATCGGTGGACCCCTGACTAAAATCCAGATCGACCAATTAGATCCACAGTTGAATGCGAATACGAAAGCCCCTGCTATCAGGCAATCTAACAAGCAGTTACCAGCAGCTAGCCTCGAGCTGGAAGTTCCGAATTGTGGTCGATTTTTCATGTTCGAGATTTTCACGGTGGCAAGTCTAACAGCAGTAAAGCACACCGCCAGGTCAATAGATTTCAAAATCGTCTTCGTATTCGTAATCGCATCTCCCATCAGTGCTAACCTTTTATGATGAGACTTCAACCTGGCCTGGCACTGGCGACAGTCGAGGATGGTAGAGGCGCGAGATCAGACTCGAGAATCTGGATAGAATTCAAACCTCAACAATCAGAATTTGAATAGGCTGCTGCTAGCCTGGCCTACCTGCCAAGCTTGCCTCAAAGGAAGCCATCTACGTCACCTGAAAACAGCTGTTATCAGCTGAAATCACACTCCCCACCACTTGGTCATCGCGCATTTTCTGGGAGTCCGACGGCAACGAAATTTTTTGCCACCCGCCACCGCCAGGTCGACTTAGCAATCCGCATCCCGACCTCATCGACAGAGCGAACCTCGCAACCGCGTGCACTGGACACTGTCAACTTCCCCGATCCCAGCACCTAGCTGACTCTACGGTCCTCGATCGCCTGTGCGACATAGTCGTCATGACGCTGAACCAGATAAAACAAGACGTGAACCGATCGGGCTGGGAGACGACCGACTTTCCGTCCGTCTGCGAGAACTGCCTCCCGCAAAATCCGTACGTGAAAATGCTGAAGGAGGACCACGGCGCAGAATGTAAACTGGTAAGTTGGGGATTTCGTGCCTGAAACAGGGTGTTTTCTCTGCGCATAGACAAGCTAACGGCCAATTCTTTTTCATGCAGTGCACGCGACCGTTTACTGTTTTCAGCTGGAGCGCCGACCGAGCCCATGGCCGCAAGAAGCGGTGCAACATATGCCTCACCTGCGCAAGGCTGAAGAACTGCTGCCAGTGCTGCATGTTGGATCTTTCGTTTGGCCTTCCCATCGTCGTCCGCGATGCTGCGCTGAAGATGGTGGCGCCGGGGCCGTCGTCGGACGTCAACCGCGAATACTTTGCCCAGAACAACGAGCGCGCAATCGAAGAAGGCCGAGCCGGCGTCGAGGAGTATGACAAGACAGACGAGAAAGCAAGGGAGCTTTTGCGCCGCCTGGCCACGAGCAAGCCGTACTTCCGGAAAGGCGCCGCCGTGGACGAGTCAGGCGTGGTCTCTTCGTCGCGCGGAGACGCTGCCGTGGGTGCTGGTGTTGGTGGGCCAGGCCCGATAAGGACACGAGATTCGAGAGCGGCGGCAATGGCGGGCACCCGGCCATCCAGGACTAAGCAAGCATTTTCAAACACAGCCCAGCCGCCTCCTGGTCCCAAGGACTGGATGCCGCCGGCCGACAAGAGCATCATGTCCCTCTTCGTGACAGGCATCGAAGATGATCTTCCCGAATTCAAAATCAGGGATTTCTTCAAGGTGCACGGAAAAATCAGGAGCCTGGTGTGTTCTCACATGTCGCATTGCGCATTTGTGCACTACGAAACGAGAGAGGCGGCCGAGAAGGCAGCAGCAGCATGTCAGGGGCGCGCCATCATTGCCGGCTGCCCGCTGAGGGTGCGATGGAAAGTCCCCGCCCCAATCGGGACTATGAGCAAAGAACAACGAGCTCAGACCTTGATGGACGGGAGATCGGGTCTGCCTGGGTCGAGGAGGGGCAAGCCGAATCCGAACCGCTTGGGTGCAGCCGAAACTTCAGCAGATAATAGCGAGTCCCCAAACGTGCCCGAGCCTTCGCTGATTCCTGCCCCACCCGGCTCGGGGGAGGAACCCAAGTACGCAAGTCTGGATGGGGTTTGAGAAGCTGGATTTGGCGGGACGAAACGGGAGTGGACGTGGATATAACCGGGGTAGCATGGATTGCATCAAGGGCGTTGGGGCAGGTGTCATCGTTACTTTCCTGAATCTTTGGCATGGGAAATCGGGGCGAGTCAAGGCGAAATGGAATGCATTCGGGATGGTAATTCATAACTAGGTGTACAGGTCTATTGTGCTATGATATGACATGATATTCTACACTTAAGTGAAGCACGTGGTTTGCTGTTGCGCCTCATGCCCGCCCACGGCAGCCGCCTCCAGGCTTCATCGGTTGCGGCGATTTGATGCTCTCATTGTCTCCACGTTCAATATCGCCATGTATCCGCAACTCTGCAGTCTGTCAGTTATGCCTGTGTCATTCGCCCGCAATTTCGATTCGGCGGTGCACTCTGTTCTTAGATAGCATTGACTTACTGTAAACACCATTGCCTTCGCTCACGCCCTGGACAACGTTTGTCTTAAGGACCTCGGCAACACTGTTAGCCTGCTGTATCCTTTTTTGAATCTCGCCATCGGTCAAGTTGGTGGACGAAGCACGGAACTCGTCTCGAATTCTCTGCCTCGCCGCAAAAAGGATCTTCTCATCGCCTGCTTCCATTAGCAACAAAACTTCATAGTACGGGCATGATGCTACTTACCCCGAAAAGCAATTCGGGTCGCGCGCAGAAGCTGCCTGTAAGCTGCGAGAGCCATGCCTTAGGGTGGAGATGAGACTTTGACGGCGGTCGAGTTGTCGCTATGAGAGACCAGGGGCTGAAGGAAGGCAATTCAATGTGGGGATGTGTATGATGAAACATTCGCCGGCTGGGTAGGTATGTTGGCACAAAACTTGTCGACGAAGTCTTCAAGGAAGCTCCGTCGCAACTTTTTTCTTGCTAACACACTAAGGAGAACACTGTGGTGTCGCAGTACGCACTGTGTGGGACAGCAACCTGCACTGCAGCCGGGCATTGGAGACTTTTCGGACAATGCCCCCCCCCCACCAAGTCCAAGCTTTTTGGAGAAAAAAAAATAGTTCGTTGCTTGCCTTGCGGGAGAAGTAGCCGACTTCATACTTCCTTGAGCCCACAAG
>Ga0247774_1000347_pt1 | contig 22780 bp, 24 predicted proteins | sample UWRJL001104B6_FD_179933 | JGI IMG/M metagenome (GOLD analysis project Ga0247774, IMG submission 179933) | Plant litter microbial communities from Arlington Agricultural Research Station in Wisconsin, United States - UWRJ-L001-104B-6 | ecosystem: Environmental > Terrestrial > Plant litter >... | reverse complement strand
GATCGTGCGTGAACATTTCGCTGTCTGGAGCAGTACCGGGACCGCTCGAGGCGGCAGGAGGGGCCGGGTCGACGTCCATTTCTGTGTCGGCCATGGTTGATTTTGCGTTAGTAAGACTTGAAAGGGATTCAATTGCAGTCTTCTAGGCTGGCTGTCGCTGCTGGTATGGTTCGGCTGGTGTGGATCACCAGAAGTAGAGGGCTGGCAGGCAGGAGGGAGGGCGGAAATGCAAGGCTAGGAGGTGAAGGCAAAAATTGTGGGGTCAAAACTATATCGAAAATTGCTCTATTAATAGGGTTAGGGTTTCCGCCAGTTCACCTTTTCCACTTTATTTTCTTCATCTTTTTCTTCATCTTTCCCTTTTCCACCCTTCTCTTCCTTCGTTGCCGTCGGATTTAGTCGGGTGTGGCGTGGGGTACTACGCGCTTAGTGACACGTCGAGGCCCGATGGTCCTGTACCGCCGCCACAGCACCATTTTACATAGGGTATGAGTGAAGAAAGAGGAGCTAGACCTCGCTTATAAAAATACCTGGAGCTGCCTCTGTTATCTCTCTGTTCCTATGGACAGGTGATACCAATTCCTATCAATGCCCTGCCATGCTTCCTTTCCAAACCCCCCAAACACCTGCAAAGATACCATGTAAGGCTCAGATACCGAAATGAATCAAACTGTAATGCCGAGCGAGGCGACTGGGTCAGATAACCCCAGAACCTCAGGTCTAAGCCGTACCTGGAAAAATCAGATACGTAACTAGGCCCGCCACTCGCTACCATTGCCCACCCCGCTCGACTCGCCGTTGGAACCCTCCCTGACTGAAGGTAGGGCATCGTCATCGTCGTCACTGTCGTCCAGCACCTTTGCGAGATCATCGGGATCCCGCATCTTGGCATCGGGATCCACCGCTCCATCAAACTCGTCCACAGGCCTGCTGGACCTGGCCGCCTCAAGCTCGGGATCATCGGCGCTGACAGAGATGCCCCGGCTCCCCCACTTAGCCCGGCTAGGTTGCGGAGTCTGTCCGTGAGCAGCCGCGTTCAGCCCTGCCTCCTCGTCGTCCTCCGCATCAGTATTCGCATGCTTGCCGAAGATACGGCCCAAGATCCATCCTCTCCGCATGTCATCGGCATCAATGATACCGCCTCCTCGAAGCTTGACCCGCTGGCGCGTGTAATATACCCACGCAAAGTCGATAAAGAGCGCACACTGCAACAGCCCGAAGATAACCGACACAGCGTTGGGAGGCCTCGTGCTCGGATCAAGCCCACGATACATCCAGTTCAGAGCGTAGAGAATGCGGTAGCCGCCTAGGGTGACAAGATAGTACGAGTCGATCACTGTCGGAACCGTTGTTTGCCGCAGAAGGAGCAGTTGGGGGAGGACGCAGACGGACTCGAGGATTTCGGAAAAGTTCCACATCCAGACTTTGAACGCCCACCACTTCTTTGGCTCGAAGATGAACATGATGAAGGGCGACAGAACCAGACTGCCGCCAAGGATGCCAGCTCCCATCTTCCACGACAGCTCCCGCTCGCGCGTCCGGGGGAACACCCACTGCATCAGCCCAAGTATGTATAGGGAGGAAATGATATAAAAGACTTTGAAGAAGAGGTTCCATGCTGATCTTTCGGCGAAGACGTCGAGGTAGCGGGTGCAGAAGACGATGGCGTACAGACCCTGAGTGATGTACGAGACACCTAGGAGGATCACAAGTCAGTTGGAGAGCTATACGGAGTAGGATGGGAAAGGAGTAGGAGTCAAACCTTCGGCGCTCTTATTTCGATGTATCGCAAACATCAGGATGCATTTCGACGAGATATGGGAAAGATCGCCTGCAATGCGGAAGGCCTGCTCTGGTTAGCTTCGCGGTATTTCCATGACGAAGTGCGTAACGAACATTGAAGACGCCTTTGGCTGTATCTGCCATCTTGTTGGCTCCAACGAGTCCGTTGAGTATCCTTCAAGACGAAATCTCCTCCAGAGGCAAATCCGCTTTTCCGACTCGTCTTGGGAAGCAATAAAGCTTTCCACTTTCAGATGCAAGTGATTTGGGTACGTGGCGCCAGGTAACGATGTTTCGTCGTCGATTGAAGTCGCTTTGGACGCCGTACTGAAACGGCAGCAGCTGATAGCTAACAATCCACAGCAGCTTCTTCGAGGAGAGGAAGATCCATCGACGGCGCAAATGTACTCGAAGCTGGATGGGCGTTGAATTTGTCCAAGAGAGCTAGGCTTAATACTAGTTGGATAAGTGGCTGCCTTCGGATTTCTCGTGTGACAGCATCGCAGCTGACGCGGATCTTGAGAATGGCAACGCATCAGTTTAGCCAGTTGAATCATGTCTGTTCGAGCCACATTTGGCCACTCATTGTGGCGGGGAAAAGCAAGCAATCCACACTGTGTGCGTTCGGGCATTTGTGTGTATATTTGACAGTCTAAATACCCATATTTACACTGTCCTGCCCCGTTTGGATTCAAGTCTTTGAAAGTCGTCTGGACCAGAAGCTTGGGGTGAAGGCCCCAGGGAGACAAATTCAAATACTAAGGTACCGGGCTTCCATATATTCGAGCCATTCTAGTCCTCCGAGAGCCTTCTCCTTTTCTTGAATACCGGAACCGTGTAGCGAGTCAGCATGCAATTATGTATGTTTTTCGTGGATGGCGAAACAGGTCCGATCTGGAAGCTGTCAAAACTTCCACAGCACTGGAGGGACAAGGTGCCGTCACAGCCGAGGCTCCAACATGAGCAAGCTCTTGCCCTGACATGGCGTTGATAATTTACAGGGCTACTACGAAGGTACTCCGTATTCTGAAGCATTTCCATCTAGGTCGCATTGCAAGTTCGTTGAGACTGCATGGCTAACATTCCCCTGAGTCGACGCGTCATCAGGCGCAAAAGTGGGAACTTTTCGACGGTTTTGGTACACGGTCCGCGCCAGAATTCCATGCCATGTGTGATATGCAGAGGATTGATGGCCACATAGCCACACTATCTCCAGCTATGATGGAGATGCTGTTGCAGCTACTTCGGCCGTGCAGCCGTTTGAGTCTCGAAGCCCTAGATTTTGTACCACGCCATGAGTGCCGGATAGCCAGGTTTCGTCTTAGTCTGTCTTGTATAAAATCCGCGGCGTCCCCTTTTGGTCTTGCGTTGCTTTAATGGTGCCTCTTGTGACGAGTTGAGTAATCTACAATTGCATAGGCTTTTGAATTGCGATGCGGGCAGATACTTTCTTTCACATCAGCCTCTGGTCGTCCAGTGTCTGGTCGCTTGCATTACCGCGACAGTATGATGGTTTCCAATCCAGTCAAAAGCAGCTATGTAAGTACAGTGTTCTGCCCGGAGCTATTTGAGATATGCATTCGTAAGGACCAATCAATACTAACCCTGTCTTCAAGATAGGTATGCGTGCCACTTTCGCAGCGACAGCCGGGAAGAGACCGGATGCGACTGATTGACTTGGCATGCTAATTGTATCTCTAGCAACAATGACAACCGCCAAGGCTCGGCAATGCAAATCGAGAGCAGAAGAAGAGACGCCGCGAGGGTTCTCTTCCAAACCTGTCTTTCACACTTCTCAGACATGAAAGTCGACGTATGGTTGATGCACGAAACACTCCTCGGATGGTGGTGGGATAAGAGGGTTAGTCCAATATCCTTTCTCTTCTGATTTCGCGAAATGAACCTCATTCTGAGAGCAAACACTTACACGAATAGGCATTCCCATGGGATGAGCATCCCGCAATTTACATATCGGAACCCGATCTACACTTCCTGGCAGCCTACTACAACATGACGGTTCACTATTTCAAGTACACTGAGATTCCGAGTGGCCGTTTCTTTCGATTGCAGGTCAACCACGACGCCGAGATGACGAGGGCTCCTGATGCAAGATGGATAGATCTGGACACGGGGTTGGAGCTGAATATTGTAGCTTTGAGCTACGATTTAAATCTTCCAACGGGACCAGCCTTCTTATCGGACGGGCTTGGGAGGCGGGTTCAGGCCAACCATGTTCTTCCGCTTTGGGAGACGACGTTTGAGGGTGTTAGGGTGGGCCTTCCGTTTAGATATAAGGACATGTTGAGGAGAGAATTTGGGGAGAAGAGTATGTCCGAGTTACCACAGTCAAGCCTCAGCCACTTGTACGAAGGTGCGGATAGTTCTCAAGAGCATGCCATTGATGTGCCGCCTAGAACAGGAAAATAAATCAAAGAGTGGAGAATAACTGGAAGATCCCCGCAGTGTACCCGTAGCTTTCATTAGTGGTGCGCAATCGACCGCCAAGCCCGATCTGCCGCCGCCAAACCAAATAAACCTGGGTGCTGACCCCGCCAAAAAAGTTCAGCTACGCACATACACACGTCACATCTCCCGAGACGCGTCTAACTCCAACTTCATAATCTACAAATTTGAGCGAGACTGTCGCATACATAGCTTCCAAAACCGTTATCCGGTCGAACCATCTCAGCAAGCTTATGAAAATGCATTTAGGTCACTAGTTAATATTTCCCAACTACGAAACGGACATCATGGAGTGTAAGACTCTAAAGACAGCTGTGTTTGGCCTGGATTCAAAGCTAACAGCCGTCGCAGCTCGAGAGGAACGAATGCGACAACGTCTACGCGGCGCTGGGTTTGTTTCTAATCTCATAATCACTAAAAAGTTCTAATCATTAAGAATTCCATCTAACATTGCACCAGGCGAAAGGATGGCGTAGAAGATGTTTCGTTTGGTCCTCTGATGGCCGATCTTGAAGACGAATCAACCATTCTCCCTACCAACACGCCTACCAACACTGTGAGAAACTCTAGTTCTAGGAGCACGAAAGGCGCTAAATATCCGGTCGTCGATGCACCTGCCGCGCTCGCGTCAACCGGAAAGGCATCACAGAAGTCGAGTAAGAAACGGCGGACACCCATACTGGCCGAGGAGGATCTGGATCCCATTGCCCAAGCGGAGGAAGATGAAGATGAAGAGGAGGCACCAATTGCCGAGGACGAACTAGATACCCTACCTGCGCCTTCCCATCGGCGCTCCTCCGGAGAGAGGATATCTCTCGGCAAGGTTCAGGAGGTAACTGAGAGTCCAGCTCATGCCCCCGGTAGTGGTCAGCGGAGGATCCTGGTCAGCGGCACTTCCAAATCATCTCTCAAAAGGCTACAGGCGGTGGTAGCAGCTGGGCAAGAGCACTCAACACCCACGCAGACTACTTCGTCCCCGCTGGCACGAAAATCAAGGGGTAGACGGCCACCACCTGCTAATAGGCCATATTCTCTTGGGAAACAAACAGCTACGGGACCCGAGGATGAGGATGAGCTCTCTCCCACTGCGAATAGGAAGGATGCGGACCGTGACGAGCTAGAAGATCTGGCAGAGGAGATTACTGATCAGGACGCTACGCGCGTGCTTGGTCGGAAGCGGCCGCGACGCAGTGCTTTTCGCGAGTTTGAAGCTGATCCCGGACCTGAAGTGACGACTTTCCTCGACACAAGTGCGCAAGAGGAAGCGGAAGAAGAACCAGAACTTCCGGCTGTACGACCAAACCGACGGAGAGTTGCAGAGGATGTTTATGAAATTGAGGAGGACGAGCCAGCATCGAAGCGGCGGAAACCTATTCATCCTAGCCCGGCAAATCGGAGCCAGCCAAAGCAAAAGAGGGAGCGGAGCCGGCCCAAGAAGGTCCAGAAGCAGGCTCGACCAGCAGCAGAAGACGATGCAGATATAGAAGCCGGGAACACCATATCCGTTACGATCCAGCGGCTGATAAAACCCCGGCGTGTGGCTATGGAAGAGGGGGCTGACGATGCAGACGAGTTGAATGACATTGCTTACGCCAGCTCCAAGGATCCCAACGTGGTGGACGTGCTCGCTCAGTCGATCGACGAGGTCATCTCCCAGGAGATTGAAAAGATCAAAGACATGGGTCGGGACTTAGACGATTCAAACCTGAGGAAGGAATGCAAGGTGAAGATTAAGGGTCTCGAGACATTTGGGAGGGAGGTTAAGACGCAGCTGCTGAGCCACGTAAGTTGAGAACGGGACATTCTTGGAGAAGACCTTGCTGATCTAAAGGTGACAGACGATTAAACTAAACTACCTCCACCAACTCCAAGGCCGCATCCGGAGCACCGAAAGGGAACGGCAAAAGCTACGAGACCAAATTATCGCGATGCGCAAGGAGCAGGAGGAAATTCACTTCCGTATGGACAAGTCGCGGGAGGAACACGAGGACCAAGGTCAGAAGGACGGTCGTCGCGTCGAGATGTCGAGCATGATGCACGATGTCCAAGTAGCCGTCGCACGGGGCCGTGAAAGACCATCCCTGAGTGCGGCTAAGAGAAAGCAGGCGGCGTTGGCTAACCTTGAGATGGAAATTGCCGCCATTGCAGATGTGGTTTGTAGCAGGGGAAACTCGGGGGGGTTGGCTAGGAAGATTGAGGGGTTTAATCAGTTCTTGGAACGGGCTGAGGCGGCGATTATGATGCACAATGCCGCAAAGCCCAAAAGGTAATTATCTCCTGGGAGAAGACAATATAGGTTTAGTATTAGACGGGCGAAAAGTTTTATCACTTCAGCTGTCATCTTCATATGCCGAATCTGCAAACCTCACATCCGGGTGAGGGCAGCAGTCCATATAGGAGGAGCACAAGTCTATACAAGTCTATTCAATGATTTGGACATAACGGGGCCTCCATTGGGCTTATACATCGTCACCTCTCCACTTGCCGCTAATCGCTACAAAGCTCGAGGCAACGCGGACGAATCCTATGATTCCTATTACCGCTATCCCTCGGAGACGTCTCACTGATCTCCCTCCTTGCCACCCCCCCCCTTGCTTGCATCTATAGACCGCCTCCAAAGCCAAAAGCGATCCAAAGCTGTCGCCTTTCCCTGCTGTTTCCGTTCAACCCTCTCTTTGTCTTCCTTGTCCCAAATCCCCTTCATGTTCTTCACCGTCCCTGACTTGGCCGCATAGTCAGCCCTCAGCGCCGCCTCCTCAGCCTCGCGCTCTTCAGGCGGTAAGGAATCGAGCCTCTCCTTCCACACCTGGCGTATCTCGACACCTGGGTCGGGGGGGAGCTGCACAGAAGGGGGCACAACTTGGAATGCGGGGATCGGACGGCCTTCTTTCTTAGCTTGCGCTGCGGCTTCTTCGTGGGCTACCATCCGTTGGTAAAGCATATCTGCATGCATCTGAACATCTTCTTCCACGAGGGGATCCCGTCCAAGCTGGGCCTTATATCCCAAAACCCTCAAAAAGCGCTTTATAGTCGCGTCTCGTGTTAGTCTTAAGTCGTAGAAGAGGAAGAGAGCCCAGCACATACCGACTGCATGGTATAACACTTTTCAAACTCCCTCACTTGATCGGAGCACATGGTAAGCGTGTCTGTCCAGGAACCACTCCCGGTCATGCATTTTCGCCAGGCCTCTTGCTGCAACGCGCAGTTTTCCAGGGCAGCTTTGCCAATCAAATGTTTCCGCTCTTTGTAACCCTCCAACACGTCCATCAACTGGTCCTGGCCAGTTTTGGTCTCGCCTTCCATGGCGTCCAAGGGTCTATAGTTTTTCCAGATGTGGGCGTAGCGGCCATCTTGGAATTGGCTCTCCTTCGGGACGGCGGCTTTAGAAAGTTCTCCTCGAGGCTTCTGCTCGGCTTGTCGCGGGGAGGGAGCTGGCGAAGATGTGGATTTCGTCGCGGTTGTCTGGAGCTTCACGGGGGACTCCTTGTCGAGAAATTCGCGCAATTTCGGGTCCAATTTGGAGAGGGTGTCGTCCGACGGGTTGGAAGACCCGAAAATGGAGCTGAACCACCCCATTGTGGGAGTCAATTCGGCCTTGAGTTCTGTCTGCAGCGCAAGCTGGTTGTGCTGGCGAAGACTCAGCTTGTTGGTGCTCATTCCCAAGCCGCATTCTTTATACGGTGTATATCCTGTTTGGCACTGTGGCCAGCATACGCCATTCGCTCCACTTTGACAGAATTTCAAAGAGCCAGCACTGTGCTAATTGTTGTGCCATTAACTGTGTTACCACTTTTGTCTCCTTAGACTTTTACTAGAGAAACCTATCGTTCGGAGGTTCAGCCTCCGGTGGAGCTCTAAAGGTATAAAGTCAATCTCCAATATCTTCCTCACCCGTAATGGTAGTAGACCACATCAAATCAACCAGCCAAGGCAACAAATCAGCAAATACGTCATTGAAACCTCAAACATCACTTGTAACTTGCAGTTCATTGTGTAGCTTTATGCCATTGAGACTTGCTACCTCTATACGCCGCTGAAAACATGACGAGCGGCCCTATCCGGTAGTAAAAGTTGTGAACCTTGCTCCTAGAATGCAAACAAGCCCGAATCCCTCGAGCTCCTCCAATTCAATTTACTTTTAGAACTTGGAAAACTTCTTAACCGCCTTGCCCGTCCTGGGGAGGACGCGAAGTACGTTGAATCGTACCTAATATTGGAGGTTAGATTTGAGGACAAGACATGGGGCAAAATCCCTAGCGGCTTGGTCAACTTACCGTCTTGCTGAGAGGACGGCACTGGCCAACCGTCACCTGGTCACCTTCCTCAACACGGAAGCATGGGGAGACGTGGGCAGCGAGGTTCTTGTGTCGCTTCTCGTACCGGGAGTACTTCTTGATGTAGTGGAGATATTCCCGGCGGATGATGAGAGTTCGGTGCATCTTCGTCGAGACAACGGTTCCAGTGAGGATTCGGCCGCGGATCGAGACCAAGCCAGTGAAGGGGCACTTCTTGTCTAATTAAAAGTTAACGTCACTCTCTCGATAAACCGCCAATCCGGACAACCCCGGCCCGAGAGATCCATCATCTCGCCGCTGGGCAGCATTCAAATCATGCGCGACACTTCTACGGCATCAATCCACTACCGTGACATTCACGTACCGATATAGCTGCCATCAATGGCATTCTTGGGGGTGCGGAAACCCAGACCAACATCCTTGTACCATCGACGACCACCCTTTCCTGGCCGTGCCGACTTGACCTTCACCTTGGCATTCTGGAATATATGGGGCTGCTTCTGATAAGCCTTCTCACTCTGGACAGTGAGCTCGGTAGCCATGTTGGGCGAAATCAATAAGTCGTCGAATGTCGTGGGTTTGTTGTAGAGCAACGGTCAGGTTTCGTGAATTCGTTTGTGATCGGGAGGTGACGAAACTCTAGCCAGGACCAAGGGCTTGAGAAGCACGACTGTCCACGAATAGATGTCGGGAAGGTCGGGCGTGGAAAGCAGCGAAGGGAAGGTCGAACAGTAAAAGTTGCAAAGCCTCGTTGGTAAAAGGTGCAGTCAGAGATGTGGAGGCGGAAAATCTCCCACTCAGACGCCCAAAATTTGGTGTTAGGGCAAATACTGAATTGTGTGCGGGGAGTTGTCAGCTGTCTCCAGGCGTAAGGAACAAGGTGATCCGCACGATCGTGGCCGCAAAGCGGCAGGGACGCTAAATCTCTCGCTGCCCAGTCAACCAGCACGGGCCACTTCCAGTGCCGAAGGCCATGTTGACATCATCGGTACTCTAATTGGCCGAGAGTTCATCGTAAACAAGTTGGGACTTGAGCACGGTCGCGTTTTATCGTACCGCCATTTCAACATTTAATGTGTCCCCGCAATCAACTTAGTATCATCGGCAAAGAGCATTCAGCTAATACATACCGACTTTAACGAAATGTCTTCAAGAGATGCAACGGTTCCCGCCGCCCGGCGGGCCCGGAAGTCGCTGGGTGTTTCGTCTCTCAAAGCCGTAGATAAGGAAAACGCAACGATTGATATGGGAACAACATCACTTGCAGTCAACAGGAAGAAGTCGAGAAGCAAGAGTCTAGGACCAGGTGGGCTTGATGCCCTCAAGCAAGCAACTGGCAACCGTCGGGCGGTACGTCCCTTGTTGGCCTCTCCTCGCATAACCGGAGTCTGACAAGATATAGTCACTGGCACCTCCCCGATCCATCTTGAAGCCTACCGCGCCGATACTTCCCGAGATTCCTCCTCACAAAGGCAAAACAGCCGGAAAGTCCGATGCAGACTCAGGCCCAGCATCTGGCGAGAAAGTTGCTCTCCGAACGGAGGAGGAGCAGCAAGCCGCAGCGAGAGAGCGTGAGGAGCGCGAGCGACGGGATGCGCGCCGCAAATCACTTGCCAACCGACGTGTCTCATTTGCCGAGCAAGCAACACTTCACACGTTCCATGAGATCGAGTACTTGCAGGATTCAACTACTTCCACCGATTCAACGCGCCGCGCATCATCGCTAGCTCCTCAGTTGCCAGCCACATGGGCGTCCAACTCGGATCGAGAATCTACCCCACAGACACAGGTTGATGGCGGGGTTCCCGAACTCGCAGACAATCAACGGGAACTCCATCAGAGAAATCGGCGTCGGAGCTCGGGTGTCCGGAGTACGTACGACCAAGACGATGACACGATCGCATCTACCGTTTACAGTTCAGACTCGGAAGGCGCCGATGTCATTGAGGAAGTCGTGGAGGACGATGAGGACTCGGACTCGAGTTCAGACTCGGATGATGACGGAACGATGGTTACGATCGAGGCCGAGGAAATGACATCGGCGTCGGTCGCGACGGTAGGGGATGAGTCTTCAACTCTAGAGGAGGCTCTCCGACTAGCTGCCTCACGTGCCGGAGCCCAGCATTCTGGCGAAGACGAAACTGGAGAGGAAGTCATCCCAGAGTTTGGGTGGATCAAGAAAGGCACGTCAGCCCAAAGATCGGATGTTGACGAGGAAACTGCGGAAATGGAAATGGAAATGGACATTACTCGAGCTGGTGGCGGCATCATCAAGTCAGCCGCCCCTCAAGACTCCAGTCCCATAAAAGACATCAGTCTGGGTCAGGATGATGGTTCTCTTAGGGAGGAAACCATGGACATCTCAATATCCGACGGTGGCATCTTGCATACAAACAATGCCGACGACGAGGACATGTCAATGGAACTTACGACGGCTGTTGGTAGAGCGCTGGGAGGTAAGCGCATAGGTCCTCCTCAGGCAAGGCGACGCACTATCGGCCAGGACCGCACCATTGTGGCCGACATGACGATGGATATGACTTGCGCAGGCGGCAGAATCCTCCCCCAGTCTGCTGACCCAGTAGATTCGGAAGGAGATCAGACGATGGGTATGGAGATAACAATGCCTGTAGGCAGGATCCTCGGTGCCGGCGTGAAGACGGACACAAGCGATGATGCTACCGAGGCAATAGATATGGAAATGACAATGGCATTGGGCAACATCATCAAGCAGCCTGAGAGTCGAGCTGAGGCTAAGAGAATCATGGAAGAGGAGGTCGACACGCCCGACAGCCCTTCCAAGACAGGGCTGGCAGGCAAGTCCGCAAAGCGTCGCCTGTCAGTTGCCATGGCATCTTCAAAAAAATCAGACCCTGAAACCCCTGAAAGCCTCGGACTGTCTGCGTTCCGAGGAAAGGGTCTCCGACGGAGCGTGGGGCCACAAGCCGCTGTGTTCGAATCACCGCCAAAATCGGCCAAGTCTTCACCAAAAAAGCTCGGTACGCCTTTGAAAGGTTCCAGCTCGGCAGTGAAGACGCCGAGGTCGACTTCTAAATCCTCAGCATCCCCACGGAGGACCGGCAGGCCAGCGTCCCCGAAACGCCAAACTCCCGAAGCAAAACCGGTCTATGATGTTGTTCAGAAAAACAAGTCTCTGTTCGCAGAGGACCCCAAGACCGGCGCCAGGACGCCATCGGTAGTGCTCACGCCACAGAAACGACGACTCTCTGGTGTTGGAGCGGACCGATCTGGGCTCGGTTCTCCTCGCGTGGCTGCCATTTTAGATCGCAGGGTATCGATTGGGGATTCTGCAGAGAGTTTTACGCCGGTGCAGTTCGTGGGCAGGCGCGTCATGTTCGATGATCCTCGCGAGATGGAGAAGGAGCTAGTCAGGGAGATGAGAGAAGAGGAGGAGAAGGAGAATCGACGCAACATCTTGGAGCGCGAGGCCAACGGAGAAGAGGCTACTCTCACCCTTAGGGAAATGATCGACAGCCTCTCTCCCAAGAGGAATCCGCTTAGGGGGAGAAAGAGTCTTCATGCCGGCAGTGCCAGGGGAATTCTTGGAAAGCGGCCGATCGAGCTCGACGATGAGGAGGAGGAAGAGAGAGATGGCGTCAAGAGACTCAAGGGCCATAACAGTCCCGTGAAGAATATCCGAATGACGAGGTCGACGCGTCGGAGCACGGAGCCTGCGTCCAGCACTCCGTCCGCCAGCAATTGTGACACAAAATCAGCGACTACCCCAAGGGGACAAGGCCGCTTCAAGGACATCGACAACGACCGAGTGCCCCACGGCGTAGAATTTGAGGAGGAGAAGCTCGGACATGATGCTGAGGAGTTGGATGTCGACGACTTAGACGGGCGCATTCATCTCCAGGACTTCCTGAACATGACTTCAATTAGATTCATGGAGCTGACCACATCCAAGAGGAGGCAGACCCAGATGCCGACTGCTCCTGAAGATGGAGACAATGACCTCTCCCTCGAGCGCTGCGCTGTCTCGGCTGCTTGCACGGTTCCCATGCTCTCACTTTACCAACATGTATGTCTACCATGGCTGCTTCCTGCATGAAGTATTCGCTAACGAAGCTGCTAGTCATGCCGTGAAATCAAAAAGTACATGTCGGAAGGCCAGCGAGATGTCAAGAAGGTCGAGCTCGAGACATACGAAGAAAACCCTCCTCTGTTCAACGAGTACATGTCTGCGACGCCCGACATCAAGGCCCTGATGGACAACCAGTTCAAGAACGTCAAAACCCACGCGCGTCTTTTGAGCAAGGCCATGTGGTACGAATGGCGAATGAAACTACAAGAAGGCCTCAAGAGCGGCCTTGCCGAAACGATGGAAGGCATGGAGGAGGATGACGCCAGACTGGGCAGGCAACAGGAGCTGCTCGACTCTGTTCTTCCGGACCTGACAGCCCGGCATGAGATGTTGGCTAAGGAGCACAGCAAGCTGGAGCAGTACGCACATGAACTGGCAGATTGCGACACCAAGGAGCTCGCTGCTGCGAGGGATGAGCTTGTTGGTGTGGAAAGGGACATGGAAGAAAAGAGACAGGAGATTGCGAGGCTGAGACAGGAGCTGGAGGAGGCCGACGAAGGAATTGCTCGGGCTTTGGCTCAGAAGCAGCAATGTCTTGATGATATGAAAGAGGCAGAAAAAATCCGCGAGGAGTGCCGAGGCTGGTCTGCAACTGAGATCAATCATTACAAAGGTAGGGGGTTTCACCTTGGCGTGGTTAGGAAAACGCTGACATTTCGTTGACAGCACGCGTCACCGCTCTCGAAAAACAGTACGGCTGGTCCGTCACGGGCGTCTCAAATGAAGGCCAAATCTCCATGTCCTACCAAGGCGACATTGAAATCGTCTTCGACGCGTCCTCGTTCAAGTCAAGCAAACACCAGCGACCGAGCCGGGCTGGTAACACCACCGTCGACGTCTGGTACATTGGCGCCAATCGCGATCTCAACCCCCAACCCCTCACACTAGAAAAGGATTTCTTCTTACAATGCATCCGAGATGTGGTTCGGACCCTCCCACAGAGCCGCACCTCCATCAGTCAAATGCTTGGCCTGGTCCGCGCCGCCTGGGATTTGTACCACACAGTGGAGCAGAATATTCGGCTTCTTAATGTTTCCTTCCCAACCGAGGTGAGAAAGACTGGTGATGAGGCCGTGGCGGTTGTGAGTACGGTGCTAGTGCGGGAGTTGAAGACTAAGGTGGAGGTCACGCTGGGATTGCGAGGTAGAGTATCAGTGCAAGGGGTCGAGGTGGTGGTAGTACCGGAGGCCATGGTTGTATACGGGGAGGGTTTTAACCCGGTGAAGATGACAGAATTTTTGAGGGGGAGGGTAGGGGAGCGAGTCAAACAAGGTGGAGAGAGCTGGTGTGGCGCTTTGGTTGAGTTGCATGCTAAGCTTCTAGCAAGAGGGCGGAAAGAGCAGAAGTAGCCAGGCCATGATGTTATGACAAGTTATTTGTATTTTAGATTCGCTTTCTGTATGAGATTTACTGATTTAACAGGACTACCTTTGATGTCTGGTTTTCAAGTCGTTTCAAGTTGTGGCGAGAAGCATGACGAACTTGTGATCGAATATTCAGCTCTGACCACCTTTGCCGCCCAAAGCTCATGGCAAGCGAAGGGGGTCTTAAATTCGTAAAATAAATACAAATTGGCCCATCCAACCTTTGGGTGTAGTCTCGCCAGCACGGCAACGACAAAGCCATCAAGCATGGAGGGTATGGACGGCAAGTTAGAGAAGACAGAAGGGTGAAGAAGGCAAGGAGGGGAGATACGAGGAGAGTATTCGCTCTCTCTCCGTCTCAGAACGTGACCTCTGAAGACCACCGGCACTCAATTCAGGTCAAGGCTAAGAAGGTTATTAATACAATAAACCTCCACAAACTAGTCTTGACTTGGTGAGACAGGAGCACTAGTCTTGCCAAATAAAGACACGGAGACTCGCGTGAATAACGCTGTTTTGGCCGGCCAGATCGGCTAGCACTCCGACAACCTATTGTTTTATTCTGTTTAAAACGGGCCTCCAAATACCCAAAATGCCTAGTCCAACCCTGTAAAACTTATAAACCAATAAGAAGTACCCCGCTGCCAAATTTGCATGTACGTGCACCTGCTCTTGCCTGTGGAAAGCACTCTCGGTCAGGGGAACGGCTCGGAATAACCTCACCTCTCCCTCAGTGAATGACAGCATTCAAAAATGGTCTAGTCCGATTTTCTGATTGGCCGCACGCCTTGTTTTCAATTTAACAGCCTCCAGATCAGTCAAGCACAAAAATTCCTTCAGGACCATGTCCACGTCGACCACTTGCGCTCCAGGTCCCTCTTGCCCCTGTAGATTTGTACAGAGCGAATCCTCGTCCGCAACCGCACTCGCGACTTTTCTTGTCGACCACACACACTCTGTTCGCAATTTGCGACTCGCCCTACGACTTTCTCGCGCACTGCGACCTAGTTTTGATCTTCAGATCATTCATCTACTCATCGAAACAACCGGCAAGACCCCCCCCCTTGCTTTGCTTTCCGAGCCCACATCATGGCTTGGGACGACTACAGCTATCTTCTTTTCCTCCTCGGGGTAATTGGCATTTCCCTTGTCATTAAATTCACCCTCGTCAACGTTGTTGACTGCTCCTTCTCTCTTTCTCTCGCCGCCGCCGCCGTCAAGATGTTGGTTTCCATCGTTTCCATCTCCTCCCACGCTGCTCACTACGGTCCCGAGGAATGGTTTACGCGGTCCATTATATTTGCTCTTCCGTTTTACCTAGCCCCGAGGCTTCTCAGATATATCGTCACCTCCCTGGCAGTTACAGCTCGCGGGGCTTGGGAGAATTTGCGGCTCACTTGGTTCTTCGCCTATCGCCTATTGCTGCTTGTCGTCCGTGACATTCCCCTTTGGCTCTTCAACGCCTGGTTCACCGTCCCGTTAAATTCCTCCCATATCAAGAGCAACTGGGATCCGTTTCGGCGAGAGAACGAGAGGGTCGCCGTTGCCCAGCCATCCGACCCAACGCCTCCTGCGGCCTTGCGTATGGAGAAAAGCTGGCGTCCCACGCTCTTGTCCCGACAGCTCGTGCCGAACAAGCGCGCCACCCTGCCCGTGCCTGCCTTGGAGGACGAGGACCTCTCCAACGTCCCTGGCCCTCCCCCGGGCGCTCGGCGCCGCTATGGCAGTAAAGGTGCCGTTATTAGCATCTTAGCAGTAAAGAAAGCCTTGCTCCGCGCTAAGACTCCAGCCACGGTTCTTCCCAAAGATACGCCTGCTGCCCCGTCGACGACCCCTGGTACAACCCCTACCTCGACAACTACTACCGAGCTCCCCATGGCGCCATATACTTCCGACATGTATCCCGCTTCGTTCTCTGTTGCTTTGTCTCCTGTCGCGGCACGTCCCCTCAGCGCCTCGGCCGGTGCCTCTCCCAACACTCAACCCGCCTCGTCGCATACCTCCGAATCCTTTAACTCTTCTCCGGCCGCTCCGTCTCCTGTTGAGTCTATTGCCGGGTTGTCGTCGCCTGATTCGCCGACTCGGAGCACATCGTCTCCTTTTCTGAAACCTTCAACAACAACCCGCACTTCTATTCCCGGGGCGCCTGTGAGCCCGAGTTTTTTTCGGAAAATTACCAAGCCCCTTCCTCTTAACACGAAGGTTCTTGCGGCCACGGCTCTCATCCGAGCAGCCCCTGTCGGCGCCACTCCGGCCAACACAGCTCCTCCCAGTTCGCCTCCGACTAAGTCCGCCGCCGAGTTCGACACTGCACGGTTACCGCTCTCTCTCACGCCGCCTCTTGCTATCCCGTCGGCTACTAGCTCTTCCGTTACTGAGCTGGTTACTTTCGAATCGCTGCCCCGTCTCCCCCACTCCCCTGCAAACACGAACCGTTCAGACCCGGCTCCTACCGGCACGACTGCTTCCATCTCTCCTCGTGTCCCAGCCCGTAATATCTCATCCGCCGTCGTCTCGTCGCCTTGTACCTCGTCGCCTCCTGCTCTTCGGCCCTGTAGCGGCGAACCTTCGAATGGCACTTTCGAAACTCCATGGCCTGATACGTTGGCATCTAATAAGGCACCTAGGGAGTGGGTGACCACGAAGGGGATGATTAGGAGACGCTTCCCGAGGGCCCGCATTTTCGTGTGCGCATACCTTGAAAAAAGGTGGCAGCAAAATATCCATCGAGGTAGAAAGCGGGCTAGTCCCAGGTACAACTTTAACATTGCACAAACAAAGCGGCGAGATGAGAAGTGTCAAGCTACCGCTCCTAAGCCGATGCCCACTGGTGTATCGAGCGAGATTCAACGTGCCAACCCAACCTTTGTCTTTGACGCTTGTGGCTTGCCTGTTGCAATGGATAAGGTCCCGAAAGCGCACGCTCCTAGCCCAATGGAGCTAGACGACTTAGATGTTGAAATGATAGATGCTGAGTCTAGTCTAGGATCTGTTGGCCCCACCAGAACCCGGTCAACTAGCTCACCGAGGCCTCCCAATCAAGTGTTGGAGGTTATTATGGAGGATGCTCAACCGGATTTCTGGTATTTTACCCCCGAGGAAACGGTGGCCGGGAACTATGTGCCCGGAATGGACATGGAGGACGTTCTGCCTGTCAAGTCGAAGCCGACAACCAAGCAGCGGACCCCAGGCCTAGGATATGGTCACACACCAGAGGCTATTCGTCTACAAGCGGGTGCAGCCACAGCCGAGTTTCAAGGCGTGCTGATGGCCGAGTCGAAGTCGACTGGCAACAGCGATACCGCATCACAGGCCGAGGCCGGCGAGAAGGCTGTTACGCAGACAGACTTTGCTACGGCAATGCCAATTTCCGACAACCCTTCCCTGGTGTCCCCCTCGTCAGTGCAAGGGAGCTTTGCCGCGAATGCCAAGTATTATATTCCAGCGACGACCATGACCTCAGCTGTGAGGACTTCGCAAGCACGGGGTGGGGGTAGTCTGAATCAAGTCAGGGACTGGGACACCTTGCTTGCAGACCTGAGCCGTAGGATGGCCAAACTCGGCCTCCGGAATTACTCGGTTGATAGTTTGTCGGTCATGGGCAGCGGAAATCAAGCGGGGGGGTGGAAGAGCTCTCTGGAGGTAGACATGGGCACTGAAACGGCCAAAATCAGCCATGAGAGTCATCCAAATGATAATCTGACTGCCAAAGGCGGTGCAGGCCAAACTGCCGAGCTAGGCACGCTGGGTGCACACCTAAGCACCGGGAAGACCGAAACTAGCCTCGAGAGTGATCCAAATGATAATTTGACTACCCAAACCAATACGAATCACAATGGAGACTGGGATTGTCTAGAGGCAGACTTGAGTGCTGAAATGGCCAATAACAGCCGTGTGAGTTATCCAAATGATAATTTGACTGCCGAGGAATGGCGGACGAAGGAGATAGACTTCCACATGGGAATACCCCCTGAAGTTGCAGAGCGCTCCAGGGCTTCAACAGGCTCGATTAATAACCAGGTTCATTCTGAGCCCTCCCCTGCGGAGACTCTGGCTGCACTGCAAGCTGCGAACGCGGTCCCCTCGGCGACGACCTCGCCAGTTGAAGTTGACGTACCCAGTCGTACCAATGTTCCGGACAGGAAGATCCTGAAAGCAAAGAAACCCAGAGCGAAGGAGGACGTCAGAAAGCTGATATATGCGACTGCGGCCAACCAACCTACCCATGCTGAAGAGGCAACGAAACAAAAGTCGGAAAAATCCTTGTTCAACTTGGGTCCTCGCCTTCCGACCTTGGGCAAGTCGCGATTCACAACTGATATAAGCTTTGCGTCTCTATCAAGCCTTGGTCATGCGGCGATGATAGACCCGCGAGCTCCTGGCAATATAATCCCGACTATCTATCAGATGTCGATGGATCAGCCCACGGTCACGTCGACCAACTCGACGAACCAGGCAGGGCTGAGCCAGCAACCCAGGGGGAGGCTGTCGGTGAATCCTCCCACAGCTACGCCAGAGAACTCGACAGACCAGTGCCCCCCACTCAGGAGACCACGAACCGGGTGCTAGGGGATCCGCGCCAAGCTTCCACGGCCTCTTCGGACAATTCGGCAGGCCAGCAAGCCACGGATCGGATGGCCGTGGGTCCGGAGACGACCACCCTGGCTACACTAGCTACGACGCAAGTCGACTCAAAGTTTCTCGACGCCGCCAAAGAGGCTCTTAAGCTGTCTCGGACCGGCGGCTCCTCTAAAGACGCTCGTACCATCCAAATTTTCGAGGAAGGCTGCCGCACTCTGGAGGAGAAGGACCTGGAGGGCCTCTGGGAAAAGATTGGCCAGGCGTGGCATGAGACTGGCGCACAGATGGCCCGAGAGCACGACCTCCCCGGGAGCAACGATTGGGCTAGTGTTACGACCGCTTGGCAGAAAGAGATGCTGGAGATATCCAGGAAGGCGGCCAAGGAGTTTGACAGCCAAGGGCACATTCCGACCAGGGATCTGAACGAAATGATTGGCAACAAGACGTTTCAGATGGTTCATTGGTCGCTTCGCAGGGGCTACGATCCTGAGAGTACTGGTGATGCGCAATTCAAGTGGATTCCCACAGGCTCCAAGTATATGTCCCAAGGAGGGTTTGAGAAGGTCTTTCTGAAGAAGCTGAGGCGGAAGTTGACCCCCGAGAGCGAATTCAGTCGACATCTCGCCCCTGAGAAGTAATAAGGTCTCCTTACCGAGGAGTCTGGGTCAAATAACTCTTGTCCCTCTGTGGGTGGCATGGGTGAGGGTAACATGAGAAGAAGAGAGGGAAGAAGAAATTGCTTGGTTTGTTGTTCGACTACTTTGCTCTCAGCTCCGAGTATCGCTTGCTTCTCTACTCCACACACTCATTCATTGGAGCCGATCGACCCATCTAATAGCACGAGGGGACGGATGAAGGAATGTGGGGAAAAAAAAAACTCGCGGAAGAAGTCGCTGTTCTATCACCTTGGCCGTCGGCTCCGAGTATTGTCTACTTTGTCTGCCGATCATTGGCAACCCCTAATTCTAATAATCTATCGGATCCGTAAGCTCGATAGCTGACTACACACCACCATCATCCCAGTCGCCATTTTCCACCACCTCCCACTCCGGAATGGCAAGGTCACTCCCCAGCTTCTTCTTGAGTTTGTCGACAAGCTTCATGGGACTGGGCAACTTGAAGGAACGAATGAAGTCGCTCCCCGCAGCGCCACCGAGGAAGTTGTGGGTCGAGCCATGGGAATGGCGGCCCATCAAGTTGGTCAACTTGGTCTCCTCGAGCTCGCCGTTGCCCTCAGTCTCCACTGCGTTATTGTTGTTGCGAAGTTGAGACCCGATCAAGAGATTGTACAGATTGCGTCCCATGTTGCAGACATCATCGAATGAGAGCCGGTCTCCGATGGAAATATTTTGCGACAGACACAGCCAAGCCACGTCATAGGCTAGGAGAGTTGCACCTTCGAGAAAGAAGGAATGTGCAGCTACATCATCTTTGGCTAAAGTGATGAGAGGCTTTTCTATGAACAGTGGACGAGGTCTTGGACCTGAGCTGAAGTCACCACCGCGGTCATCGTGCGCCGCGTCCGAGATGTCCGAAACGTGGCGGGATCGAAATGTGCCTGACTGATACGAAGACGAGAGAGCGTATATGGCTGGTCTTGCATGATCTCGGCGTGGTGTTATGATTTCGGCGGGAAGGCGAATGGATAAGTAGTGAGATGTCAACATCAGAATGTGCGCAACATGGGCGAGAGACGTTGAGATAAGTTCGGGAGAGAGAGCTGTCTAGGTTAGTGTACCTGCCCATCTGTCCTTCTACCTGAAATGGGTTCTGACAAGCTTACAGTTCATAGAGGTCAAGTCGATAACATCGATGCCTCCAAGTTTGTATTCATACCGCGACGACCCTCTTCTTACCCGACGAAGGCCGTACAACTTGGCCGCTTCCATACAAAGAAACGACCTCGTCCGAGCCGTATCATCCGCGACTTCCTTCCAGTGGTGCCGCAGAGTCACGATCCGTCGTTCCGTCTCCTCTAGCTGCTTCACCCTTCTCGAAGCTAACCCATTCGTCGACGACGACAGCTCCGACCCTCGACGAGCCAAGCCATCCTTCAACCTGCTGATTTCGTCGCGAGCCGCAATGATGTCACCCCTCAATTTTTCGGCCTGGGCTACAATTTGCGATGTTCGATCCTCGGCGGCTTTTCGGTCGGAAAGAACGATCTTTCCAGACGCCTTGGAACTGCCACCGGCTGCCCGAGGATCTGAACGGAGAAGCTGCTCGATTTGCGACTGGGTAGCTTCGCCTTCCATGCACACCTGGAGATGCCGGACTCGGTCTTCATAGCACAGATTGCGGGCGTCGACTGCGCAGATGAAGGGGAGGCGCGACTCATGGTGAGGTCTCTCGCAGATTTCGCAATTCATATCGGCTGCGCTGGAACAGCCGTTCTCATGCTGATGAAGTTTGGCTGAGGGAAGAAGTATGTTTACGTGGTGGAAGGAACCGGCGGTTTGAGTAATGTTCAAGTCGCCCACAGAGTGGTTCCTACCTGTCAAGACCAAAAGAAATCACGGTCATCGATTTTCCAGAATTCTTCTCAGTCTTTATTCCGCGGCACCAAGCAGATTACGCTGATGGAGGTGTTGGAAGAACTGATTGTCACGAGGACTAGTTTGTGAGGGTGATGCTGGCAGGCAACAGCGGCTATTGGAAGCGGTGGTCAACTACCAGCTGATGGCAGGTGACTGCAGAGCGAGTAGGGTCGGAAAGCATCGGCAACGCGAGGGTAGTCGAAGGGTGATGGGGAAAACAATTCAGAACCCTTGGAAGCAAAACGGGGCCAAAGGATTTCGACTGGTACCCCAAAAAATGAGAGAGAGAGAGAGAGATGAGAAAATGGAACGACTCCTCTGCCCGGATGTTGGTGGAGTTGGATGGTAGACTGCTTTCGGCAAGCGCGAGTGCCCTGGGGGGAGTTTCTGTGGAAGCCTTTGGGCTGTGAAAGTTCGGGGTCTCGATACTGAATCTTCTCTTGTTGCCGCGCCTTCCTGGAAGTTTGCCTGACGAGTTGTTGTTAATCTCTCCAGTAGTGTACCATAGGTATGTTGGTTGTTTGGTGCGTTCTCTCTCTCTCTCTCTCTCTCTCTCTATTCCAGGTACGTACAGTCTTTCCTTGTTGCCCCCTATCATCCAGGTAAGTTCCCTAATAGTAAGAACATCCGAGGTAAGTATCTAGGGAACCCTTGGCTTTCCTTTGTCCCCCTTCGCCTCGAGGCACATTTCGTCTCTGTTCTATCTTCGGACCCATCTGTTGTTTCTTTAGTTGTGTGATATGAACGAGACAGAGATAGACTGTGTTTGTGGGTAGCGTGGATAGGAGAAGGAGCGAGAAACAACACGCCTAAGGGAATCCAGTGGAGCGTAAGAAGCAACAACAACAGGAGACAGTATCCGAAGGCGACGGAACAATACGCCACTGGCCAAGCAGAGGCTTTCTGCCGGCATTTTGCAAATGTCGCGGTGGTTCATCATGGCTCTATTAGCATTTGGCACGGTAGATGCAGCCCGGGGTGAACAGGGCATGGGTTTTGATGAGGAATAGAGCTAAAGAACTGTTGATGATTAAGAAGCTGGACAATGCTAGCTGATATGGGACTTTGCTAGAGATTCTAGCAATTTTTGGAATGAAGGGAGACAAAAATAAACCTCTGCACCCAATTTGATCTTGCTAGTGCCGTCCTAATTGCTCCCGAGTTTCCTGGACATGAGCGACCTGCATGAAGTGCGAACTTTGATGTTACGGAGGTGGTTGCCAACAACCAACCAGAAAAACCATCAAACCCACCCTTTACCTGCGATTCGCAAGAATTGGCTCGGGCATCAATCGGCCTGAATAAAAGCGATAAGGTCCCACTTGCACTTGTACTTGCAGTCTTCTGTCGCAAATTTCTGACATTTAACAGGCTCGCTGTCACGGTCGCGTCGCAAATCAATCAACTGCTGTCAAATTCCGTTATTTCACCGCGGCGAAAATTGGCACAGAAAGAACAAATGGCCGAAACCCAAGACAGCTCCCAAGCCATGTCGTCTGCTCGGCCAAGTCTGGCCCATGACCTTCTTGTCAGGAACGAAACAACTGTCCCCAGCACCAACGACATGCCTGCAGGCAACAATAAACCAGCCACAACGCAAGCTAGCAAGACCATAACTCCCGAACCGCGCCTCGACCAGCTCATCAGCGC
>Ga0247774_1000346_pt1 | contig 22781 bp, 20 predicted proteins | sample UWRJL001104B6_FD_179933 | JGI IMG/M metagenome (GOLD analysis project Ga0247774, IMG submission 179933) | Plant litter microbial communities from Arlington Agricultural Research Station in Wisconsin, United States - UWRJ-L001-104B-6 | ecosystem: Environmental > Terrestrial > Plant litter >... | reverse complement strand
CTTCGAAGACAGCAGCTACCGGGTCGAGACCTTCAACGTCGACGTGCCGGTGAAGAGGGGCCAGCAGCTGGCGCTGAAGGGCAACGTCACCTCGATGGTCCGCTGCTCCTCGGGCGGTCCCAACACCCTCATCTACACCCCGCCGCTGGGCAGCTCCTTCCGCCCCGCGACCGAGACCGACGGCTGCTGGATCCTGATGGAAGCCGTGATCCGCTAGCCCCTCAGCTCACCGAGACCGCAAAAAGGCACCCTCAAGGTGCTTTTTTGCGGTCTCGCGTTAATTCCGCTCCACCTGGGAGCCGCCGACGATGGCCTCTTCGCCCGAGTCGTTGAAGACGATCCAGGCCTTGTTGCCGCCGTCGTAGTCGGGGGCCCACAGCTTCAGGGTCGCCGGGCGGCCCCAGACCGTCACCTCCTCCTCGCCGGTGGAGTCGAGCCCGCGCCAGATCCGCACGAAGGGGTTCCCCTCCCACTCGGCCGCGATCGTCGTCGGTTCGCGGTGGCCGGGGTGGACGGTGGTGTTCGGCGGCAGCTCCATCAGCCGCATCACCGAGGCCTGGAGGTCGGCGAAGCCGCTCGCACCGGGCGCCATCGTCCCGCCGACCGTGCCTTTGAAGAGGACGTCGGCGGTGAAGACGTCGGAGCCGTTGACGAGGAAGGCGAGGTGGCCGGCGGCGTGGCCGGGGGTGAAGATCGCTTCGATCTCGAGACCGCCGGCCTCGAGCGTCTCGCCGTCGCCGAGGACGATCTCGACCTCCTCGTCGAGCTCGGCCGCGGTCCCCTCGTGGGCGACCAGCGGCGGGTTGCCGAGCTGCGCCCGCGCCTCGGCGAGGCCGGCGACGTGGTCGGGGTGGGGGTGGGTGACGAGGACGTGGGTGATCTCGATCCCGTCTCGCTCCGCCCGTTCCAGCAGCGGCCCGAGCTCGTCGTTGCCGTCGATCAGGACGCCGGTCCCTCGCTCGGGGTCGGCGACCAGGTAGGCGTTCGACAGCCACATCGGGTTCTCGGTCCTCTCGACGATCACAGCTCCTCCTCGGTGTTGGCGGGCACGGCCGGGTGGGAGGTTACGGCGCTGCCCTCGAGCAGGGTGCGGGCGACGAGCTCGGGGTCGTCCCAGGTGGGGGTGTGGCCGACGCCGGGGAGGACGAGGAAGCGGGCGCCCGGCGGGCGGCGGTGCGGCTTCGGCGGCCCGAGCAGGCGGTCGCGCTCGCACCAGGCGATCGTCACCGGCACCTCCTCGGGGTAGCCGGCGGGGTCGAAGACGTGGTTGCGCATGGCGCGGTTGGCGGCGTCGTAGCCCTCGCCCTCGAGCCAGCCGAGGACGAGCGCTCGCGCCGCCGCCGGCGGGATCCGCTCCGGGTGGGCGGCGATCGACTGGAAGGCGGCGTGGCGGGTGGCGGGGAAGCGGACGGCGATCGAGATGAGCGGGCGTGCCGGCTTCACCCAGGGCGAGCCGCGCAGCAGCATCCGGGCGCCGCCGCGCGGCGCTTCGCCCAGCGGCCGTGACCAGAGCCCGGCGGGGGAGAGGGTCGTGACCGAGGCCGCCCAGCCGAAGCGGCCCATTTCCAGCGCCACCCAGCCGCCGAGCGAGTTGCCGGCGACGTGCGGGCGCTCGACCCCGTTGCGGACGCACTCCTCGTGGACGGCGCGGGCGAGGTTCGCCGCGGTCGGCTCGACCTCCGGCGGCAGCGGCGGCGTGGTGCCGAACCCAGGCATGTCGATCGCGTGCACCTCCCGCTCGCCCTCGAGCAGCGGGATCACCGGCTCCCAGATCGTCCGCGAGCCGCCGAGGCCGTGGATCAGCAGCAGCGGCTCCGGCATCAGGGGTGTCTGACCTTACCCGTCATATATGAGGGTCAAGCTCAGACACGTCCTCCGCGCCTGGCTTTGCGAAGAGCGCTTGCACGTCGCCGATCCGCCGCTCGCGGAAGCCCGCCTCCGAGGAGCTGAGGTAGAAGTCCCAGAGCCGCCGGAAGCGCTCGTCGTAGCCGCGCGAGCGCAGCCGCTCCCAGGCGGCGAAGAAGCGCTGCCGCCACTCGGCCAGGGTCGGCGGGTAGTGCGCGGTGATGTCGTCGAGCCAGACCTGGCGCATGCTGGTGACGCGCTCCAGGCAGCCGACGATCAGCCCCTCCGAGGGCAGGCAGCCGCCGGGGAAGACGTGGGTGTTGGCGAAGCTCTTCGCCGCCTTCTCGATCTCGTAGATGCGATCGTCGATCGTGATCGCCTGCAGCAGCATCAGCCCGTCGTCGGTGAGGAGCTCGTCGCAGCGGCGGAAGTAGTCGTCGAAGTACTGCCAGCCGACCGCCTCGATCATCTCGACGCTGACCAGACGGTCGTAGCGGCCCTCGAGGTCGCGGTAGTCCTGCAGCAGGACCGTGATCTGGCCCTCCAGGCCGGCGTCGCGCACTCGCCGCCGCGCCAGCTCGTACTGCTCGCGCGAGATCGTGGTGGTGGTGACCCGGCAGCCGCTGCGCCGCGCCGCGTGGATCGCCATCCCGCCCCAGCCGGTGCCGATCTCCAGCAGATGGTTCTCCGGCCCCAGCCGCAGGCGGTCGCAGATGCGGTCGAGCTTCGCCAGCTGCGCTTCCTCCAGGCTCGCCGCCTGGTCGGGGAAGTAGGCGCACGAGTACATCATCCGCTCGTCGAGGAAGGCGGCGAAGAGATCGTTGCCGAGGTCGTAGTGGGCGGAGATGTTGCGGCGGGCGCCGGTGCGCGTGTTCTCGGGGACGAGGTGGCGGACCCGGTGCCAGAGCCCGCGCGGCCGCACGATCGCGCCGCGGAGCCCGTCCATCTGGCGCAGCTCGCGGGCGGCGATCTGGATCAGGGAGACGAGGTCGTCGGTCTCCCAGCGGCCGTCGACGTAGCCCTCGCCGAGGCCGACGCTGCCGCGCAGCGGGTCGCGCCAGGCGGAGGGGTCGTTGATCTGCACGGTCGCCGTCAGTTCCGCGTCGGGCGGGCCGAAGCTGCGTTCGCGCCCGCCTTCGATTACGTCGATCCGGCCGCTGCGGACGCGACCGAGGACGGCGGCGACGCCGGCGCGGGCGACCGCGTCCCTCATGGCGAGACGAACCCCCGCGGGTGGCTCCCCTCCGGGTGGGGGTGGTACTTCGCGCCCTTCAGCTTCAGCCGCAGCGACTGCGCGTAGATCTTCGCCACCACCTGCAGCGACATCGCCGGGTAGCGGGCAAGCAGCCCGGCGAGGGTGCGCCGGCTGAGCTCACGGCGCCGCAGGCTGAGGGTCGCGTCGAAGCTCTTGCCCTCGCTGCCGCGTGGGCGCGACTCGATGTGGGCGACGATGCGGTCGCCCGGTTCGGCGGCGCGGAAGGCGTAGGTCTGGTCCATGCCCATCAGGGGGGAGACGTGGAAGGTCTTCTCGAGCTCCTCGCTGAGGACCGTACCGCGGCGATCGCCGCGTGCCAAGACGTAGGGGTGGCGCTCGCCCCAGGGGATGTTCTGGACCTCGGCCACGACCGCCTCGACCCGCTCGGCGGCGGCGTCGAAGCAGTAGTAGAAGGAGACCGGGTTGAAGCTGTGGCCGAAGTAACGCAGGCCGGTGAGGAGGCGGATCGGACCGGCGGGACGTTCGCCGGTTGCCGCCTCGACCGCGTCGCGGGCGCACGCGTCGAGCGGCCGCGCCGGGTCGCCAATGAAGTCCTCGCGGCTAAAGCGCGCGAGGGCGGCCCGCCGGGCCGAGAAGAGGGGGTAGGGATCGAGCACCTCCGGCAGCTCCTCCAGATCCAGGTACATGAGGAAGAGCGGGTAGCGGAACTCATGCGCGACCGGCTCGAAGCGCCGGTGCCGCACCCACCCCTCGTAGGCAGCCGAAGCCCTCACGCCGCCAGCTCCCCTTCCGTCGTTTCCAGAGTTTTCCTTGTTATAGGAGGGAGAATTCTGGAAACGACGGTTTGGTCTTGACCGTTGAGCTGCTTGCAGACGCGGAGGGCGCTGAGGACGCCGTCCTCGTGGAAGCCCCAGCCCCAGTAGGCGCCGCAGAAGTGGGTGCGGCGCGCGGCGCCTGAGATCTCCGCGTGGCGGGCCTGGGCGGCGACGCCCTCCTTCGTGTAGACGGGGTGGTCGTAGGAGATGCGGCGGATCGCCTTCGCCGGGTCGATCCGCTCCCCCTGGTTGAGGGTGACGAAGTAGTGGCGGTCGGTCCGCAGGCGCTGCAGGTTGTTCATCCAGTAGGTGACGGTGCTCCCCGGCGCCGGCTCCTCGCTGAGGTGGAAGTTCCAGCTCGACCAGGCGGCGCGGCGGCGCGGCATCAGCGCCGCGTCGGTATGGAGGACGGCTTCGTTGCGCTGGTAGGGGATCGCGCTCAGGACCTCGCGCTCGGCCTCGCTCGGGTCGGCGAGCAGCGCCAGCGCCTGGTCGGAGTGGGTGGCGATGACGACCTGGTCGAACTCCTCGCTCTCGCAGCCCTCGGCCTCGATCCGCACCCGGTCCGGCAGTCGCTCGATCCGCCGCACCGGCGCCCGCAGCCGCACCCGCTCGCGCCAGGGGGCGACGATCGCCTCCACGTAGCGACGGGAGCCGCCGCTGACCGTGCGCCACTGCGGCCGGTTGCGCAGCGAGTACATGCCGTGGTTGTCGAAGAACTCGGCCATGAAGCTGGCCGGGAAGCTCCACATCTGCGCCGGGTCGGCGGACCAGACCGCGGAGGCCTGGGGGACGATCAGACGCTCGACGAAGTGGCGGGAGAAGCCCTGCTGCTCGAGCCAGTGCCCGAGCGAGGGCGCGGTCCCGTTCATCCCGATCAGCGCCCGCGCCTCGCGGTTGAAGCGGCGCCAGTCGCGCAGCATCCCGAGGAAGGTCGGGCTGAGCAGGTGCGCCGGGCGGGCGAAGAGGCCCCGGGGCGTGCCCGAGTACTCGAAGCGCCCGCGCCCGTCGGAGACGGAGAAGCTCATATGGGAGGTCTGCGTCGCCACTCCCAGCTCCGCCAGCAGCGCTTCGAAGTTGGGGTAGTTGCGGTCGTTGAAGACGATGAACCCGGTGTCGATCCAGTGCGTCCCGTCCTCGGCCTCGACCGGCACCGTGTTGGTGTGGCCGCCGATCCGCCCGCCCGCCTCGTAGACGACGACGTCGTGCTCGCGGTGGAGCCGGTGCGCGGCCACCAGCCCCGAGATCCCGGTCCCGACGATCGCGAGCTTCATCACCCACACCTACGAGGAAGTTCGACGATCGGTTGCATCGGATAGTCAAAGCGGTACCCGCAGCGCCCCGGCCACTACCGTGTTGGGAACAGACGTGGGTCCCCGATCGCAAAGGAGACGCGGCGCGCTGGCGCTGTTCGCTGCCCTCGCCGCACTGGTCGCGGCCGCGCTTCCGTCTGCCCTGGCGACGGCGGAGACCGGTGGCGCCGGGCAGGTGGAAAGCGGCGGCAACGTCAGCAACAGCGCGTTCGACCGCCAGGGGCAGTGGGTCTGGTACGTCTCCCGCTCCGAGGGCGGCAGCATCGGCGCGATCGTCGCCCGCGCCAAGCGCAACGACGTCGGCACCGTCTACGTCAAGTCGGGCGACGGGACCACCTACTGGAGCCAGTTCAACCGCGGCCTGGTGGGGGCGCTGCACCGCGCCGGCCTCAGCGTCTGCGCCTGGCAGTTCGTCTACGGCGACAACCCGGTGGCCGAGGCGCGGGTCTCCGCCGCCGCGGTGCGGCGCGGGGCCGACTGCTTCGCGATCGACGCCGAGGCCGACTACGAGGGCAAGTACGCCTCCGCCGACCTCTACGTCCGGGCGCTGCGGGCGCGGATCGGCGACGCCTTCCCGCTCTCGCTCGCCGCCTTCCCCTACGTCGACTACCACCCCTCGTTCCCCTACTCGGTCTTCTTCGGCCCCGGCGGCGCCACCTACAACCAGCCGCAGATGTACTGGAAGACGATCGGAACCTCGGTCCGCGAGGTCTACGAGCACACCTACCTCTACAACCGCGTCTACGGCCACCCGATCTACCCGCTCGGCCAGACCTACGAAGCCCCCGGGACCGGCGCGATCAAGCTCTTCCGCCGCTTCGCCGCCAGCTTCGGCGGGCTGCCGCCGAGCTGGTGGTCCTGGCAGGAGACCAACGGTCAGGAGTGGGGGGCGCTCGGCGCCGACAGCGCCGCCCGCCCGCTCACCGGCTACCGCCAGGAAGTCGTCCACCCGCTGCTGAAGCGGAAAAGCAAGGGCGACCTGGTGGTCTGGGCGCAGCAGCACCTGGTCGCCGCCGGGGCCGACCTGCCGGTGACGGGTTTCTTCGGCCCCAAGACCGCCCGCGCCGTCCGCGAGTTCAAGGAAGCACGTGGCATGCCCGCCAACGGCGTGATCGACACCGACACCTGGGAGCAGCTGCTGGTCTTCACGCCCTACCGGCCGAACTGGGCGGCGGCGCGGGCGGGCGCCTCGGCAAGCCGGGCGCGACCGCCACGGCGACCGCTGTCAGCGAGCCTGCCGGCGAAGGCCTACGAGATCCCGCCTAAGCGCTGATCCGGGTGACGAGCCGGCCCAGGGTCGGCGACTCGATCGCGACCTCGTCGCCGTCGGCGAGCCAGACCCGCGGCTGGCGGCCCATGCCGACGCCCTCGGGGGTGCCGGTGGAGACGACGTCGCCCGGCTCCAGGGTCATCAGCCGCGAGAGCTGCGCCAGCAGCTGCGGGATGCTGAAGATCAGGTCGTCGGTGGAGCCGTTCTGCATCTCCTCGCCGTTGAGGGTGAGCCGGATCGCGATCTCGTCCGCGGGCCCCGCCTCCTCCGGCGTCACCAGGCAGGGGCCGCAGGGAGCGGAGCCGTCGAAGACCTTGCCCGGCATCCACTGCGGCGTCGCCCCCTGCAGGTCGCGGGCCGAGAGGTCGTTGAGCAGCGTGTAGCCGGCGACGTAATCGAGGGCCTCGCTCTCCTCGACGTCCTTCGCCCGCCGCCCGACCACGAAAGCCACCTCGGCCTCGTAGTCGGTCTTCCCGGTCGGCACCGGCACCGTCGCTCCATCAGGCACCAAAGCGTTCGGGTACTTGGCAAAGATCGTCGGGACCTCGGGCAGGCTCTCGACCTCAACCCCCACCTCGGCCGCGTGCTTGCGGTAGTTCAACCCGATGCAGACGATCTTGTCCGGGTCGGGAATCGGGACAAGCAGCTGCACCGAAGAACGGGGGTGGGAGGGAGCACCGGCGTCGCCGAGCCGCCCCTGCAGCTCATCCACGCGACCGCCGGCAATCAGCTCCTTCAGGCTCCCCCGGTGCGGCTCCCCGAGCAGCGCCCAGGCATCGACGACGCGACGGTCCTCGAGCACGCCCGCCCGAGGACCATCGCCCGCATCGAAGGTGACCAGCTTCACGCGCCGCAGCCTATGCCTTCACAGGCTCCGGCTCGGCCTCAAACGCGGTATCGACCAGCGTCTCCCGCTCGATGTCCCCCTCCCGAACCAGCCACAGCGCCAGCACGGCGCCGGCGAAGGAGAGGAGCGCTCCCAGCAGGAGGATCTCGTTGAGGCCGTGGAGGAAGCCCTGTTCGGCTGCGCTCCGAGCCGTGTCCTGTGCGTTTGCCGGCAACCCGGCGACCGCCTGCGGCAGCGCCCCCGAGGAGGTGGCCTCCACCAGATGCCGGGCCTGCTCACCATCCAGGGAGCTGCCGGCAGCCTCCTGCGTCTTCGCAGCGCCGGCGCCGAGGAAGATCGCGCCCCAGGCGGCGATCCCGACCGCGATCCCGACCTGGCGGAAGGTGTCGTTGATCCCGGCCGCCATCCCGCTCTGCTCCTTGGGGACGACGCTGAGGGCGACGTCGGCGATCACCGGGTTCAGCAGTCCCACCCCGATCCCGCTGAGGAGGAACCCGAGCAGCAGCGCGGTCCACTCCGAGTCCAGCTGCAGGCCGGACATCAGCAGCAGCCCGACCCCGGTCAGGGCCAGGCCGGCGCTCATCAGGTACCGCGCTTTGACCCTGGCCAGCGCCATCCCCGAGAGCGGGGCGACGATGAACGAGGCGACGGTGATCGGCAGGTAGCGCAGCCCCGCCTCGACCGGCGAGTAGCCGAGGAAGCTCTGCAGGTAGAGGGTCAGGTAGAGGAACAGCGCGAACATCGACCCCGAGACCGCGAAGGCGGCGAGCTGGACGCCGGTGAAGGCGCGGCGGCGGAAGAAGCCGAGCGGCAGCATCGGCTCGGCCACCCTTCGCTCGATCGCGAAGAAGGCGACCAGCAGCACCGCCGCGGCCGTGAAGAGGCCGACGATCAAGGTGCTGCCCCAGCCCTCGGCGTTGCCGCGGACCAGCGCCAGCACCAGGAGGAAGAGCGCGCTCGAGAAGGTGACGAGCCCGCCCCAATCGATCCGGGTCGCGTTCGGGTCGCGCGACTCGGCCAGCTTCCAGTAGGTGACGGCGATCGCCGCGATCCCGATCGGCACGTTGAGCAGGAAGACCGACTCCCAGCCGAGGCCGTCGGTGAGCAGGCCGCCGACCAGCGGCCCGATCGCCACCGCGATCCCGATCGTGCCGCCGTAGATACCCATCGCCATCCCGCGTTCGGGGCCGCTGGGGAACTCCTGGGCGACCAGCGCCAGGGAGACGGCGAACATGATCGCGCCGCCGACGCCCTGCAGGCCGCGGGCGAGGTTGAGGAAGGTCGGGTCGGGCGCCAGCGCGCAGAGCAGCGAGGCGACGGCGAAGACGCCGAGGCCGATCGCGAAGACGCGGCGGCGGCCGAGCCGGTCGGCGAGCGAGCCCGCGGTCAGCACCAGCGCCGCCAGCGAGAGGGCGTAGGCGTCGATCACCCACTGCAGGTCGGTGAAGCTGCCGCCGAGGTCCCGCTGGATCGCCGGCAGCGCCGTGTTGACGACGGTGATGTCGAGAAGCAGCATGAAGGTGGCGACGCAGACCGCGCCGAGGGTCCACCACTTGCGGTTGGCGGCGCCGGCGCTCGGCGCCTCCGCCGATATCGAGTGCATCTGAGGTCTCCTGGTCATCGGTTAAACTTTGTAAGGCAACCTTGTAAGGTACCCTGACGAGACGGGAACCTTATCAGGCTCCCTGACGAAATGACGACCGCCCCGAAAGACACCGCGATCTGGATCCCCCTCCCGGGGCTGCTCGACATCGCCTCCGAGGCGATGTTCAAGGACTTCCGCTCAGAGCTCGAGCAGACCGAGTTCAAGGACATCCGGCCCACCCATGGCTGCGTCTTCCGCTACGTGCAGGGGGAGGGACTGCGCCTGACCGAGATCGCCGAGCGGGCGGACATGACCAAGCAGTCGGTGGGCGAGATCGTCGACGACCTCGTCGCCCGCGGCTACGTCAAGCGCATCCCCGACCCCGGCGACCGCCGCGCCAAGCTGGTCTGCCTGACCGAGCGCGGCGAAGAGGCCCAGGCCTTCGCCCGCCGTCTCTTCGCCAGGGTGGAGAAGCAGTGGGCGAAGCGCTACGGCAGCGAGCGGATCGGCCGGCTGCGCGAGCTGCTGGAAGAGATTGCCGCCGCCGAGGCCCCCTTCGCGGTGCCGGAGCTGGCCGAGGCCGAGCCGGCCACCGCTTAACCGACGGCCTTCTACGGATGCCGCGTCGCCCGCCTCGGGCAAGTATCTCCGTGGCACGCATCCACGAGGGGCGAAGGCCTGGGAATGGTGAAAGAGCGCGGGTGCGGCGGGCGGTGCGACCGGGGGTGGATCGTCGCCGCCCGCCCCCGCAGCTCTCACTTAGCGGCCTGCGCCAAATGCGCTAGCTTTGGCTCCCGGGCCGCGCCCCAACGGCCCATCTCGATGTCTCTCGGGGGTGTAGCTCAGCTGGTTAGAGCGCCGGCCTGTCACGCCGGAGGTCGCGGGTTCGAGTCCCGTCACTCCCGCCTCTTCTCTCGTGAAGGACGCTCCGGGGGATGAACTGCTGCTGGGAAGATCTTCCTGGAATCCAGACGAGCTCTCGTTCAAGTACGGGTGGCTCGACAAAAACGGAAAGCGCGCGCTAGGCGGCGAGGTTCCGATGGCTGAAGCTCTTCGGCCGGGCCACCAATCGCCCTCCCGCGACCCGGCTGGACCGCCGTGCCCATTTAAGTACTCGCGCATTCTTGCTCGATTAAACAGGGCGAAATAGTCTCGCCGTTCTTGTTCAAAAGGAGGCGTAGATGATCGCGCAGGTGCTGAACCAGGACTTCGTGCTCGAGGCGGCGGCGGCGGTCGAGCAGGATTTGGAGCGCAACCTGCAAAGGCGGGAAGGGCCGCGGCGGCGAGGTGCCCCGCGCGGTCCGGTCGACGAGCTGAGCAGTGCCGAGCTGAAAGAGGCGCAGGAGGAACTGAAGTCGGCCCTGCAGCGGGAGCGCGGCGCGGCCCCCGAGGACGCCACCGCGGGAGGAGGGGTGGAGTCGAAGGACGCCCTCGCCTACGTGCCCAGAGAGGCAGCCCTCTCGCTGCTCCAGACGGTCATCGACGAGTACGTGGAGGAGAGCGAGGTGAAGGTCGAGGAGTCGCCGCTGCCCGGGGGCCGCCGCGGCGGCACCGTGCCGGCGGTGACCGACCGCTGGATCGCCGACATCCCGATTCAGCGCTTGCCGAGCGGACGGCGCAAATGGGGCGATATGGAGATCACCAAGCACAAACTGTTCAGCGATCCCGGCTGGCTCACCTCGGGGTTCGCGATGGCGGTGCGGGCGTTTAGGGGTCGCGCCGACTGGGTCGACAAACCGCCGACGGTGGAGATCGGCGACAGGGCACGGATCGTCGTCGTCGGCGACTGGGGCTCCGGGATCCCGCGGGCGAAGGAGGTGGCGGACCAGATCCGCGCGGTCCTCGACGAAGACAGCGGCCGCGAGCGGCATGTGGTGCATCTCGGCGACGTCTACTACTCCGGCTCGAAGCGGGAGTACGAGCGCAACTTCCTCAATCTCTGGCCCGTCCGCAAGGGCGAGGAGATCGGCTCCTTCTCCCTCTGCGGCAACCACGACATGTACTACGGCGGGCACGCCTACTACGGGACCCTGCTGAAGGACCCCCGCCTCGCCAGGCAGGGAGGCTGCAGCTACTTCGCCCTGAAGAACTCGAACTGGCTGCTGCTGGGGCTCGATACCGGCTACGAGGACGGTGGCCTCAACGGCGACCAGGCCGGGTGGGCCAAGGGGCTGATCGAGGACTTCCCGCAGCACAAGGTCGGGCTGCTCAGCCACCACCAGCTCTTCAGCGCCCACGAGCCGGGGGCGAAGAAGCTGCAGGAGAAGATCAAGCCGGTGCTGGCCACCAACCGGGTCGACGCCTGGTTCTGGGGGCACGAGCACCGCTGCATCCAGTACGACGCGAGCGAGTGGGAGGGCCACCGGGTCGGCTTCGCCTCCTGCCTCGGCCACGGCGGCATCCCGGAGTACCTGGTGATGAAGGAAGGGGAGACGAAACCGCCGCCCTGGGCGTACGAGTACCTGAAACCATTCGGCTCCCCGGACGAACCGTGGGAGAAGTTCGGGTTCGCCGTGCTCGATCTCGACGGCCCGCAGATGAGCGTCTGCTACATCGACGAAGAGGGGACCAAACACCATTGCGTCGAGAAGGTGGTGAAGCCGTGAAGTTCCTCGACGCACGGAGCGGCGAGCTCTCCGTCCTCTCCCTGCCCAGCGGCGCGAATGACGTCCTCGATGCCGCAACCGGGGCGGAAGGCCTGGCGCTGGAGCTCGGCGACGACTGGTACCTGGTCGGGCCGGACGATATCCAGGAGCTGCGACGCCGGCTCGCGGCCGGCGGAGATCCGGAGGAGCTCCTGGGGGACCTGGACCCGATCTCGATCGTGGGCCCCGCGGAAACGCCGTCGGGGTCGGCGCTGGTGATCGACTCGGGGACCGTGCTGGGTGCCTGGCTGCCCGGCGCGGTTATGGCGCGGGAGGCGGAGCGGATTGCTCCGCGCCGGGCCTCGCGCCGACCCCTGTCGAAAGTCGGGGACATCCTCTTCGGCAATTTCCCCCGCCGCCGCCGCGCGGAAAAAATTCCCCCTCCGGCCGCCCCGCCTCCCGAACCCGAATCCGAGGCCGCCGCCCCTCCCGGAGACGGAGGCTCCAGCCCGGAGGCGGGTGCCGAAACGATCGAGCGCACCCCTCACATGGACGCGCCGGAGAAGATTGCGATGAAGCCGGGCACGACCTTTTCCGTCTCCGTCTACGCCGATGCGGAGGACCTGCGGCCCGGCGAGGCCGGCGAAGGAATCTCCCTCGACCTGCCGCCGGAGGTCGACGAGGTGGAGGTCGGCGCGCTCATACAGCTGAGCGAGCAGTTCGAGACGAGCGGACCTGAATTCGCGAGGTTGGTGATCAAGCGGGACGAGGAGCGCTCCACCACCGCGACCTTCGAGCTGCGGGTGGCGGGCGATCCCCCGGCGGGCACCGCCGTCATCAGCGCCCTGCTGACTCTCCGCGGTCGCTCCTGCGGCCTGGTATCCCGGGCCTGGACCTGGGACGGCGAGACGGCGGAGGCGAGCAGCATCGACCCGCCGCTCCAGCCCCCGGTTGCGACCGCGATCCACGTCAGCGCGGAAGAGGCGGACCTGTCGATCCTGATCACCGCGCCGCTCAACGACGGCGTCAACTACCACTGCGCGGTGCAGACGCCGCATCTCCCCGCCTACCGGGAGCCGCAGTCGAAGCCCTTCGCCATCCCCGCTGGCGGCTGGGCGTTCGTCAACGACCTGCTCGAGGCGGTCACCGACGAAACCCGCTCGGCGGAAGAGCGGCTGAACGCGCTCAAAGTCGTCGGCAACGACGCCTGGGAAGCCGCTCCGGAAATTGCCCGGCAGGCCCTGTGGGAGCTGATCGACGGCGGCGCTCCCCTGAAGACGATCAACGTCACCTCGGTCGAGCCGGTCCTGCCCTGGGAGCTAATGATCCCTCGCCGTTTCGACGGGAAGACGCCGGCTGCGCTCGGCCCCCTGGGTACCGAATTCGCGATCGGACGCTGGACCCGCGCCGACAGCACCGCGCCGCCGCCGCGACTACCCGTCGAGAAGTCGTTCGTGGTGGCGCCGCAGTACGAGCAGGAGGAGATGAAGCTGGACGCGCAGGACGAGATCGACTACGTCGTCGAGAACCTCCGCGGCACCCGCCTGGAACCGGCGACGCGATCCGACCTCGACGGTCGCTTCGCCCAGGACCACGCGTCGCTGGTCCACTTCGTCTGCCACGGGGACACCAACGTCCAGGGCGACGACATCATCGTGCTGGAGGAGGACCAGATCCTGAGGGCGCGAGAAGCCGAGGTGCTGGACGGCTTCGGCGCGATGTTCCGCGCCACCCACCCGTTCGTCTTCCTCAATTCGTGCAACACCGGCCGCCCGGTTCCCTCGCTTGCCGGCGGCGCCGGCTTCCCCCGCTCCTTCGGGAACCTCGGGTCGCACGGGATCGTGGCGCCGCTGTGGCCGGTCTCCGACGCGCTCGCCAAGGAGATCGCCCTGGAGATCTACCGGACCGCCCTGGAGAAGGACGCGCCGCCGATCGCGGAGATCTTGCGCGGGATCAGGAAGCGCGGCTACGAGCAGGAGGACGCCGACACGTATGCCGCCTACTGCTTCTTCGGCGACCCGCTGGCGCGCCTCGAGCTGGTCTAGCCGCGGGAGCGCGTTCTCTAGTAGCGCGGCGGCGCTTCCCGGTAGCCCGGGTCGCGGACTTCGCGGCGTTCTTCCACGGGGGCCTCGCCGGGTGCCAGCGGCCTTGCGCGCCTGGACCAGACGATTTCCTGGAAGAGCCCGATGAGGAGGCCGGCGGCGCCGGCGATCATCAGGATCACGCCGATCGTGTCGACGTAGACGCCCTGGATGTGGAAGTTGGTCGCGAACTTGAGGATCGCGCCAACCGCGATGAGGAATATGCCTGCTCCGATCGTCATGGAGCCCTGAGTACCCCCGGTTTGGATCGACAAACCGCAGCGGTCGCGTCAAACTCAGCGAACGCTGAATTCAGGCCCCTATTGGGGCTCAAATTCAGCGTTCGCTGAGTTTGTTCCCGCTAGGAGGGATCTCGGAGAGACGTCCAGAGGCGGCGCTCGGCGTCGCGCACCCGCTCGGCCCCCTCGCCGACCGCCCGCCACGGCGCCGGCCGCGGCTCGTCCTCCTCGCTCGCCGCTTTGAACGCCTCCGCCAGCTCGGTCCAGCGCGCCGCGGCCGCCGCCGCCAGCGGCGCCTCGTCCCGTCCCGCCTCTTCGAGGAAGCGCGAGTACATCAGCCGGAAGCAGCCGCCGCCGGTGCCGCGGCGCTCGATCACCTGGTAGGCGAAGCGCGCGCACCACTGCCAGTCGTCCACCGCCTCGGGCCACGAGCCCGCCTCCGCCGCCAGCCGCTCCAGCGCCGGCACCCCGGCGAACTCGCCGAACGGGGGCTCGAGCATCTCGCCGACGGCGCGCTCGATCGCCCGCGGCACCGCCGCCTCGAGCTGCCCGCGGTCGATCGCCTCGCCGACCGTGAACATGTGCCCTTCCAGCGGGTAGGCGGGGTGGCCGCTGTGGCGCGCCCGCGCCAGGTTCTCCAGCCGCGTCGTCTGCAGCTCCTCGAAGCCGGTGTCGGAGAGGCGGGCGACCTCGTCGTCGTAGCCGGCCAGCACGACCGCGTGGCCCGGGAAGTGGGCCGAGTTGCCGTAGTGGTCGAGGTAATAGATGTCGGTCAGGAGCAGCGCCGGGTTGCCGGCATCGACCTCGATCCGCGCCGCCTCCCAGGCCGCCTCGCCCTCCTCCTCGGCGAAGGTCCGCAGCTCCAGCGCCGCCCCGGTCAGCTCGCGGAAGCTCTCCTCCAGCCGCGCGGTGCGGCCGTTGAACCAGCGGCTCGGCGAGCCCTCGTCCAGCGCCAGGTAGTAGAAGCCGGCGCCGGCGCCGAGGCCGAACGCCATCTCCTCGCTGACCTCGACTCCGTGGAAGGCGAGCAGGTTGCGCAGCGCGGTCGAGCCGCAGTGGTTGCCGGGGGTGTGGACGAAGCCGGGGACGTCGGGCACGCGGTGATTATCCTCCCGCGCCGATGCGCGACGTCGACCTGAAGCTGCTGCGCTGGATGCGAACCCACGGCCACACCCCTGCGGTGGAGGACGTCGCGGTCGCGCTCGGCAAGGCCGGCAACAACGGCCTCGTCTGGTTCCTGCTGGGGGCGACGCTGGCGATCCTCGACAGCTCGCGCTGGGAGTCGTGGCTGATCTGCGCCCTGCTCGGCCCCTTCGCGATCGGCCTCAACTACGCGATCAAGCTGGCGGTGAAGCGGCCGCGGCCGGTGCTCGAGGGGCTGCCGCCGCTCGGCGGCGCCCCCAGCTCGCTCAGCTTCCCCTCCGCCCACGCCACCTCCTCGTTCGCGGTGGCGACGGCGATGGTCCGGGTCGACCCGGCGATGGCCGCCGCCTTCCTCGTCGCCTTTGCCCTCGCGCTCGGCCGTCCCTACCTCGGCATGCACTACCCGTCCGACGTCCTCGCCGGCGCCCTCCTCGGCGTCGTCCTGGGCCTGATCGTCCCCCTCTCCTTCTGATGGGAGGGGGCGCGAGATGAAGGTCGGGATCGTCGGCCTGCCGAACGCGGGCAAGTCCACCCTCTTCAACGCCCTGACCAAGGGCGGCGCGCAGACGGGCGACTACCCGTTCACGACGATCGAGCCGAACGTCGCCGTCGCCCAGGTGCCCGACGAGCGCCTGGAGCAGGTCGCCGCGACCGTCAATAGCTCCGAGCTCGTCCCGGCGAAAATCGACTTCCACGACATCGCCGGTCTCGTCAAGGGCGCCTCGGAAGGGGAGGGACTCGGCAACCAGTTCCTCGCCTCGATCCGCGAGACCGACGCGATCTGCCACGTCGTTCGCTGCCACACCGAATCGGACGTACCGCACCCCGACGGTCGCGTCGACCCGCTCGCCGACATCGAGACGATCGAGACCGAGCTCGTCCTCGCCGACTACGAGCAGGTCGAGCGCCGGCTCGGCCGGGTCGGCAAGCAGGCGAAGTCGGGCGACGTCGAGGCGATCGCCGAGCACGGCTGGCTGCAGGCGGTGCACGAGGCGCTCGCCGCCGGCCGGCCCGCGCGCTCGATCCCGGTCCCCGAGGCGGCGCCGCAGGCTGCCCGGAACCTGCAGGCGCTGACGACGAAGCCGATCCTCTACGTCGCCAACGTCGACGAGGGCGACGCGGAGGCGCCGGAAGCGGTCGTCTCCCACGCCAACTCGGTCGGCGCCGGGGTGGTCGCGGTAAGCGCCCGGATCGAGGGCGAGCTGGCCGAGCTCGACCCCGCCGAAGCGGAGGAGATGCGCGAGTCCTACGGGGTCGAGGGCTCCGGCCTGGCGCGCCTCGTCCGCGCCGCCTACGACCTGCTGGAGCTGATCACCTTCTTCACCGCCGGCGAGGGCAAGGAGGCGGTCGCCCGGCCGCTGCACCGCGGCGCCACCGCGCTGGAGGCGGCGGGGACGATCCACACCGAGATCATGGAAGCGTTCGTCAAGGCCGAGGCGATCGGCTGGGAGCAGCTGGTCGAGTGCGGCGGCTACGCGCCGGCGCGCGACAAGGGCCTGCTGCGGATCGAGGGGCGGGACTACGTCGTTCAGGACGGCGACGTGATCACGATCAAGGTCTGAGCCCGTCAAGCAGTAAGCAAGGGTGGAGACCTGACCGCCCCGCCGATCGGTGCTGCATCGGGGCGGTAGCTGTCAGGCCTCAGCCACCCTTGTGGATGGAGGTGGCCGGATAGGCCGGGCCGCATCCGCTGATGTTCATACACATCACCTCCTTCCCTCACCGGAAGCGTCCTTCTCGGCGATGCACCGGTTCCTATTACTTCGACCGATCTAAGTACAGGGCGCCACCCTGCCATTTTCCCGCAACGTACGGTCATTTATGCCCTAAGGTGATCGCTGCCGTGGAGTCGAGCAATCGAAAGGGCCAGGGGATGGAGGGGACGGATCCGGAGGGGAAGAAGCGCAACGAGACGATCTGCACGGTGCTCAAGCACCCGTTGCGGGTCCGCATTCTCGAAGTCCTCAACGAAGGCCCTCGCAGCCCGAGCCAGTTCGTCGAGGAAGGGCTGATCCCGAAGGGGCACTTCTCCACCTACCAGCAGGCCCTCTCGCTCGCCGCCTACCACTTCCGCGAGCTCGAGAAGGAAGGGTGCCTGGAGGTGATCGAATCGATCCCCCGCCGCGGCGCGGTCGAGCACGTCTATCGGGGGATGGCCCGCGTCTTCTTCGACGACGCCGAATTCGAAGCGATGCCGCAGTCGACCCGCCGCGAGCTCTCGCGCATCTCCCTGCAGGGGATGATCGCCAGAGCCGACCGGGCGATCAGCGAGGAAACCCTCGACGCCCGACCGGACCGGCACCTGACCTGGATGCCGATGCAGCTCGACGAGCGGGGGTGGGAGGAAGTGATCGCCACCCTCGCCGCCACCTTCGGCGAACTGACGCAGATCCGCCACGACGCCAGGGACCGGCTCGCCGCCTCCGGCGAGAAGGTCGTGCCGGCGACGGTGGCGATGCTCGGGTTCGAATCGCCGCCACCGCCGCCGTTGACGGGCGGCGAGGACTAGCAGCGCTCCAGAGTTAGAGTGCCCGTATGGAGGAACGGGCACGGTTTCCTGAGGTGGCCGTCAAGGGCGGCCACTACGAGAGCTTCTACATCAAGGCCTGCCGGCCCGACGGGGGGCAGGGGGTGTGGATTCGCCACACGGTCCACAAGCGGCCGGGGGCGGAGCCGAAGGGCTCGATCTGGTTCTGCTTCTTCGACCGCGAGGCGGACGGCCCGCGGGCGACGAAGGTGACGGTGCCGGCGGACCAGCTCGAGGCGCCGGCCGGCGACTGGATCCGCGTCGCCGACGCCGAGATCGGCCCCGGCCGGGCCGAGGGCTCGGTCGACACCGAGGCGCTCAGCGCCGCCTGGTCGTTCACCTTCACCGGCGATGCCGAGCCCTGCAAGTACCTCCCGGTCGACTGGCTCTACAAGGCGCCGCTGCCGAAGACGAAGTTCCTCGCGCCCTACCCCGACGCCCGCTTCCGGGGCCGGCTGGAGATCGACGACGAACCGTTCGAGCTCAGCGGCTGGCCGGGGATGATCGGGCACAACTGGGGGACCGAGCACGCCGAGCGCTGGGTCTGGCTCGAGGGCACCGGCTTCCCCGACGCGCCCAACACCTACTTTGACGCCGGCGCCGCCCGCGTCCGCCTCGGTTCCCGCGTCAGCCCCTGGATCCCCTCCGGGATGCTCCTCCTCGACGGCGTCCCCCACCGCCTCGGCGGCCTCGGCGCGATCCGCTCGGCGCAGATCGAGGAGCAGCCCACGGTCTGCAGCTTCGTCCTCCCCGGCAAGGACGTCCTCGTCCGCGGCCGCGTCTCGGCGCCGCAGAAGGACTTCGTCGGCTGGGTCTACGCCGACCCCGAGGGCCCCGAGCACAACACCGTCAACTGCTCGGTCGCCGACCTCGAGCTGACGGTCGAACAACCCGGCCAGCCGCCCCGCCAGCTGACCCTGCCCGGCGGCGGCGCCTACGAGCTGGGGATGCGCGAGATCGACCACGGCATCCCGATCCAGCCCTACCCAGACGGCTGATTGGCGGGAGCGCGGCGTTACCGGCTGATCTGGCTCGCGGTCGTGCCGACCGCGCTGTGGGCGCTCGTCCGCGTCTTCGGCCTCGACAACGGCTTCCCGCTGGTGCCGCTGATGGCCTTCACGCCCTACGCGGCGATCGCGGCACTGCTGCTCGCCGGCGTGGCGATGGCGCTGCGTAACTGGGCCGCCGCCACGGTTGCCGGGCTGACGATGCTGTGCCTTGCCGCCGCCATCCTTCCGCGGGCGATCGGCGACGGCACCGTCGAGGCCGCCGGGCACGAGACCGTCACCGTCCTCTCGGCCAACATCCACCACGGCACCGCCGACCCGGAGGCGGTGGTGGAGCTGGTCGACCGCTACGACGTCGACCTGCTCGCGGTCCAGGAGCTGACGCCGAGCTTCGCCCGCAAACTGCGCCTGGCGGGCCTCGCCAGCCGGCTTCCGAACGCGACCCTGGAAACCCGTCGCAGCGCCTCCGGCGCCGGCCTGTACTCGTCCCTGCCGCTGCGCAAGCTGGGGGGCTCGCAGCCGTTCTTCTTCCGCCAGCCCCGCGCCCTCCTGCGGCTGCCAGACGGGCGCCGGCTGCGCGTCGTCGGCGTCCACCCCTACCCGCCGGGGCGCGGCAACGACGACATCTGGGCCGAAGCGCTGGAAAGCCTGCCGGCGGCGGGAGCGGGGGCGCCCTGGATCCTGGTCGGCGACTTCAACGCCACCCTCGACGTCTCGCTCCTGCGCGACCTCCTCGACGGCGGCTACCGCGACGCCGGCGACGTCGCCGGCGAGGGGCTCGAGCCCACCTTCCCGCGGGAGAAGCACCTGATCCCCCCGATCACGATCGACCACGTCCTCGCCGACGACCGCCTCGGCGTCGTCGCCTACTCGGTCGAGGAGCTGCCCGGCTCCGATCACCGGGCGGTGCGGGCGGAGCTAGCGCTGCCCTGAGACGACCTTCTCGAAGGTCATCCAGGTGTCGTGGCCGCCGAGGGCGACCGAGAGCTGGGAGCCGGTGACGGTGGAGGTGCCCGCGGTTCCGATCAGCTTGGCGGCGACGATCCGCGGCGAGACGCCGGTCTTGGTGATCACCACCTGTTTCAGCTTCCCCTGCAGGTAGGCGCCGAGGCGGGAGCTGATTTCCGGGCCGCTGAACTCGAGCGTCCACTTGTGCAGCGGGCAGTAGTAGTCGTAGGGGTCGGGGACGCCGACCAGGTAGGGGACCGGGGAGCCGAAGACGTTGACGGCGCTCTCGGTGTGGCCGCCGGAGCAGGCCGAGTAGAGGGTCTGCGCGACTTCGCTCCCGTAGGTGACGACCTGGCCGCGGGTCGCGGCGACGGCGTCGTTGGTGCTGGCGTACTCGCTTTCCAGCCCCTCGTAGACCTGGCTGCGGGTGTCCGAGTAGAGGTCGAAGCCGTTGCCGCCGACGTCGCCGGTGATCGCGATCGAGCGCACCGCCACCGCCTGCGCCTTCAGCTCCTCGGCCGGCCAGGAGGGCGGCACCTCGTTCGGCATCACCCCTTTCACGTACTGCTCGATCGCCAGCGCGTTGACGATGTTGAGGGAGCCGGCGTCGCTTTCCGTCGGCACCGTCTCCAGGGCGCCGCGGTAGGTGCCGTGGCCGGCGATCGTGATCCTGCCGGCGCCGGCGGCGCGCAGCCTGCGGCCGCAGTTGGCGAGCGGTTTGCCGCCGGAGCTGCGCAGTTTGACGCTGCGGGCGACGCGGTGGGCCTCGTAGTTGCGCTTCGGGTCGAGGCGCTCGCCGCAGGCGCTGGTGGCGCCGGTGAATTCGACGTCGCCGGGGGAGATGTCGAGGAGGACGCGGACGATGCGGGCTTTGTCCAGGGTGCCGAGGCTGGTCCCGCGGTAGTAGTGGCCGAGGATGAAGCGGTAGCCCTTGCCCGCCTTGGCGTAGCCGTAGGCGCCGTAGGCGCTCATCCCGACCCCGTGGCCGAAGCCGCGGCCGTGGACGATCCAGCTGACGCTGGCCTGGGCCGCGAGCGGGTAGAGGGAGGCGAGGAGGGCGCACGCCGCCAGCGCGGCGCCGATCTTGCCGATGATGACCCTGTTGATGATCTTGGACATCTCTAGGCGAACAGATTCAACGTTGCGGAGTAGCGGCCTGCATGACGGGAGTCGTACTCTGGGCGTACACGTGAACTCGAGGAGGGACCGATGGCGACGCAGACCGTAGAGGCAACCGACCACAAGCTCCTCGCCGCCGGTGAGTGGACCGAGACCGGCGCGTGGGGCGAGGTGAAGAGCCCCTACGACGGCAGCGTCGTCGGCCGGGTCGCGCAGGCCGACGAAGCGCTGGTCGAGCGGGCGATCGAGGCCGCGCACGAGGCTTTCGAGACGGTTGACTTCCCGCCGCACGAGCGGGCGGCGGTGCTGGACCGGGCCGCCCACCTGGTCGCTGCGCGCCGGGACGAGCTGGCGGCGACGATCGCCGCCGAGGCCGGCAAGCCGATCAAGACGGCGACGGTCGAGGCCGAACGCTGCGTCTCCACGCTCACCTTCGCCGCGGTCGAGGCGCGCAAGCTGACCGGCGGCACGGTGCCGATGGACGCCGCGGCGGCCGGGGTCGGCAAGCTCGGGGTGATGCTGCGCGTCCCCTACGGGGTCGTCGGCGCGATCAGCCCCTTCAACTTCCCGCTCAACCTGGTCGCCCACAAGCTCGGGCCGGCGATCGCCGCCGGCAACGCGATCGTGCTGAAGCCCGCCGGGCAGACCCCGATCTCGGCCCTGAAGCTGGCCGAGATCCTGCTCGAGGCGGGGCTGCCGCAGGGCTGGCTCTCGGTGGTGCCGGGACCGGGCTCCAAGGTCGGCAACAAGATCGTCGAGCACCCGCTGACCCGGGCGATCACCTTCACCGGCTCGGCCCCGGTCGGCTGGGGGATCCGCTCCAAGGTTCCGCACAAGAAGGTGAACCTCGAGCTCGGCTCCAACGCGCCGCTGATCGTCAACGACGACGGCGACTGGGAGACGGCCGCGGACAAAGCCCAGATCCACGCCTTCTCCCACGCCGGCCAGAGCTGCATCTCGATCCAGCGGATCCTCGTCCACGAGGCGGTGGCCGACGCCTTCACCGAGCGCCTCGTCGCCAACGTCGAGCAGCTCACGGTCGGCGACCCGCTCGACGAGGGCACCGACGTCGGGCCGCTGATCACCCCCGACGACCGCGACCGGGTCAAGGAGTGGATCGACGAGGCGGTCGCCGGCGGGGCCGAGCTGCTGACCGGCGGCGAGCTGGTCGACGAGGGCCGCTGCCTGGCCCCGACCCTGCTGAAGGCGCCGCCGAAAGAGGCGAAGGTCTGGTGCGAGGAGATCTTCGGCCCGGTGGCGACGATCGACACCTTCACCGACTTCGAGCAGGCGCTGCGCCTCGCCAACGACTCCAAGTTCGGCCTCCAGGCCGGCGTCTTCACCCGGGACATCGGCCGTGGCCTCGAAGCCGGCCGGACGCTCGAGTTCGGCGGCGTGCTGATCAACGAGGTGCCGACCTTCCGCACGGACCAGCAGCCCTACGGCGGCGTCAAGGACTCCGGCAACACCCGCGAGGGCCCGGCCTACGCGGTTGTCGAGCTGACGGAGGAGCGGTTCGTCACCCTGCAGGGGTGACCACCGCAAAACATTTCTCACTTAAAATTGGGTAGGGTTTGGGGGACCAGTCCTTTTCCAGTCAGAGGTGGGAGATGAAGCTTCGGGGAGCAGTTGTCCGGTTCGTTGTCCTGATCGCGGCGGTGGCGGCGGTGGCGGTTTGTGCGACCGCGGCGGTCGCGGCGGTCTCCGACACCGAAGGCAAAACGACGCTCGAACAGCGGGTGGTGCCGGCGACGAGCGGTGCCTTTGACTTCCTCAAACTCGGCGCCGGCGAGCCCTACACGGTGCGACAGGACCTGGCGACGGCGGGATCCGAACGGGCCACCAAACGCACCTCGCTCGTCTACTTCGGGCAGCTCTCCGACTTCCAGCTCGCCGACGAGGAGTCGCCGGCCCGGGTCGAGGTGATCGACCCGCTCTCGACCCCGCTCAACCTCCCCTTCGGCGCCGCCTGGCGGCCCTGGGAGGCGCTCGAGCCGCAGATCGACGAGGCGATGATCCGCCAGGTCAACAAATTCAGCGCCGCCAGCCCGGTCGCCGACGGCAGCGGTGCCCACCGGGCGATGGACTTCACGATCGACACCGGCGACTCGGCCGACAGCCAGCAGCTGAACGAGACGCTCTGGGTGCGGACCCTGCTCGAGGGCGGCTCGCTCAACCCCAACAGCGGCGTCAGCAAAGCGACCTACTCGCACCCGCTGTGCCCGAACCTCTTCGTCCCGG